>Ga0315906_10002966_pt1 | contig 22942 bp, 22 predicted proteins | sample LakEriMetagenome_4_FD_203526 | JGI IMG/M metagenome (GOLD analysis project Ga0315906, IMG submission 203526) | Freshwater fungal communities from buoy surface, Lake Erie, Ohio, United States - Buoy 2 MA122 | ecosystem: Environmental > Aquatic > Freshwater > Lake > Lake biofilm | place: USA...
CCGCAACCCAGACCCATCGCGAAAGGAAACCACAGCCCACCTGACAGGATCAAAAAACCCCGCATCCCCAAAACCCGGGTCAAATCTGCGTGGCAAACCCGGGTCAGCTCTCAGCGGCATTCAACAGCGTCGACAACGCGTCAAATTCAGGGGGAGCCCCAACGCCACGGTCGCTACCCGCTGTTGCGTTTTTTGATATTCCGGATAGATTTCCGGAATGGCTAGACAGCGACCCTCTCCTCCATCGAAATCTCGTGTCCCGCCCAGCGCGGCGTTGGCCGAGCACAGAAAGCGGCTGCGCAGCCGAGGTCTGCAGCGTCTGGAGGTGCAGGTCCGCGGGGAAGACGCCCCACTGCTTCGTGCGGTTGTGGCTGCCCTCGCAGACCCAGGACAGGCCGCTGAAGCGCGAGCTCTGCTTTTGCGCCGGTTTAGCCCGGGGCCGGCCCGCAGCCTCAAGGGCCTCATTGAGTCCGCGCCGCTTGAAGGGATCGATCTCGATCGTCAGCGTGACATGGGGCGCGCCGTCGAGCTGTGACCTGGCTTGTTGACACGAACATCATCTCGGAGGTCCGAAAAGGGCCGCGCTGCCATCTCGCCGTTGCCGCGTGGTGGTCCAGCGTCGAGGATCGGGACATCTTCCTTAGCACGCTGACCATCGGCGAGATCAGGAAGGGTGTCGAAGCTGTTCGGGCCCGAGATCCTGACAAGGCGCGCGCGCTTGAAGTATGGCTGCAAGCTATCGTGGAGGCGTTCGGGCCGCGCATACTGGATATTGACGCTGCCGTAGCGGAAAGCTGGGGCCGGATCTCGGCCATCCGCTCGGTGCCCGTGGTGGACGCGCTTCTCGCTGCGACCGCGAGCGTGCACGGCTTGGTGCTTGTGACACGGAACGCTGCTGCCGTCAGCGGTCTCGGTGTTCCTATCCGCAACCCCTTTGAGCCATCGCGGTACTGAGCGAAAATAGGCTTGTTGGGCGATGTGTTGCGCATCATTTCCGCCCGCAAGGCGAATGCAAAGGAGGTGTCTCGCTATGGGAACGGTTCGCGTGAAGCTTGAAGCCGACAAGCCTGTCGCGGGGCGGATTGACGCCAGCAGGGTAGATGCCACGACAGAGGCTGATCTGCGGCGCCAGGCGGCTGATGATGATGCCGCAGCGGCGCAGGACGCCAAGCCAAAAGGGCGGGTCAAATGTCAACCGGCACCCTTCCGAGACGTGGGTTAGACCTTAACCGATTTTGATACCAAGGATGGTTTAAGGCGAGGCGCCTCTTCTGAATGAAGCCCCTGGCGGGGTAGTCGCCATAAACCTTGTTTTGTGTGCAATTTTGGTTATATTGAAGACAGTCATATCCTTGGGATCGCGCCATGCCCCCTACCACCACGATGACAGTCCGCCTCAGCGGCGCCCTAAGCGAGTTCGTGGCGGCCAATGTCAGCGAGACGGGATCCTATGAGAATATCAGCGAATACATTCGTGACCTTATCCGCCGCGATAAGGAGCGGGTGGAGCGAGAAGCTTTCGATAGGCTGAAGGCTGAATTGCAGCATGCCTTTGCAGCGCCTGACGCGTCCTACCATTCGCTTTCGGCAACCGAGGTCATCGCGCGCAATAAGGCGTGACTCAGGATGGCACCGGTCCGCGTCCAGGAGGCTGCGTCTCATCGCATCGATGAGATCTATCGCTACACGCGGGATCGCTGGGGCGCCGAACAGACTGATCGCTATATTACCGGCCTATTCGCGGCCTTTGAGAAAATCAGTACGCATCAGGTGCTATCGCACCCGATACCGGCGGAATTCGGTGTTGAGGGGTATTTTCTCCGGTACGAAAGGCATTTCGTCTATTGGCGCCGCTTGGCCGATGGGAACATCGGCATCGTCACCATCCTGCACGAGCGCATGCATCGAATTGAGCGCTTCCGCGAGGCATTTGGATTGTGACGTCGCTCAGCTGGCCACGGCGGTGATGGCTGAGGCGGCGCTGGCGATGTTTGTTTTGTGATGGCGGTATTGATGCCTGCAATCTTCGCTGTGCGACAAAATATGAATCTGTAATTCTGATGCAATTTGAAATTTGATAAGCAATATTCAGTTTTCTCAGTTCATACCTGCAGACTTTCAAAGATAAGACTTGCCATGCCGCGCACCTCTCCTTATGCGTGACGGATACGAAAAACGATTTGGCTCAATCCAAAGATGCAGACAGAAACGCCTCGATTGCCGCTTGCTCGCCGCGCTGCGCAATATGTGCGCATGTCGACGGAGCACCAGCAATACTCGACTGAAAATCAAGGCGACAAGATCAAGGAATACGCAGCAAGAAACGATATCGAAATTGTCCGCACCTATGCCGATGAAGGCAAAAGCGGCCTCAACATCGGTGGTCGGGAGGGGCTGCAAAAGCTTCTCGCCGATGTGCGCGCAGGCAAGACCGATTTCGGACTGATCCTTGTTTATGACGTCAGCCGCTGGGGTCGTTTCCAGGACGCCGATGAAAGCGCCTATTACGAATTCATCTGCAAGCAAGCCGGCATTCGCGTGGTTTATTGCGCGGAGCAGTTCGATAATGATGGCTCGCCGGTTTCAACCATCGTCAAGGGCGTCAAGCGCGCCATGGCCGGGGAATACAGCCGCGAATTATCCGCCAAGGTTTTCGCTGGCCAATGCCGCCTGATCGAACTTGGCTATCGCCAGGGTGGCCCTGCGGGATTTGGCCTACGCCGCGTGCTGCTCGACCAATCCGGGGCGCTCAAGGCCGAACTGAAACGTGGGGAGCATAAAAGCCTTCAGACGGATCGCGTCGTGCTTCGCCCCGGCCCCGAAGCTGAAATTGAGATAGTCCAAAGGATCTATCGGGGCTTTCTTGAGGAAAGCCTGAATGAGGGAGAGATTGCGCGCCAACTCAATGCCGATGGGCTGCGCACTGATCTTGGCCGACTTTGGACCAGCGGGACGGTGCATCAAATTCTCACCAATGAAAAATACATCGGCAATAACGTCTATAATCGGAAGTCCTTCAAGCTCAAGCAGCACCGTGTGGCCAATCCGCCCGAAGCCTGGGTGCGCAAGCCGGGCGCCTTTACGCCGGTGGTGCCGGTTGAATGGTTCTACACTGCCCAGGGCATCATTCAGGCGCGCTCTCGCCGGCAGAGCGATACCGAATTGCTCGACCGGCTCAAGCAGCTTTACCAGGAACGCGGCTTTCTCTCCGGCATATTGATTGACGAGACGGATGGCATGGCCTCCTCCAGCGTCTATGCTAGCCGCTTTGGTGGGTTAGTGCGCGCCTATGCGCTGATTGGGTTCTCACCAGATCGGGATTACGCTTTTCTTGAAGTGAACAAGCTGCTGCGCCGCATGCACCCAGAATTGGTGCAGCGGGTGGAATCCGAAATCATGGCGCTTGGTGCGGAGATTGAACGCGACAACGCCACTGATCTGCTGCGGATCAATGACGAGTTCTCTGCCTCCCTGATCCTGGGGCGCTGCAATGTTACCGATGCAGGAAAGCAGCGCTGGAAGCTGCGCTTGGACACCAGCTTGCGCCCGGATATCACCATCGCAGTGCGGCTCAATCAGGATAATACGGCGCCACTTGATTACTACCTGCTGCCCTGGATTGACCTTGGCCCAAGTCGGCTGACGCTTGGTGAGGTGAATGCCTCGCTGCTGGATGGCTACCGCTTTGACGATCTTTCGATGCTCTACAGCATGTCGCAACGCGCCAGCATAAGGAGGGCCGCATGAGCCGCATCACGCGCGAGGGCGAAGATATTCGGTTGATTCCGATTGACCGGATCGAAATCCTGAACCCGCGCGAACGCAACCAGAAAGCCTTTCGGGAGATCGTGGCCTCGATCAAGGCGCTCGGTCTCAAAAAGCCGATCACTGTCACCAGGCGTGGCCAGGGGGATAAGGAACGCTTCATATTGGTCTGCGGCCAGGGACGGGTGGAAGCCTTTGAGGCACTTGGCGAAACTGAGATCCCCGCCCAGGTGATCACCGCCTCTGATGAGGAGGCGTTTGTGATGAGCCTGGTTGAAAATGTCGCTCGCCGCCAGACGCCCGCGCTGGAGCAAATCGAAACGATCCGCAATTTAAGGCAGCGCGGCTATGATGTGGCGACCATTGCGCGCAAGACTGCACAGGAATCGGTCTGGGTTCGGGGTATCCTGACCTTGCTGGATCAGGGTGAAGGAAGGTTGATTACCGCGGTCGAAGCCGGGCGGGTGCCGCTGAATGTGGCGATCAAGATCGCTGGCGCGGTTGATGGCCAGATGCAGGAAGTTCTGCAAGCCAGCTATGAAAGCGGTCAGTTGCGCGGCCAGAAGCTGCTGACGGCACGACGCATTATCGAAAAGCGCCAGCTTTTGGGGAAAAACAACGCGCGGAAAACCGCACGCCCAGGTACGCGGCTTTCCTCCTCGGCACTGGTGCGTGCCTATAACCAGGAGGTGCAGCGACAGAAAATGCTGATCCGAAAATCCGACCTGGTGCAGCAGCGTATGGCTTTCATTGTGGCGGCCATGACGAACCTGCTGGGCGATGAGAATTTTGTGAACCTGCTGCGGGCAGAGGGGCTTTCCAGTCAGCCGCGACAGCTTGAGGACCGCATTCGCGGCATGGGGCGCGCATGAACCTGCCGGCAGCTTTCGATGGCAGGGTCTTGGATTTGGCCCTGGAGCGCTTATTGCCAACGCGCAGCCTGCCCAAAGAAATCATCCGCTTGCGTAAATATACGCAGATCATGGCCTCCATGAAGGAGGTAGGGTTGATTGAACCGCTTTCCATCATGCCCGGCGATCCCAAGACAGGCATGCATATGATACTGGATGGGCATGTGCGGCTGAGAATAGCGCGTGATCTCGGGTGGGAAAGGATCGCCTGCATTGTGGCGCGCGATGATGAGGGCTTTACCTATAATCGCCGCGTCAATCGGTTGGCGACCATCCAGGAACATTTCATGATCCTGCGCGCCCTGGAACGCGGTGTTCAGGAAGCGCATCTGGCGCGCGCCTTGGATGTGAATATTGGAACCATTCGGCACAAGCGCAATTTGTTGGATGGCATCTGCCCAGAGGTGGTGGAATTGCTGAAGGAACAGCAATTTTCCACTAAGGTGGCGCAGCTATTGCGGAAAATGAAACCGGCGCGACAGATAGAATGTGCGGAGCTTATGTGCAGCCTGCGTAATTTCTCCATCAGCTATGCGCAGGCCCTCTTGGCGGCAACACCGCAGGCGCAATTGGTAGAAGCCGAGCGTCCGAAGAAAATCAGCGGCCTCTCAGCGGAGCAGATGGCGCGGATGGAACAGGAAATGTCGCAGGTGCAAAGCCGGTTCAGGGCGATTGAGGCCACTTACAATACGGATGTGCTGAGCCTTGTCGTGGCGCGCGGCTATGTCGCCAAGCTGATGGGCAATAAGGCGGTGGCGAGTTATCTGCGCCGCTATCACGCGGATTTGGCTGAGGAATTTCAGACCATCGTTGCCAGCACATCGCTTGATGAGGGGATGGCGGTTGGTTGAGGGGCTTTCAAACCCTCTCCACCACCCTGAACCCGCGCGACGACAGCGGCAGGCTGTCCCGGCTTATAGCGGCGTCCTCACCCGGTGCGTTCATCGCCCCCCAGATGGCGCGGCGGTTCCGCTCTGCCATGCTGTCGCCAAGTTCCGCAATCCAAAGCGTATCCCGCGCCGCACCAAGGCGGCGGACCATGTCGCGATGCTGGTTGCGGGCTTCCGCGGTGGAAAGTGCCGGCAGGGTGAATGCTGCCATGCGCGGGTTCACGATGGCAGGCACAGGAAACTCTGCCCCGGTATAGGGATTGCGGTCGCGCCGATCGAGCATCACGCGACCTTCGCGAATGCCGTAGGCCGTGCCGCGTTGCAGCCGCCAAAGCTGCCCCGCAACAAGCAGCCCGATGTCCATGTAAGGCACCGCACCATCGGTCAGATCAACGCGGAGATAGCGCGCAGTCACTGGTACTGGAAACACCAGCACGACATTCCCCTGGCTTTCATCCTGCGCCTCGGCATTCAGCAGCCCAGTGTCCGCCAAGGTCATGCTGAAATTCGCGACATTCGCCAACCGCGCCTGCACCATCGCCCCCGCGCCAAGCGTGGTAGAAATCAACGCGATACAATCAACCGGCACCTCAACCCCCAGGTCTGCAGTGATGCTCGCACCGCTGCCCATCAACCGCGCACGCCGGCGCGGCTGCGGATCTTGCAGGTTCGTGATCGGCATGGTGGCGATGGTCGCCTGTGCCGAGGCCACGCTGCCCAGCGCCGCACGGTCCTGCTGCAAGAACGCCCCCGGCATGTCAGCCCGCCCCCCAGAGTGTGATTTCAACCCGCCGCGCTGTCAGGCTTTCCCGCCAGCCGACGACGACCCCGACAAACCCCTCATCAAAGCCAAAGGCCGGATAGGTGATGCGCCCGATCTGCCCGATCTCAATTTGCCCGAGGAACCGATCCGTCAGTACGCGCACCATGCGCGGCCCGGCTTCCAGGACGGTGCGCCATTTCTCGGCACGCGCCAGGGCCTCGGCCTCGGTCCAGTAAGCAGCGGGGAAAGAGATTTCTCGCTGCTGCGCCACGCGCGACGTGATCAGACTGCTCTCCGCCCGGGCAAAGCTGCCTTCCTGCGACAAGCGCTGCCGATCCGCCGCCGCGACGCTACCAGCCATGTTGGACAGCGGCGCATGGTTGCGCCCCCAACGCACCGCAATGGCGCGCGGCAGGGGCCGCAGGCTGGCGGGCAATGGCAAGGGCTCGCAAGACAGCACGCAGGCCGAGGGCAGATCGAATTGCGGCGCATCTGTCGCCAAGGGATCTGCGAGGCGCAGCTTGCCGCCGCGCCCGGCAGCGAGCATAGCGCCTGACCCGGCCAGGATTTCCTCGGCCGCCGCAAGCGTGGTGGTCAGGGTGGCGCCTTGGTGAAAGCCGACAATGCCGGGCAGGTCCGCCTCGGCAAAGGCCCAGGCGGTGGTATCGAATTCCGCTGTGTCATAAGCGAGGCCCAGGCTTTCCAGCATGCGGCGCAAAATGCCAGCGATGCTGTTCACATAGATCGGATCGCTATCGCCACGCAGATCGGCCGTGACATCGCCATCCGGCGCGGCACCAAGCTGGAACAGTCCCAGCGCCGCGTAATCCCGCGCCTGTCCAACCGTAGGCGTCCCTTCCGAGACAATCGCCTGCGCCACGCCACGAATGCGAATGGCGTCATGCCCGGCGATCGCGCGCCAATGCGATTGATAGGTCGGCAGGCTGCCGGCGCCGAGATCCACATTCCCAAGAAACACCGGCGCAATATTGAACACCTGCCCGAGTGTCACCGGCTTTGGGCGCCCCTTCAATTCCAGGCCGCCTTCCTGACCGCCCGTGCCTTGAAACAACACAGGCTGCAACGGCGTCGCCATGCGCTCCGTCACATCGCCCAGCGCCAGCCTGGCGCGGAAATCGCCACCGCGTTCCACCCCGCGCAGAATGCCGGTGAATGGCAAGCTCGCGGCAGCAAGGCTGGTGCCGAAATCACTCGCGCGCGCATTGAGCACCGGCAGGCTCAGCACCCGCACTGCACGACCATCGGCCACACCATAGCGCGCCAGATCGGCGGCGAAATTGTCTCCATCGGCCAGCGCGATTTCCGAAACCGTCAGCGCCACCTTGCCACCGACCGCCAGCGCATCCGCGGCGGATTGGCCGATCTCGATATCCTCCAGGATGCGCGGTTCATAGAATGCCAGCGCCGGCGTGTCGCTTGGCGCCGAGACAAAGCCAGCGGAGGCAAGCCGCAGCGTCGCGATGCGCTCCGGCGCCAGAAATGCAGCGGGCAGAAACGCCGGCGCCAGCATGCCATGCGCATCAAACCCGATCACGGCAATGGCTTCCAGTACTGCGCGGCCTCGTCCCAAATATACTGGCCACCATCATACGGCATGGGCGTGGGCGCGACCCAGGCGGTGGTGTTATCCAGGCGCCAGGATGGAAAGGGCTGCGGCGCGATAAAGGCATCGCGCTCAGCATCATAGCGATAGCCAATGCCGGCAAAGCGGCGACGCTTTTTGCCCGTATAGCTGGTTTGCACCCAGCGCGTATCGGCACCAAAGAGAGACTGGCAGAATGCTATGCCAGCGGCTTCATCATCCTGGCCATGGGTTTGCGCATCGGCATTGCTGATGACAATCACGCGAAGCACCAGGCCCTGCGCATCGATTTCCGCGAAATGTGCCATCAGAAAGTGACGCTCCCGCTCGCGGTGAAGGTAATGATGTGAAAGCCGCCGCTGGTGATGATGGTACCGCCGCCCGTGATGGCAGCCGGCAGCGCGTAACTGTCCGGGTAGCGCAGCACGGCAAAGCCTGAACCGCCCTGGCCGCCCCAATACCCCGCACCACCACCATCGCCGCGATTGGCAGCGCCATCCTGCGGTGGATTGATCCAGCCATTGCCGGCACCGCTGCCGCCAAGCCCATCGCCACTGCCACCACCGCCCGCGCCATAACTGATGGCGCTGCCAGTGATCGAGGATATCAGACCAGGGCCACCATCGCCGCCATCGAACCAATAGGAGTAGGGCGGTGCATGCTGACCCGGCCCGCCTGCGCCACCGCCGCCACCTCCGCCGCCGCCGACAGGACTTTCCTCGCCGAACAGAAACGGTGAGCCATTGCCGCCGGGATAGCCTTGTCCAGCAATACCGCTGCCGCCTGGGGGGAATGGTAGCACGGTCGGATTATCTTCGAGGCCAAAGCCGCCACCACCACCGGAACCACCATTGGCGCCCGCCTGATACGCATCACCGCCGATGCCACCACCGATGGCGGTGACATCGGCGATGGCGGAATTACTGCCATTTGAGGCAGCGCCACCGGCGCCGATGATGATGGGAATTTGTGAGCCGGGTGAGATGCTGAAATTGCCGGTACGCACACCGCCACCACCGCCGCCACCTCCGTAAGGTCCACCACGACCGGCACCGCCGCCGGCAACCAGCAGATACTCGACGACGCTTGGCGGGAATGGTCCGGGCACATCCTTCGCGGTGCGGATGGCGATTTCCAACAGCAGCACGGCGGCGTTGGGTTGCGGGCCGAGCGTCAGGCTGGGCCGTGTTGCCAGCGCCGCATTGGACATGCCTGCGCCAAGAAAGGCCGGCGCATCCATGGCGGGCGCATCGGAGGCGATCATGCGATCAGGCTTGAGGAGTCAAAGCCGATGGCCTTCAGCAGCGCGGCCACTTCGGGCGCGAGCACATTCAGCTTTTGCGCCGCAAGCCAGCGTTCGCGCAGCAGCAATTCCGCATCGGTGAGATCGGTGGCGGGCGCTTCAAGCTTGAGTAGCGCCATGGCCTCGCGCAGTTTTCCTGCAGCGCCCAAAGCCTCGACCAACCGAAGCTTGGTGATCTCGCCAGGTGGTGGTGCGGGTGGCGGCGGCGGTGGCACTTCCGGTTCAGGGGGCGGGGGAGCGGCGATGATCTCGACCGCGTCCATCCCGCCCGCCGCGACGATGGCCTCGACCAGCGGATGTTCCACCGGACGGGGCTCGCCGACACTGAACCGATGCGCCTCCAGCGCGGCGGCATAGGCTGCCACACGATCCGTGAGATCATTTCCGAAGGCTGCGACGACCTCGGCGGCAACGCGTAGCCTTGGCGCCGACAAGATATCCGCACCATCCGCCGGCAGCGTCGCGGGCGCCTGGATGGAATCCTCGATGACATCGTCCATGATTGGCCTCATCTCTGAAATTGTCGGAACGTTCGAAAAGCAAGTTCGCCTTGCGGTATTGTTATGCTTGACATAACGCCCGTTATGCGATACGAAACGCCCCTGTGATCGAAAGCTTCGGATGCAAGCGCACGGCGCTGGTGTTTCTGGGACAGGTCCCGAAGGGCTTTCCTTCGGATGTTCTGTCCGTCGCACGGCGCAAGCTGCGCATGTTGGATGCTGCGATACGCCTGGAGGATCTTCGCATACCGCCGAACAATCGGCTTGAAGCGCTGAAAGGTGATCGCGCTGGGCAGCATAGCATCCGGATCAATGATCAATGGCGGCTTTGCTTTGTCTGGCGCAATGGTGCCGCGCATAATGTTGAAATGGTGGATTACCATTGAGGAGAAGTCAGATGCCCCGTAAGCCCGTGACGATCAGACGCGCTGATATCGCAAGCGGCAAGGCCAAGCTGGCGGCGCATAGCAAGGGCCAGGCCCTGCCATTGGTCCCACCTGGTGAGGTGCTCGAACAGGAATTCATGCTGCCCATGATGCTTTCTGCCCGGGCGCTGGCGCGCGATATTGGTGTGCCGCCCAATAGGATCACCGAAATCATACGCGGTGAACGCGCGATCACCGCGGATACGGCGCTGCGGCTTTCGCGCCGCTTTGGTGTTTCGGCTGAGTTCTGGATGAACCTACAAACTGCGCATGATTTGGAAAAAGCGCGCCGGGAATGGCCCGCCGAGGCGGCTTGAGGGCTTTGTCGTTTTCCCTCACGCCCCTGCAAACAGTGCGACCGTACAAATCAGCGCCGGCGGCATATTGGCTGAGGCACCGCCGGCGAAATCGCTCACCGTGATCGGCGGTGTGGCATTGGCGATGGTGATGCCGGTCGTGGCGGCCTGAGTATTTTCGCCGCGAAAGATAAATGGGCTCAGCAGGTCAACGCCGCCATTCACCCCGCCGCCATAGCTGCTGTCACCGCCTGTGCGCACCGCATGCACATGGCCCGGATCATTCAGGCTGTGGCTATGTGCGCCTTGCGACGCTGCATGGCCATGCGTGCCGATGCGCTGATCACCCCCGGCCGCACCAAGCGTGGAACCATCCATGCCAGAAATGCCACTTGTGATACGGCTTCCCGCCGCGATGCGGAATGGTTGCCGGAGCCGAGCTGCGCCATGCGCACCGCATTGGGCGACATGTCCAATTCTTCGGTAATGCCACCAAGCGAAGGGACATAGTTGCGTGCCCGCGCGCCGGTGGACCAGACGACTTCCACCGTGCGGGCGGCACGGTCCACGGTGGCGGGTGCTGTGATGGCGCGGCGGGCGGTGATCGATTGCCCATCAGGGGGAAGTCGATCGGGCAAAGCGGGATCCTTTTCGACATCCATCGAATAGACCAGACCACTGAATGGGGCTGCATCATTTCCAGTGACGGTGACCCATTCGAAATCATCACCCACAGTCGGCTTTGGGATCTGCATGATCTTGGCGTGTAAATTGCACGATCGCACAAGCCGTGTAGCCCGCCGCGAGAACATCAACTGTTCGTATGCCGTGATGAAGGGATGATCCCGCTCAAGGCGATGGTCGCGAAGCAGAAGCGTTGCACGCGCCGAAAGGCCGCTCAGATTGGCCGGGCGCTATCGCCGACGCATTCCCGCAAGAAGGGCCGGATGTATCGCTACTACGTTGCGCAGCGCGTTTTGAAGCACGAAGAGACCGGTGGCGATGACATTCTGCGCCGCATTTCCGCAGCGCAAATCGAGGGCGCCGTGATTGGCCAGGTGCGCGCGTTATTGCGCCAGCCGGAAATCGTGGCGGGCGGCTGGTTGGCTGCGCGGCAGGAGGCACCCGACCTTTCCGAAGAAGATGCGCGCGACGCCCTGGCGCGGCTTGATCCGCTCTGGGAGGAGCTTTTCCCAACCGAGCAGCAGCGCATCATCCACGCCCTTGTGGACCGCGTGGTGGTTGGCCCGACCGGCGCCGACATTCGGCTGCGGGTGGAGGGGCTGGGCAGCCTGGCGCGCGACCTTGGACGGGGAGGGCGGGCGGCATGACCATGCCGGTGTCGCACGTCACTGTCCGCGTGCCGCTGACCATCCGCCGCCGCCCTGGGCGCAAGACCATGGTATCGCTGGGGTTTGGCGCCGAGGGCGGACGCATTGCGACCAAGGCCGACCCGGCGCTGGTGAAGGCTTTGGCACGCGCGTTCCGCTACCAGAAGCTGCTCGACGAGGGGCGCTACGCCAGCATCAGCGAAATGGCGGCCGCGGAGAAGATCGAGCGGGGGTACCTGGGCACCTTGCTGCGGCTGACACTGCTGGCGCCAGACTTGGTCGAGGCGATCCTGAACGGGCGGCAGCCGGAGGGGGTGACTCTGCCGCGGCTGCTAGAGGGGGTGCCGGTGGGGTGGGGGGAGCAGCGCGCAATGTTCGGCTATCAGTCCACCACTCGAAGAGGAGCACGCCAGTGACGCTGTCCACCTCGATCATGCAGAACATTGAAGTGAGTAGACGCGCTACCAACTATAGTGAATGACTGAGCAAACCAGCGCGGAAGCAGCCGCAGACCCCTTCTTCTGTGTAGTAAACGACGGACAGTGGAATGCGTGCGTCGGAATTCAGGGGAGCGCCGAGAACTACGTCGATGGCTACATCGAGGCGGCACTGGAGCTGGTTACAGCTGTCATCGAAAAGCGAATGGTCGCTAGCCGAGACACGCTCGCGATGCCCATCTTGTACAACTGCCGCCATGGGCTAGAGTTAGCCCTCAAGTTTGCGATCGACCGGCTACACGATATGAAAGCGGTCGCCAATCTCCACCCTGTCAACCACGACATCCTCTCACATTGGCGGCACCTGCACGACGCCGGCATCGGCGACACGCGTCTTAAAAAGCTTATCGTAGCGCTGGAGCCATTCGTCAAAAGCTTAGCTGCCATCGACGAGGATGGCCAAGAGCTTCGATACGCGCTTAATCGCGAAGGACAAAAAAGCCTCAGCGGCATTGCAGTGGTCAATCTACCGCTGATCCGCCAGAGCATAGAACAGATGAGCGGAATCCTCCACCAGCTGAAGGAACGGGTGCACGAAATGGAGGAGGAGCGCACGACAGGCAGTCACACCAAGGAGTGCTCCCGCGCCGACCTTGAGAAGATTGCTAGCATACTCGGTAATCATGCGACGTGGCGTGACCCCAATTTCAACGAAAAGAAAGCGTCTATTCGGAAGATTTTTGGGTTGAGCTCGCGCAAGCTCTCGGCAGCGATTGACGCTATCCGCAAATCGCGTCCGCTCGCCTCTCGGGTCGGGCTGGAGACAGACCTAAAACACCTAAGCGACGAGAAAGCGGTGGGCGTCCTAGAGGGCTGGGTCAAGGCGCACGCCAAGCAAGCGTGCGACTTCGATAACCTCGGCACAGACTACTTCCGCCGCGACTGGGACAAATTCCAGGCGCACACCCAGCAAACCCACGAGCTTGATAAGGCCGTTCTCCAGCTGCTTAACGTGGAGGAACTTTCGGACCTGAAGGTGCTCTTCTATATCGGGCGCGATCGCGCCCTCGGTGAGCACTACGATGATTATCTCGCAGGGACGATCGCAGAGCACTTGGGAAATAAGCCACTGTTGAATGCCGTCAATGACCTTATGTCAAAGACGAACCTGCTCGACGCTGTCGTTGAGGGCGCCAGAGCCGTGGGACGCCCGAGTCTCGCGGCAAAGCTGCGCGCTCTCAGGGCTGAAGTAGACGCCGTAGCGGAGCGGCCCGAAGAATAGGCGGGACGAGGACTACCCGACCGGCTTAGCGACAGCCCCTTTTCGGGGGGCGCCAACCGAACTCATGTCCGCGCCGCCGCAGGGCTGGTAAGGGCGATCCGGCTGGTATTCTGATAACCGCGCATGCTCGATCAAGGGCGCTACACTTCACTCACCGAGAGGAGCACGGCGGAGCAAATCGGGTATGGCCACCTGGGTCGCCTACTCCGGCTCACGCTACTCGTACCGGGCTTGGTAGGGGCGATGCTAAATTGTCGCCAGCCCTGGGCTGTGACGCTCCCGCGGCTGCTGGAGGGGTGCCGGTGGGGTGGGGGAAGCAAAGGGGGAAAAAGTCAGTCGGGGCAATGCTGGCGAGCCAGGGAATCTGATTTAAAAACCAATAAACCAAGCGGCATCGACGTGGAGATTGGACAAAGATCATCAATAAACGCGCCATCTTCGCTATTATCATGAATTTTTTCGCCACCTCTATCGCCGAGCGTTCAGGGTAAGCCCCTTTTGTCGGTTTGCCCCGCTGCAGCGACGAAATGTCTTGCTCTAGATGCGCCACATTCCCTAACCTGAAGTGACAGCGTTGGGAGTGTACGACAGTGGGCATGGCATACGGCGATCTTGTAAATCTGGTTCGTGGGTCATCCGCATTCAGGCGGAAGCGGCGCTTACAACCTGCCGGGGGCGTATCAGACAAGCTTTTTCCACCAACATATCCAGGTGAGTCTAAGGGCAGTCCACCGAGGCACGTTTTTGAGCGCAGGCGCATCGAGGGGCGCGACGTATGGTGCGTACTTATCGATAGCGTCCAATCGCAGGCGAATCGCCTTGAGGAAGCCCTGCTTCGTGCGGCGGAGGAAAACAGGATTACTTTACCACGCTTGGTGGTAGACTTTGCCCCGAGCGGGCTCAATAGCATCGGCACTATTAGCTCGTTGGAGGCACCACATCGTATTTTTGATGCTATACTCCGCGACAGTATGCTGAATGGCACAGCGCTGTCTAAGACTGACCTTGGCGATTCTTTACGCCGAGCTACTCCGCGAGATGCCAGTGCCATCTTAGAAGTATCCCCCAGCGCCCTCCTTTTTGGGGCATGGAACTCGACCAGCGGGGGTGGCGGAGTTGGAGCACGATTTGCCCGCGCCATTGTATCCGAGATTATTGGCGTTGACGTTCCTGTCGAAGAGCTGGCGCCGGATAGGCGCACTGGGGAAATCGATGTGCGGACAGCAGGCCGTCGAACGGGAAGCCGGATTGATCCACTTGGTATTCTTAGAAGTGTGGAAGTTTTTAAGGGTGATGCCGGCTGGGATATTACTAAGGAAGCTGCCGGCAACGGCGCAACGCCTGTACGTCCCTCCGAAATCAATCATGGAAACATTGTCCCTTCAGTGACGCCGCTAGGCATTACATGCTCCTATGCTGAACAGACCGCTGTAATCACACTTGCTGGCCTGCGCCGCTTGCGTTTTGGTGGTTCAGCGGCACGGGATGATGCTGCCAGAGCATTGATCGCGGCACTTGGGCTGTTAGCGTTAATTGAACAAGATGCTCAAGGTTATGCGTTAAGGTCTCGTTGCGATCTCGTATGCGACGGTCCGGCACCGCTCGAAATCGTGGATTTTGATGGCTCTACCAAAACCCTTGAACTTAGCCGCGACGAGGCAGTCGCTCTTTATGCGGAGGCGTTCGAAGCAGCTCGAGCCGCTGGTTTCGCTTTGGTATCAGAGCCTGTCCGCCTGCTACCACAGGACAGACTGGTTCACATCGTCCGAGAAAGCATGAATAGGGCTTTGGCTGACGAAGCCGAGGACGACGATGCTGACGGTTGAGGTTGAATATCTAACGGGCGTGGCTCGTGCGGCAAATGAGTTTGGTAACGCGGCTGACTGGCCACCGCAGCCAGACCGGCTATTTTCGGCTCTAGTTGCCACTTGGTCTGCACGTGGAGAGCATGCCGACGAGCGTGCGGCCCTTGAGTGGCTGGAGCGCGCAGCGCCACCAGTGATCGAAGCTTCTCACGCTTCATCTAGAAGAATCGCGAAGGTGTTCGTTCCGCCAAACGATGACGCGCCCACTTCCATCAAGGTCATGCCAGATCGCCGCAAGAGGCAGGAACGACAATTCCCGGCTTGTATTCCGCTAGATCCGGTAGTTCGGTGGACTTGGCCGGCTGCCCCCAATGATATCGTAGCGGCCGCGTTGGACCGCTTGGCTCGTGACACGTCTTATCTCGGGCATTCAACCTCTCTTGTTCGCTGCACAGTGCGTCGCATGGCGGCTTCAAGCGATGCGGTTATCTCCCGGCGATCGGTTTATCCTGGGCGCCTTGCCGAGCTGGTTCGTAACTTTGAGCTTGGACAGCGCCCAGCCCCAGGTGCAAGCGTTCCTTCCGTGCAGCCTATCATTCCAGGCCCACCAACCAGCGTTTTCGGCGAGGAATGGATCGTCTTCACCCACGCGGGAGGGTGGCGTCCAGACGCACGAGCGGCAGCAATCGTAGGTAAGACTCTCATCAAGGCCGTGCAGGCTGGCTTTAGTCCAGATAGTGCACCCTCTTGGGTCTCCGGCCATCAACCAGACGGCACCCCGCTTACCTCTCCACACCTGACAGCTATTCCCTTGCTAGATGTAGGTTGGGAGTGGTCGCATGGAAGGGTGATGGGGTTCGCGCTGGCACTACCCCGTTCGCTTGAAGGCTCTACCGGGACGGAGGAGGAAGCCCTCTACCGCGCATTCGCCCGCCTCAATACGCGTGGCCTAGGAGGCTTGGAAATCAGCCTTCGACTACCAGGCGGAAAGGAATGGAAGCTTCGCCGCGAGGCCCTGCCTGATACGAAATCTTTGCAGCCTGACCGATATGTTCGCGCGGCGAATGTCTGGGCAACCGTAACTCCCATCGCTCTCGATAGACACCCGAAGGCAGATGGCGACATCGAGTCGACCATTGCAGCGGCTTGCGAGAGAATTGGACTGCCAAAGCCTACACGCGTGGTGCCAGGAAAGCATACTGCCATTCGGGGCGCACCCTCGGCCTGGCGTAGCGGTGGTGCGCCGGAATGGGCCGATTGGCGTTTACCTTCCCCTTTGAAGGGAAGACGGTTGACTCACGCCGTATTGCAATTTGCTGAGCCAGTCATCGGCCCAGTGATACTGGGTGCGGGCCGATTTGCCGGATTAGGACTTTGCTTGCCTCTCGACCCATCAGGCGAGAAATGATTCTACCACCCCTAAGCATAAGCGATTTTGCGGCCATCTTCACCGCCATCCACGGTGTGCCACCATTCCCTTGGCAAAGCCGCCTGGTCGAGCGTTTGGCTGCGGGAGATGGATGGCCCCAGGCATTGGACCTTCCTACGGGTGCCGGAAAGACCGCCGCTATCGACGCCGCTCTATTTCATCTGGCCCTGCAAGCGGATCATGGTCCAAAGAGACAAGCGCCTATCCGCATCGCCTTTATCGTTGACCGCCGAATAATAGTGGACGCGGCTGCTGCTCGTGCTGAGGCTATCAGCAGGGCTCTTTCCGAAGCCAGAGGTGATGGCCCCTTGGAAAGGATGGCTGCCCGGCTCCGGCATTTGGCGGGACCACGTTCATCGCCGCTTACAGTCGCGCGCATGCGCGGCGGCCTACCCAGGGAAGGAGACTGGGCACGCACCCCCGGCCAACCAACCATTCTTTGTTCAACGGTAGATCAAGTGGGGTCGCGCCTTCTCTTCCGTGGCTATGGTATCTCAGACAGCATGAAGCCTGTTCATGCGGGTCTTCTGGGCACCGATTGCCTTCTGCTGTTGGACGAGGCGCATCTGGCAGCACCTTTCGCGCAAACCCTCCAGCGCATTTCGGGTTATCGTGCCCCGCCCTGGTGCGAGATCGGACCGGGTCCCTGGGGATTCGTGAGCCTCTCTGCCACCCAGAACACTGAGGGGCCGCGTTTTTCGATCGATGACGCCGACCGCGATCATCCGATTCTGAAGGCGCGCTTGGAAGCTCCGAAGCGGGCAATACTGCGCAGCTTGACCGTCCAGAGCGGATCACCGGAGCATGCGGCGGAGTTCATCAAAGCCGCCCGAACAATGCTTCGGCCCTCTCAGGTGCGGATCATTGCAATCGTGGTAAACCGCGTGGCGCTTGCACGTGCGATATTCGATGGATTATCGCAAGACGAAAGCGATGTAATTCTGCTGACTGGCCGAACGCGTGGCATTGATCGAGATGCCTTACTTGCAAGGCATGGCCAGGCTTTGATGACTGGTGCTGAGCGCGGCGTGCGTTCTTTGATCATCGTAGCGACCCAAACCATCGAAGCTGGCGCAGATTTCGACTTCGACGCTTTGATAACGCAGATCGCGCCGCTCGATTCACTGCGCCAGCGCTTTGGTCGCCTTAATCGCGCTGGACGTGCCACTGACACTGAAGCTGCAATTATCGCAACCAAAGACGAAGTTGCTGCCAGAGTGAGTGATCCAGTTTATGGTGATCGCGCCAAGAAGACGTGGGACTGGCTGCTTTCGCGGGCAGACAAGGCGCCCAAGAAAGGTGAAGCAAGCCTCGACTTTGGCATAGCCTCCATGGATCGTTTGCTGACGCTTGAACCGGGAAAAGCGTCGTCTCTTTCGTGCGAGACGCCGCAAGCGCCAATTCTACGCACCACGGATGTTGGCCTGCTTTCATGGACCTCGCCCATTCCGGCGGTCGATCCGGCAATTGAAGTATTCCTGCATGGCCCAAAGGCAGGCCCAGCGGACGTCTCGCTCGTTTGGCGCGCTGATCTGACTGAAGCGACTCTCGACAAGGCTGTTGACTGGATTGCTTTGGTGCCGCCCCATGTTGGAGAGACCCTATCAGTGCCGCTCTGGGCCGCACGCGCATGGTTGGGCGGCAATCCCAAAATCGCAGGCGAAACGGCCGACTTGGAGGGGGCTCCAGCCGCCAGTGATGACGAACGCGCTAATCGCCGAGTTTTGCGTTGGGCGGGCGCGGATTCTCCGTCCACTGGAGTAATCACGGCAGCACAAATGCGGCCGGGCGATGTGGTCATTGTGCCCGCAAGCTATGGGGGTTGTGATGGCTTTGGCTGGAATCCGGCATCCAAGGCCATCGTGACCGATCTTGGCGACCAACGTGGTGAAAACCAGCGCGCCACACGCCGGTTTCATCCGGTTGATGCCAGATGGGCCAGCGTTTCGCGATTACTGGCGCCTGAGGCAGGTCTAGATAATGGCGAAGTTCTGGCCGCCATGGCCAAAGTTGGACTTATTCCTGAAGCTAAAGGCTGGCGGTTACTTCGCCCCGCATTCTACCCAGGAGCCGTGCTGCTTGGACCAAAGCGTGATGCCCACCTCCCGGCAACTGAGGAGGATGTCTTAGGCTTGGCCGATGTTCGGCCTGTCACTTTGACTGATCATAGCGCACAGGTCGCAGAAAAGGCCGAAGCTTTTGCTCAAGCTGCCGGGCTACCTGGCCATATCTCTTCTGACATTCGCCTTGCCGCTTTGCTGCATGATGCAGGTAAGAATGATCCGCGATTTCAGATATTGCTGGCGGGTGGCGATCGCCTGCTGGCAATTCTGAACGAGAGTGAGCCCTTGGCTAAATCGAACCTGGAATTGACGCGCGCTGATGCAGTGCAAGCAAGGCGGCGCGCCGGGTTGCCGGAACGCTGGCGCCATGAGGCGCAATCCGTAACGAGGGCTTTGGCTGATCCCGTTTTTGCGCAAGCGCATGACCCTGAACTGGTGCTTTGGTTGATTGGTGTGCATCACGGGTATGGGCGCCCATTCTTTCCACACGATGACCCACGAGAATCCCCAGAGTCACCGGGCCCGCAACGTCTCGATTTTCAATTCCACGATCAGGATTGGCCGCAGATTTTTGAATGCTTGAAAGCGCGGTACGGCCCTTGGGAGTTGGCGCGATTTGAAGCTGTGCTGCGCTTGGCGGACCACCGTGCATCAGAGGGGGAAAGCGCATGACGGCGGCGACCTCACATCGGCTGGAAGGGCTGGAACCTGACAACCTCCTGGCCTTCATGGCGTTGTTGGGGTTACTGCGCGCTCTTGAAGCCGCAGATTGGCGCCCACGTGCCCATTGGGAAGGACAACCCTTTCGTCCCGTACTCACGCTGCGCAAAACATGCACTCAGGACGAAGTCGTCGAGGCCGCTGCCGAAGGCTGCACGACCCTGGCACACGACCATGATTTTGATGGCGAGAAGGATCTCAACTTCGACCGAGAACGAGCGCGATCCATGCTGGAGGCTGCACAGCAACCCAATCTAGGTGGGCGTTCAGCCCTGTTGGGTAGCCTGTTCAGCGATGCTGCGCTGAAGGAAGACGGACGTATTTTTGCGGCCCCGCTTTGTGCCATGTTTGGCCAGGGACATCAGCATTTCCTGAATCGTCTGACGGAGGTTCCGCGTGGTGTGCTGCCAAGGACCATGGCAAAGCGTCGACCGCTGCCTGACCTCAATGCGCCATCTTATTTGGCCGCGGCGCTGTTCACGCCCTGGGCACGCACTGATGAGACTGATGGATTTCGCTGGGACCCGGCTGAGGACCGCCGCTATGCGCTGCGTTTTAAGAATCCGTCCAGTGATGCAGGGCGGACTGTTCATGGAGCAAATCGGCTAGCCAGCTTGGGATTGGCTATCCTGAAGGGCGCGGCTGTCAATCGTCGTCGCGGCATACGCTTTTTGACCATAGGGGCCGAGTTCGCGTCAGATGGCGCTCTGACCATCACCTGGCCCATTTGGGACAGGCCAGCGTCACTTGCTGCAATTCAGGCATTGCTGGGGCATCCATCACTTGTGTCCGCTGAAGGCGATGGCATGCCCCATCTGGGTGTGGTTGAGCGCCGCCGCGCACGCCGCGTCTCCAACGGCAAGTTCATGAATTTTACACGGGCAGAAGTGTTGGAATGAGGACAATGATCGGATCGCGCTGATCTTTTTCATCTTGATTGCTAATCTTTGTATTGGCGTGACTGTAAGGTAGCGCGCTGAGGGTCAGATAAGTGGTGGCGACGGGGTTTTGATCGCAGCGGAGATGGGCAAGCGGCGGGTCCGCCGCCCGGCTTGTCCCGTTTCGGCCAATAGCCTGCCGCTACGCTGAGAGCTGTTTGACATGGTGAATCAGTTTTGCAGCAACACCAGCCAACGAGCGTGGTGGTGAGCAGGCTTATTCGGGTAGTTTGGGGCCAAGGATGAGCCTGCCCGCGCATGGTGAGGCAAATCCTCCGGAGGAGATTTCCTTCTCTGTTAATGCCATGGAACCTTCGAGAGAATTCATTGAAGTTGGGTAGTCTCGGCAAGCGCTTTCTTGCATTGTCTTGATCTTCCCCAGCGGAAGCGCTGGGGCCTCATTGAAGCTGGTCCCGGAAGCATTCGTTCCAGATCAGATTGTAGTCCCTTCACCCTTGCAGAAATGCCGGGGCCTCATTGAAGCATCGGCATTGAGATTGAGCCGCGCTACTTCGATATCGCATCTTATCCAGCCGAAATGTTGGGACCTCATTAAAGCGCGATGGTTGGCGCCACGGTCATAGTAGGTCGGGCAATCTTCCCCGGCAGAGAACCTGGGGCCTCATTGAAGCACCATGGCGACGCGCGATGACATTCTGCTGACGCGCATCTTCCCTTGCAGAAATGCCGGGGCCTCATTGAAGCGCGCCATGGGGCAGGACGCGCCATTCTTCCCCGCCCAATCTTCCCCCTCAGAAATACGGGGGCCTCATTGAAGCACGTTCATCACAGTATCTTGGCCATTAACCACGACCATCCTCCCCGGCAGAAATGTCTGGGCCTCATTGAAGCGTGCATCCGCGCTTCGGGCGGAATCTGCCGTTCAAATCTTCCCCGGCAGAAATGCCGGGGCCTCATTGAAGCGCGGCCTGGCTGCTGGAGGCGACTGGTGATCTGCGCTTATCTTCCCCGGCAGAAATGCCGGGGCCTCATTGAAGCGTTAGCCAGCGCTTCACCTTCACCGAACGCGATCTGATCTTCCCCGGCAGAAATGCCGGGGCCTCATTGAAGCCTCAGCAGCCGGGGGGAAGCATACCACGCCACCCGATACACCTTCCCGGGCATAAATGCCGGTGCCTCATTGAAGCATGATGTAGGCAATTTGCGCGTGGCGGATGCGCCGCGTCTTCCCCGGCAGAAATGCCGAGGCCTCATTGAAGCAAGAAGGTGGCGCTGCCGCTGCCGAACGGCGACGAGATCTTCCGCGGCAGAAATGCCGGGGCCCCATTGAAGCGACATCGCCTGGCGCCGCATAGAAGAAGCGCAGCGACAGATCTTCCCCGGCACAAACGCCGGGGCCTCATTGAAGTCATGTCTCGAAATGCGCCGCTCGATCTGCGTCTTCTACATCTTCCCCGGCACAAATGCCGGGGCCTCATTGAAGCCAGGATATTTCGGAAGATGATGCGCGGGCGGAAGGCATCTTCCCCGGCAGAAATGCCGGGGCCTCATTGAAGCCAGGCAATTCAGCCAATCTGGCCACAACCTGCGCGCATCTTCTCCGGCAGAAATGCCGGGGCCTCATTGAAGCCCGCTTGGCGCGGTGTTTCGCATGGGCGGCAGGTTGATCTTCTCCGGCAGAAATGCCGGGGCCTCATTGAAGCGCTGCATTTGGGCGGGCGCTTGGTCTTCGCTGGTGATCTTCTCCGGCAGAAATGCCGGGGCCTCATTGAAGCAGCCGCTTGGCGATTTCATGCGCGCAAACGCCCGCCGATCTTCTCCGGCAGAAATGCCGGGGCCTCATTGAAGCGGTGAAGGGTAGGCCCTTCGCGGTGAGCTCAGCGGCATATCTTCTCCGGCAGAAATGCCGGGGCCTCATTGAAGCTCAATTTGCACGACGCCGTTCTTGGTCAGGTCCGTAATCTTCTCCGGCAGAAATGCCGGGGCCTCATTGAAGCCAGCCGATCACTTGGCGCACGTCATGCACCAGCGCAGATCTTCCCCGGCAGAAATGCCGGGCCTCATTGAAGTGGAGGCGTTACCTGAGGCGGGCGGTGAGCGGGAGCGCCAGACTAAGGGTCCCCCAAAACCTTGTAGTCCCCGATCAACTTTCCCTTCTCAGCCCCCACCGCCCCACCAGTCCATTTCCCAACCACGCTGCACCGCAGCATATTAAAAATCATTTCAGATCAATATGTTAAACCTTGTTGGAAAAATCGGCCTACCCTCAAGCTTTGGAGAGAATTCGGGGATTCGGAGAAAAAACGCCGGAATATTCCGCTTGAGCACCCTCAAGCTCGCCAGAAAAACCTTTGTTTTCAAGGGGATTTAGGTGGTCGCCTGGGGCGCTAACCCGGTTCGGCTAGGTGGCGACTGGAGCAGCAGTGGGGACCGAAAAGAAGAAACTCTCTGACTCCTACTTTCCAATAATTTCAATACTTTCCTCGCCGCAGAGGCCTTCCAGGACGATGCGGATTTTGT
>Ga0315906_10002969_pt1 | contig 22929 bp, 23 predicted proteins | sample LakEriMetagenome_4_FD_203526 | JGI IMG/M metagenome (GOLD analysis project Ga0315906, IMG submission 203526) | Freshwater fungal communities from buoy surface, Lake Erie, Ohio, United States - Buoy 2 MA122 | ecosystem: Environmental > Aquatic > Freshwater > Lake > Lake biofilm | place: USA...
CGAGGCGCAGCGCGTCTTCCGCTGTCAGGCCCCGCTTGCCCACCACCGACGCCGTGCCCGGGTATTGCTGGAACAGTCGGCGCACCGGCATGGCGAGCTTCGCCAAATCTTGCGCCGTTCCGGTCTTTGCCAGCGGCTTAAGAGCGTCGGCGGCCAGGCCCAGCGGCTTCGTGACCCAGGTGCTGGGCATCAGGTTCAGGGGGTCGAGGACGATGTCGCCCGCCAGCGCCAGCGCACTGCGCGTCCGTCCCTTGGGCAGTCCCGTCTCGGAGAGCACCTGCTCCCACCCTTCGAGGTTGGCTTCGGCAGGGGCCGTGGTCCCCTTCGCGGCCCGCAGCCCGCTGGCCAGTGCGCCCGTCGCCACATTCAAGGGGGCGTTGAGCACGCTGGTCACGCGCTCCAGCGTCGTCGGCGCCTCGGGCGACGGCGGTGGGACCGCCGCAGTGCTGCTGGGCCCCTGACTGAAAATCTCATCCAGCTCTTCCGGGGTCAGGGGCTCGTCGCTGACAACAACGCGGCCTGTTGCTTGCTCCGTATAGCGTGGCATTGACTTAGTTCTGAAAGAAGTATTTCTTCCCGGACGGCGTAGTCATAAGGTTTCCACCCGAAGCGCCCGACAGCCCTGTCAGGGCAGCCGCCCCGCCACGCAGCAGCTGTGTGGCCTTTTCGTTGACGAGTCGTTCAAACAGTGCCGGGTCCTGTGTAATCTGCATTTGCAGCGCGGGGTTCAGCCGAATCTCGCCCTCGACCGCCCGCTGCGCCGCGACCTGTGCCTCTTGCGGCGACAGCTGGGCAGCGGCCATTCGCGCGTTGGACATAATGCCTGCGCTGAGCACGCTCGGCGACACTTGCGCCAGCTGCTTGGCGACCGCGACGCGCTCTGATTGCCGCAGCAACCGCTCTGGGTCATAGCCCGCTTCGGTCGCCAGCATCAGGCGCTCGTCCATCGAGAGATCGTAGATGCCTTTGCCCGCGTCACGGATGCGCTGGCGTGCGTCGGCCTGACGCTGGGCCTCATCGCGCTGCATGCCAGCCGTCTCAAGCTCAAGCGCCGCCTTCCGTTGCGCCTGCGTCGGACGGCGCACCAGCTTGCCCTCCGGCGTCTTGACCGCTCCGGCCTTGACGTATTGGGCAAACCGAGGATTGGTCAGCTCTGCCATCACCTCGGGCGTCAGCTCGGCCCCCGGTTCGATTTGCCCCATCAGGCGCTCGAACTCCTCCGCAGCGGCTTGCTCCTCGGCCCGCTTGTTGGCCGCTTCTTGGAGCGCCATCATTCGCTGCTGCCGGGCGTTTTCCGCCGCCAGCTGCTGCTGCCGCTGGAACTGCTGAACCCCCTGGCCCAGGTTCGTGCCGATTGCACTCAGATAATCAAACCATGCCATAGGTGCCTCGTGTGGTTAGCGGTTGCGAAACGGCGGATAAAAAACGCCAGCGGTGTCACGAGCCAGCCCCGCAAGGAATGCCTGAATGCGTGCCGACATCTCAGGCGTCATAGTGGGCATGTTGCCTCCAGCGTCCCTATCGATTGACGTGGGTGATGGTGGCGGTGTGGAGGGTGGCGGCGTTTTCACAGCCGCAGCGACTCCGCTGGCGCGACGGCGTGGGGCCGGGCGTCTGGGGGCGGCAGCCCCTTGCAGTCGGGCAAGTTCTGCCATCAGCTGTGAGGAGCTCTGAAGCGTCGGTGGCAGTGCATCAACCGTTGACCGATTCGGCTGCAATTCCCCTCCGACGCGCATCCCTGGGATGGCGGACAGGGTGCTGTTAACGGATTCCAAGGGACGATTCAGCAGTGACGGGTCAATTTGACGCAGTGCTCCATCGGACCCTACATATTGGTTGAGCAGCTTCTGTCCAGCATTTCCCTGGATGCGGTCCATGCCGAGACTGGCCGCTTGCAGCGCCGCGCCTGTGCCGCCACCGATGGCTCCGCCCGCGATCTGCGTCAGGGCCCGTGGGTCCAGAATGGCCCGCTGAACAAATGAGCCCAGTCCACCCTTGGCACCGCCCGCGCCCATGCGCGAGGCGGCGGAGCCGAGGCCCCCAGTCGCGGCACCGAGGCCGCCCATGGCGGCGCCGGTCAACGCGCCCTTAAGGCCGCCGCCCGCAATCGCGCTGCCTGCCGCGCCCGCTCCGGCCTGAATCAGCGCCGAGGCCACCGGGCCGACGCCCGGGATGAAGGCCGCCGCCACAGGCAGGGCCGCGCCCACAACCCGCCGCAGCAGAGAGGGCTTCTTTTGGGTCGTGGCGGCGCCTGTGGTCGGGGCGGCTGTGGCGCTGGTGGCGCCGGGAATCTGGGCGGCGGAGGCTTCCCGCATCTGCTCGGTCAGCAGCCGCTGGAGGTCCATCTCGCTCGCCTGCCGACGACTGCGCACGTCGCCTTGGTATTGACTGACTTCGCCGCCGAGGTCCGGCAGACCAAAGTCGCCCATGCTGCCGAACTGGAAGTTGGGGTCAATCGCACCCAGGGCCTTGCGCCGCTCAGCGATGGAGCGGGCCGTGGCTTCCGGGCTCACGGTAGCTTGGTAGTCGGCGGAGGCGAACGGTGCCAGGAAGTTCTGCTGCTGGGCCGCGAACGCCGAGGCTGCCGGGCTCATCCCGGTGGGCGGCTTGTATTGCCGCACAGCCTCCGCCCCGGCGCGCTGCCGCGCCATCTGCCGTGCCAGCGCCTGCTCGGCGCCCAGCGGGGATTGGGCCGCGAAGTCTCCGGCGGCGTTGATGTCACGGGTCAGCTGGTTCTGGAAGAATCCCGCCAGTCCCCCGCGCGCCCCCATCCGCCGATTGTAGAGCTCCTGCTCGGCCTGCCGTGCCCGGTCCTGCTCGGTAAGGGCGCGGTCCGCCGCGGCTTGGCCGCCCTGGCCAATCCCCGAGATGATAGAGGGCCCAAACGCAGCGGCCAGTTGAATCAGCTGATCTTTTGTCAAAGGTGCCATGAGTGCTCCTTAGGACCGATACCCATACAGGGCCGACATCAATTCCTGCTCATTGAGGCCCAGGTTCCGCAGGCCCAGCCCGTAGTTCTGTTCCTGCCCGCGTGCCTGCAGGTTGTAGCGCAGGGCGTCCATGTAGTTGCCCTGGCCGAACTGGGCCCGCGCCATGTTCGCCGCCTCCGCCGCCCCAAAGCCCTGGAGCCCCAGGCCCGTCTGCGCCAGATAGTTTGAGAAGCCCTGCTGGCCCATCTGGTTGGCGAGTTGCGCCGCGTTAAGCTGCTGCTGCCCGAACTGGCCCTGCGCCCCGAGGTTCGCCTGGAACGTCCCCAGCCCCTGCTGGAATTGCTGCTGGTTCTGGGCCATCTGCTGGCCCGCGAGATTGCCCGCCCCCTGAAGCGCCGCGAGTTGCCCCTCGCGTCCAAACTGACCGCTCTGGAGGGCTTGCTGGAACTCCTGCTGCCCGGCCTGTCCGGCCAGCTGTGCCGCCGTCTCTTGGGCGCCCAGATTGAAGCGCTGCCCTTCGAGGCCCGTCTGGAAGCCCTGTGCGGCGCGTGCCATGTCGGCCTGCTGCGCCCCGGTGACGGCTTGAATCGCGCCGAGCTGCGACGCCCGGTTGGCTTCCGCCGACTTCAGCGCAATGTCCCGCTGCCCTGCCAGCAAGCCCGACATCAGGTTTTCTTGCAGGCCCATCTGGGCACCCAGGTCCGCACCGCCCCGTGCGCTCAGGCCGCGTGACGCCATCAGTTGGCTCATCCGGCCCTCCGCCTCTTTCTGCTGGGCCATGAGTTGTTCCTTCTGCTGCTCGGCCATCTGCGCCTGCTGCTGCTGGCCAAAGACCTCGGGCTGCCCCATGACGGCTTGCAGCACGCGGTTCCGTTCTGCCTGCGCCACGGCCTCGGGCGCTTGGAACGGTCCGGCCTGCATCCCCTGAATCTGGTTGATAGCCCCACGCTGCTGCTGCATCAGGGCCTGATTGGTTTGCGGGGCCTGCCCGCCCTGCAGCTGCCCAATGAGCTGCTGCTGCTGAGTGAAGTCGGGCGTGGGGCCGCCCGTCGGCGCCTGGAACTGCATCGGCCCCTGCTGCATCAGGTTCATCGCGGTTTGCCCCGCCTGGTTCTGAAGCTGCTGCGTCTGCTGGCTGGGTTGATACTGGCCCACCAGCTGCTGGCCTTGCTGGCGGGACTGCTCAAACGTCTGCACCTGGCCCGGCTGCCCCACCTGCGCCATCTGGGCCGCGCCGAGGTTGCCCTCCTGCTGCATGAACCCGCCCATGGTCTGCATCCCCTGCTGGTATTGCTGCTGGGAGATGTTACCCTGCCCGCTCCAGCCGCTGGCCGATTGGAATCGCTGGATGTCCTGCTGCGACGGCGCCCGGCCATACTGGCTTTGGAAATTCGTCGCGGCTTGTTCCGGCGTGTACTCCTGATTCTGGAGATAATCGGTGAAGCCGCCCTGCGACTGCGAGGAGCGACGTTGCCGGGCCGGGCGCTGGGATTGCCCGTAGACTTGCATCTGGGGTTGCTGGGGGTCACCGTAGGCCATAGGGGCTCCTTAGAACAGGGGGGTCTCGTCCGGCGGCGGCGCGGGGGCCATCAGGGACTGGAGATACGTGAGGTATTGGAAGATGGGGTCCGACTCCGCAGGGGCGCCTGCATTGAGGACGGCGTCGGGGACGCGGTAGCCGGGCCCTTCCTGGCCTGTCTGCACGCCGCCCCGATTGAGGATGGCGGCTTGCGTGCGCTGGTAGGCATCCGCCGAGGTGTCCTCGGGCTGCCACACGAAGGCGGTCTGATCTTTCTGGTTGGCGGCAAACGACCGCCCCACATCGACCACCCCTACGGGGCTGCCGCTTTCAAAGTCGGAGAGCACCCCGCCGAAGTCAATCTTGTCGCCCGTGGGATGGTCGACGAGCCGGGCGTTGGGGAAGGCGGCCTTGAACTCGGGGTCCTGCATCGCCATCTTCAGGCCATCCGGGGTCGCCGAATACTTGGAGGCAATGCGGCCAAAGGTGTTCTTGACCGAGTTGCGGGCCTTCGTGTCGCCGCCGTAGTCGCTGCCGACTTGGAAGCCTTCCATGCGGCCCACGTTGCCCCACTTCAGCTGGTCCCGCTGCTCACGAGTCGGCAGTTGCGCGGGCGGCATCGGGGCAATGCCGGGCTGGGTTGGGCCCCCGCCCCCGGCACGATACTTGGCCTGCTCCTCGGGGGAGAGGCCGTTCCACTGGCCCACGTCGTAACCCGCCTGCGTGTTCACGCTCTGGCGCTCGGCGCTGCCCTGGATGGTCTGGAGGGCCCGCTGGACGGTGGCGCTGTCGTAGCGGCCCCCGAGGTGCGATTCCAGCTCGCTGTCCGACGGCTCGCGGTTCAGGTAGCGCTTGTAGGCGGCGCGCAGGGCGTTATAGGCGCTCTGCTGCTGGCCGTTGGCGTTGGGACCCTGCGGGGCCGCCCCGTAGCCCTGCGGCTGGTCGCCGTAGTCGGTCTGATTTTCGTTCTCGTAGGCCATGGGCTAGGACCCGAGGATGGCGCGGCGCATGTAGCCCGCCGGAAGGTCGCTGGTGCCCCGCAGCAGCGATTGGGGATTCTGGCCCAGGAGGAGGCGCAGGGAGTCGTCGATGCCGCGCTGCTGGAGCAGTTCGTCGATGGTGTCGTAATCGGGGGCCTGGCCCAGCACGCGCTGATAGGCGTCGGCGAGCACCGCCACCGGGTTGCGGCTGTTGCGGCTGGCCCACAGCTGCCGCTCCAGGTCGGCACGGCTCGGCCCCGGCGGTGGGGGCGGCGGGCCCATCGGCGGCGGGGGCATCCCGCCCATCGGCGGGGGGCCCTGCGGACCGCCCATCTGGGCCATGGGGCCCGGCTGCGGCGGCATGGGCGCGGCAGGTTGGGCGGCGCCGGGCTGTCCGGCAGGCTGCCCGAGGCCCATCGGAGCCGTGTTGGCTTGGGTGGTGCGGGGTGGCTTCATCCCGGGCACAAAGCCCATCTGCCGGTTCGCCGTCTTGTAATCGGGTTGACGCATATTAGAGTCCCAGCTTTCTCAGGCGGTTGACCCACCCGGCCAAAAAGGGGTGCCCGGCCACTTGCACATACCAGTCGAGGCGCCAGTCGAGCAGCTGCTTGGCGCTGGCGGCGTCCATGGCCTGGAGCGTCTGGGGGCCAATGGTGCCGTCCGGGGTCACGCGCAGCAGCCGCTGGAGGCGCTTGACCGGGAAGCCATTGACGAACGCATCGGCCAGGATTTCCGCGTTCTGCACATTGGAGAGCTCGTGCAGCTTAAACGCCCGGATGTAGTCGCGGACGTAGAGGGCTTGGGCCTGGGCGCGGGTCAGGCGCTCAATGTCCAGGTGCGGGTAGGCGCGACGGCTAATGCCAAATTTGGTCAGGCCGCCGGGGTCTGCCGGGTGGTCGCTGAGGCCCCCTTCGCGCTCAATGATGCCGTTGGCAATGGCCTGCTGCTGCTCAGCTGTCAGCATGACGCTCCTTCGCAATCTCGTCGAGGCGTTGGCGAATGTAGCGCATGTCGGCCCGCACCTCGTCAATGACGCGCAGGGTCTCCGACTTGATGTCTTTGAGCTTCTCTTCGGTCTGGACGTGCTTCTCGCTGTGGGACGTGACCCGGGCCTCGACCCGCACGGCCCACGCGACCAGCGCGACCAGCGCCGTCACAGACGCCAGCAGGAAGGAGGGAGTGACGTCCACGGCGGTTACTTCACGCTGGCGTCAGCCAGGTCCTTCCGACGCAGGGCCCACGAGGCGCCCATGGCGAGCAGCGGCAGCGTCTGGCGCACCAGCACTTCGGCCTGGGCCTCGCTGATGCCCGGCAGCTTGTCCACGAGCTTGGTAACGGCGCGGGACAGCTTCTGGCCCGAGTTCACGGGCAGCTTGGCCTTCAGGCGCTCGGCGGCCCACTCTTCCACCTCGTAGAGCACGTCGGTGACCGTGGTCTCAATCTTGCGACGCTTGGCCTCATCGACGTCAAACCGCAGCTTCTGAAAGAGCTTGACGGCAGCCCCGGCAATCGCCGGAGCGGCCACACTCACCGCACTTCCCACAATCAGTTCCACGAGTTGATGCATGAGAGTCTCCATAGGTTACCCCTGCACTACGATCCACCGCGACGTGCCAGACGCGGTTACATACACAAGACACACCCCAGTTAATGGCGCGATGGTATACGCAACACCACCTGGGCAAAGAATTCTGGACGTTGCAGTCGAAGCACTGGAATCGTGCTCCAGCTGGATGTTGTTTGATACATCAGTGTTCACAACATACTGGATCATGCCATCAGCATTCCCGAAGCCATTATTTGAGGTAATGCCAGCAATCCCAGGCGTGCCACCAGTTGAATACACCAGACACACTGGACCACCAATAGCAAACACATTTCCGGCGCCTGTAATGCCTATATTCGTTGTTAGGGTATGGCGAATTGGCGATGTAACGTTGACACCTGCAAACGTGGGCAGATTGCTGGTGCCGACGCTTTGGTTAATTGTGTAACCTGTGACCCCAGCGGCAGTGCCGGAGATGTTCCCAGATACGGTGGCTGCTGCTACCGTGCCCCCAGAAATATTGACATTGTTACTATTCTGGGTAGCCATACTTCCGAGGCCCAGATTGCTCCGCGCCGTGCCCGCGTCAGATGCGCCTGTGCCCCCGTCTGCCACCGCCAAGTCCGTAATCCCGGTGATGCTGCCCCCGGAAATGCTGACGCTCCCGGAGTTCTGCGTGGCCATCGACCCCAGCCCAAGATTCCCACGCGCGGTCGTGCTGTTCGTCAGGTCGCTCAGGTTGTTGGCGCGATAGGCGTAGGTGGTATCGCTGCCCGTCGCGGTCACCCCCAAATTGGTGCGGGCATTGGCAGCGGTAGACGCCCCAGTGCCTCCATCGGCCAGGGCAAGGTCCGTGATCCCAACAATACTGCCGCCCGTAATGGCGACGTTGCTGGCCGCTTGGGTAGACATCGTCCCCAGCCCTGTGATGTCCGTGTTGGGGATGGTCGCCGACGCCGTCAGTGCTGAAGTGCCTGCGCCCTTAACATAGCCGGTAAGCGTGCTCGCTCCGGTGCCCCCATCAGCGACTGAGAGGTCTGTAATGCCTGTGATGGTGCCGCCCGTGATGCTGACACTATTCGCGGCTTGCGTGGCGATGGTGCCCAAGCCCAGATTTGTGCGGGCCGTGGAGGCAGAGGAGGCGCCCGTGCCCCCTTCGCCGACCGCTACCGGTGTTGGAATATGACTCATTAGAGCACCACCCAGTTCGTGCCAGTGGAGACCAGCATCAGGGCCTTGTATTGGGTCGTAATGGACGCGGAGGCGGCCCCGTCAATCGTCTGGCTGCCGTGCGGGGTAATAGTGATATCGCCTGTCCCGAACTTCTTGACGTGGACGATGGCCCCCTTATTCGCCGTCAGCGCCTCCCACAGGTAGACGGTAATGGCCGAGGACCCGGTGTTCACGACGACCTTGTTGGGGGTCGAGGTGCTGAAGGTCAGCGTCTCGTTAGTGGTCGTCGCAATGTAGTCGAACAGGGGCGCTTGGTAGTTCCCGCTGCCGTCTACGGGAATCGTGGACAAATCGACGCCATCAAACTTGATGCCTGCGCTGGCATTGATGTTCCCCGTGACCGTATCGCCGCGCTTGTCCACCGCGTTGGCCACCTCCGCGAAATTCGCGTTCATCGGGGTGGCTTCAATATCCGTGCCTGCGGTAAACGTATTGGGAATACTCAGCGCCATTAGCCACGCTCCACAAAGAGGAGAAGGGTGGTCGAGTAGCCCGCTTGGCTCGACCGCAGATACATCAGTTGGGGCGTTTCCCAGGGCACCGGGGTCCGGTAGACGTGCGCTGCTGTTGCGGCCCCTGTCGAAGGAGTATACACGCTTTTGTCCCCAATGTCAAGAAATCTCACGGCATTGAGGTCCGTGGGGGTCAGCCGGGTGTAGGGCACCGGGGTGTCTTGGTCGGCCACGGCAAAGGTCACGTCCACCTTTTCGTATTGCCGAAACGGCACCTGCCGCAGGAAATCCGCGTCCTGCGCGGTTTTACTCAGCCCGGTAATTTCAGCCAAAGTAGCGCTCCGACTGCACCCCGGCCAGGAGCCCCACTGCCGAGATGATAACGTCTTGATTGGTGCGGGACTGAAGGAGGTTCAATTGCAGGTTCTGGCCCGGCGTAAAGAGGGCAAACCGCTTCTTGACGTTCTGGTCGCCCACCCACTGGCTGGTATTCCAGACGCCCACACTGACGTTGCTGGGTCCCCACTTGGCGCCCCCGAGGCCCAGGCTCTGGCCCGTTGCCGTGGCCGCCGTGGCAAAGTTGATTTGCGTCGTCAACCAGATGTTGGTCGCCCCAGCCGTGCTGGCCTTGGCATGCACGTAGAGGCGGTCAAACCGCTTGCGGAAGAAGGTGCGCCCCATGTCGTAGGACCGGGTGCCCAAGCGCAGGTCGGGGCTGCCGATGTAGTAGGTGTAGACGTTGCCCGTCGTCATAGTGGGCGAAGTGGCCAGGGTCAGCGTCGTGCTGGTATTGCTGGCAATCTCGACCTTGGTGACTGGGCGGGCGTCACTGTCCACAATCAGGACCCAGCGCCCCTTCAGGCCGTCGTTGGTCGCGTAAAAGCCGGTGCCACTGATGGTGCTCAGGGCGCCTGCTCCCACAAAGGTGCCCGTCACCGTGCCGCTGGGCACGCCGTCGTTGCGCACGGTCTCGTCAAAGTAGAAGACGTGGCCCCGGTCGCTGCCCAAAAACAGCTTAATGGACCCATCGCTGTGATAGGCCATCGTCAGGCACGCGGCGGGCATGGGGTCCCACTGCTCGGATTCAAATTTGCCGACCTGATAGTTGTAGACAAACATCCGGCTGTTCCGCGTCGTGCCCGTGGCGGGCGTCGCCCAGATTACGCGGCTGTATTTGGGGTCGTGCCCGGCCCAGCACCGGCTGATCCGGCTCAGGTTCAACTCCTCGATATAGGAGGAGCGTCCCAACTCGCGCTCGCCCAGCTTGACGATTGTGGTGCCGTCGTAGACGACCGGACCATAGGCGTCCGACCACCAGCCCAGTTGGCCGTTGAACTCGATGATGCTCAGGTGGGACAGGCAGCCAATGGTGTGGTCAATGGCCTTAAAGGTCCACGTCTGCGGGTCGTTACCGAAGATGCCCCAAATGGCCGTGGTGGTAAAGACCAGCGCCACTTCGTCGCTGAAGGGGTAGATGCCCGTAATGGTGTCGCCCTCGCCCGTCTCGATGGGCTCGTAGTTCAGGGGCGGGAAGTTGTCCGCCTTGTCCTGCTTGGACCAGTAGACATTGCGCTCGTCGGCCACCAGCACCCGGCGCCCATACGTGCAGACAAATTTGGCCGACGCAGGCGGGGGATTATTCTCGACCGTGGAGGGGGCGGCGGTCGTCAGCGCCGTGATTTGGGCGGCAGTCAGGTCCACGTAGACGGTGGTGGTGCCAATGGCAATGTTGCCCCCCGTCCCCAGTGAACTGACCAGATAGAGCCGAGACTGTGTGCTGCGGCGCCGCAGGTAGACGCGCCAGTTTGTGTAGAGGGCACTCTCGGCTGCCGTGGGGGTAATGGTAACCTGGATACGCTGCCCCGCTGTCGGCGTGACCGCAATGCTCGCAGACAGACTGGACTCGGCCCCCGTGGTGCTGTGGTAGCTGGTGATGGCGACGTCGTAGGTTTCGCCCGTCGGCAGGCTGGCGCCCCCGGCCACAGCGGTGACAGCAACGGTGCCAATAGGCGACAGGCCCCAAGGCACGGCCACGGTGGGGGCGGTGCTGGTGCCCGTGAAGGACCGCAGCTCGGGGGTAGCGGACTGCTTGATGAGGAAGAGGCGGTTGTTAAAGACCGTGCCGTCAATGGCAAAGTCGCCCGCTGTAAAGCACTGCGTGCTGCTGCCGTAGCTCCACCCCGCCGGGATTGTCACTTCACTGGTAAAGCTGTTGTCGGGATTCTTGTAGTAGAGCTTGCCGTTCCGCACGACGACCGCCATAAAATTGCTGTAGGTGCTGCCGGTGTCGTAGGTATAGAGGCGGGCAAAGTCCAGGTTGGGGTCGCCGCTGCCACCCCCGAGCGCCGTCGTGTTGATGGCGGTCAGCCCGGGACGGCACCCGATAAGCGCCGTGCCCGAACCGATTTCACGAAAGGCCGTGTTGATGCCGCTGGCAAACGCCGTCTCCGGGACGCGGTCCACGGGCGTGCCGGGCTGCGTGCCCCCACTCCAATTGGTCTGCTCCTGGTAGAGGTCTTCCATCAGACCCTCGGGATGTAGCGGGTGTAGGTGGGCCGTCCGCCCATCGTGCGGGAGGAGCGGTAGGTCATCTGGAGCACGTCGGTCAGGCGCCGAATCTGGGCCTGCCAGAGCTGCTGCTCGTCCGGGGTGGCGCGGGTGTAGCCCACCATTGCCAGCAGGGTCTGGTAGACCAGGATGTCGTCAAACTGGCCCGGCAGGTCTGGGATGTCGTTATCGTTGACCAGCTGGCGCGGCTCCCGGTAGAACCGGTAGAGGACCGTCTGGGCCGTGGTGGGGGTCTCCACCAGCTCAAACATCCGGTATTGCTGGCCGAAGGCCGAGGCCGGGAGCGTCACAATAGTCGTCGCGCCCACCGTAATGGTGAGGGGCCACTGCCAGCCGGTGCCGACCTTCGTGATGTCCGTGATGACCTCGTAGCTGTTTGTGCTGGTCAGCGTAGACCAGTTCGTGCCCGAGCTCAGGGTCTCTTCCACGAACACGCCGTTTGCGACGCCGCTAATGATGACAGACTGGGTGGGCGATGACTGGCCGCCCGTCGAGGTCACAAGCACGGCGCCTGCCGTGGCGGGCTGGGCCTGCACCTTCGAGACGCCGGTCAGCATGAACCGGTCTACTTCGTCGGTCTCCCCATCGTCCCAATCGGCCTGGGACTCCATCAGGCCCTTGGGCGGGATTTCTTCGAGGTAGATGTTTGTGTCGGGATTGTAGAAGTAGAGCGGATGCTGAAACTGCGGGTGCAGGGCATAGACCTTCTGGTTGGCCACCACGCTCAGGGTTTCGTTGCGCGGCCACAGCATGAAGTCGTAGCGGTCGTCGTTCAGCAGATTCTGGTGGGTCCGGTTCAGCCCGTCCTTGACCAGCGTGCGCAGCAGTCCCGTATCGCCCCCATCAGCCATCCACTGCAAGACGGCATCTTGCAGCTGCTTGAAGGTGCGCATGGACTACTCCTTGTAGTAGGTGAGGTTGACGGTGGCGTCGGACCCGCCGCTGCGAATCATCTTCAGGGCCCGGACCTTCTGGTAGCCCGCCAGCGTCAGCTTGGCACTCGTGAGGGTCATCCCGTTGGTCGCGGTCGGCGTGCTGCCGTCCAGCGTGTAGATGATGCCGTTGCTCCCCACTTCGAGGTCGGCGGCGGTGGCCTTGAAGTTGAACAGGGCGCCCGTGTTGTTGACCGTGGCGACCGTGGGGGTGGAGACCGCCGTGCCCACCGTCAGTTGCTCGGTGGCGTAGGGTTTGCGGCGGACAAAGAAATCGGCATCAGCCATGCGAGCCTCCTAGGGCAGGGAGAGGACTTTGCCGGTGTAGCCCACCGAGGGAATTCCGGCAATCCGGTTGAAATCGTCATTGGCCTTGCTGGTGAGTTGGTCCAGCACGGCCTGCTGCTGCTGTTCGGTGACCTTGGCGTTGTGGGCCTCGACCTTGGCCCGGAGCGCCTTGGACATGCCCCGCAGGGGGTCGATGCTCTTCAGGTGGTCGATGAGCGTGTCATCGAGCGGGTAATGGGCGGCGGCAATCCGGTATTCCAAGCCGCGCTGCCGACAGGTGTCACAGGTCACGACGGTCGAACTGCGGAGCGGCACCTTAAGGGTGACACCGCAACGGGGGCAGGGCATCCGGTCCCCGCTGCGCACCACCATGATGAGGTGGTAGCCGTCCCGGAGGCGAATGGCCTCATCGTCGGACGTGCCCGCCGGGAAGTTCACGAGCGCCCGGGCGACGCGCTGTTCAATGTGATAGGCGCCCTCAGCGGTTGACCACCGAATGCGCAAGCGGCCATCAAAGGCCGAATCGAGCCGACTGACAAACTCCTCCGGTGCCTCCATCAATCCTCCAGAACGAAGGGGAGGGCGCTGGGCCCTCCCCCTCGGGTGTTACGCTTCCTGCGACAGGGTACCGTCCAGGGCCACAACGTGCCAGCCATCCACCCCATCGGAGATGAGCCGGAAGCCATTGCCAATCGCGTCCCCCGCCGTGGCGAAGTAGACGTCCTTGTTGTCCGTGGGGGTTGCCCCCGCCACGCCGAACACCTTGTCGTTGCTGTCCGGGGAGACTCCATGCCCCGTGCCACTGGTGGCCGCGGTTTCAATGGAGAAGTCGAAGTAGACGCCTGCGGCGGTCTTCGTGACCGGCGGCAGGGAGAAGTTGAACGCGGTCGCCGAGTTCCACTTAAAGAGGGACCCTGCATCCGAGTTCTTGACGGTGTAGGCCGCTGTCTTCTTGACGACAGGGGTAAACCCTGCGACGACGGCAGGGCGCTTCAGTGCCTTGGCATTGCCCATCTGGTGTCTCCTTTCAAGATGAAAAGGTGGGGGACGGGACGGGATTGCCCCGTCCCCCAGAGCCTAGTGACCTAGACCCACACCTCGTTCAGGCCCACAATCACGCCGTTCTGGTTCCGAGCCTTGCAGCCCAGCTCCTGGTAGACGAACGCGGTGGCACCGTAGGCGTCCACGTCACCGCCCGAGATGCGGTAGAACATGGAGCCGTCCTTGTCCATGAAGTCCAGCGGCGCCATCTGCATGAGCGACAGGCTGGAGGGCGTGATGGCGAACAGGGCGTTGCGGCGGGCCTGCACGTCGGCCACAATGGGCTTGCCGTTGTAGGTCACCGCTTCCCAGCCGCCGTCGAGCTTCATCACGTTGTAGAAGACGCGCTCGTCCTGGCACAGCTTGACGTAGGTGTCGCGCAGCGCCGGGTGGCAGTAGAACATCTTGATGTCCGACTCGTCCACCGCCGACTCGCTCACGATGCGCGAGAGCAGCTGCTGGATGAGCGGGAACGAGAGGTCCTGCTTCGCCGAATCCGAGCCGAGCACGAACGCGGCCCAGTCGGGGTTTGAGGCCACCGGCAGGCCGTGGAGGCCGCCCGCGCCGAGGATGGCCGGGTCGCTGGCCGAAATGACGGCCTTGATGCCGACCATTTCCTTGCCGATGGTGCCGGGGTAGACCAGGTAGTCGCCCGCCGCCGAGCCCGACACGCTGCCCGTCCAGCTGACCGACGTCGTGGTCGCACCCACGGTGCCACGGGTCACGACGAGGTTCGTGCCAAGGGCCGTGCTGTTGTCGCTGGCGTCAATCAGGTCCAGCGTCGTGGCGCCCGAGGGCAGGTAGGTCGTGCCGTTGCCGAAGCTGTCATCGACGTTCGCGGGCGAGGTGTCGTCCGCACCGGTCCAGTAGGCCAGGGCGCCCGTGCCGTCGCCGTTCAGCTGACGGTTGATCTGGCGCTTGGTGTCCACCATGACATACTTCATTTCCGACTCAAGGGCCTTCAGGAAGGCGCCCTTGTTCGAGCGGGTGGCCGCAATGGCCTTGCCGCTGACGTTGATGCGCGAGTAGAGCTGCTTCACGGGCACGATGGCGCGCTTGTAGCTCTGCTGTCCGGCGGTCGGCAGCGTGCCGCCCTCAGCGCGGGCAATACCCGCCGCCGAGTTGCGGCCCGTGTGCAGGGCAATGACGAAGTTGCCACCCTCGACCGGGGTGACTTCCTTTTCCATCGCCGCCAGCAGCGGGGTGGCGTTGTTCAGCAGTTCCTGGAGGGCCGGAAGGTAGACTTCCTTGAGGATGTTTCCGGCAGCAGTGTAATCAAAAGCCATGGCTGGCTCCTTTCAATGAGGGGGAGGGACTAGCCCATCAGGGCCGCTGCCCTCGCGTTGAGGGCGTCCCAATCCAGCTTCCCGTCCTTCTTGAAGAAGTTCTGACGGGCGCCAAGGGAGGGACTCGGCGGTGACCCTGCGGGCGGTTCAAGTCTGGCACGGGCCTGCGCGACCTGTTGCCGCTTCTGACTGTCGATAACCTCACTGCGCAGCTTGTCGGTCCACTCCTTGGCGACTTGTTCCGTATACGCAATGGCGTCCTGGATGGTCGGGGGGTCCATGGCCGCCACTTGGTAGCGGATGGACTCCTCGGCATACGGGAGCACCTTGGTCAGCACTTCATATTCGGGCCGCTTGAGCACCGACTGAAGGCCGTTGGTATACGACACGCTGTCCCGCTGGAGGGCGGCCTGTTCCTGGACCTGCTGGCTGGCGTGGCTGATGGCGGCAATGAGTTGCTGCTCTCGGCTCTGCTGCTGCTGGGCCAGGTCGGCCAACGCGCGTTGCAATGAGGCTTGCACATCGCCCACGGTGGCGAGTTCCCCAAGGTCTGGAGCTTGTGGCGTGGTGCCGGGATTCGGCGCCTGGGCGGCCTGTTGCTGCTGGAGATAGGCAGCCAGTTGCTGTTGGGCCAGCTGGACGGCTTGCGCCTCCTGCTGGATGTGGGCATACTGGCTGGCCAGCAGGTCTTCCGCTTGGCGCTTCTGCTCGGCCAACTGTTGCATTCGCTGGGTGTAGTGCGCTTCCCGCGAAATGCCCGCCTTAAACTCTTGGACCGGAAGGAGTTGCTCTTTCCCGTCAACTTTGACTTTCACCATCCCATCGTCTGGCAGGTCGAGGACTTTCGCCTCGGCGGGACTCAGACTCGCGCTGGGGGCCGGTGCTTCCGTAGAAGGGGCCGCCAAAGCGGGGGACGTTTCGGCGGAGGGCGTCTCGCCGAAATCCATGGCCATCGCCTTGTCAAACGCCCCCGAGAGGGCACTTTCCACGGTGACGGGCTGGAGAGAGTCAGGTGCGTCGATGATCTGATCGGACATCAGGATGCTCTGGCCGAGTGCCACGAAGGGGCGTCCTCGGAACTCCCACTGGATGAGCGGTCCGTGGTGGGAGGTCCTACCGACAGGCGGGCGCCCCCAGGCGGGTAGGACACCTGAGGGCGTGAGCCCCATCCAGGGCGGACGGGGGGTAGGAGTGAAGTATACTACACTTCGGGCGAATTGTCAACCACCAGCTGCGGCTTCGGTGCCTCAGCCTGGGCCTGGACCGGGGTGGCTGCGAGAGCCTCGTCGTCGAACGTGTAGCGCTGCTTGGGGTCCAGCCCCGCCTCGGCAAACGCCGGGACGAGCCGGTCCTCAAACGCCTTGACGGCCTGGTTGATGTTCTGTTCCAGAATGGCGCGTTCCAGTTCCAGCGCCTTCGCCTTCCAATACTGTTCGGGCTGCATACGAACCTCCAGCTGGCGAGTCTAGCACACCTAGGCCACCAGTTGCAAGAGGAACTGCTCGATGAGGGCGTCTTCCTGCCTGCGCTGGGCGTAGTGGATGTCGGTGGTGCCTCGGCCCTGGAGGGTGGGCGGGTCGGTCAGCAGGTCGCTGTAGCCGTTGACCACGGCGTTGCGGACCAGCCCCCCGAGGTTGCTGCCATCCGAGGTGAAGGTGCCCGTGCCCACGATGGTGGGCTTGACGCGCACCTCGGGCAGGGTCATGGGAGGTAGCGGCGCCACCCGGAGCGGCATGGGCGGCACGTCGGGCTGGACGTCCGGCTCGCGTGTCTCGACCGTCAGGTGCAGGGGTTGCGGGGCGTGCTCGGGGGACTGGAGTTCGTTGGGCGCCAGATGGCCCAAGAGCTCCCCCTTGATGACCTCGCCCATGCGGACGAACTCTTCGTATTCCCGCATCTGCTTGCGGGAATGGCCACCCTTGGGCTTGTTCTGTTTGGCGGTGCCCGCCAAGGTCGCGGGCGCACAGACGAAATTGCCGACGCCAAAGATGGAGGTCAGCCCGGCCCCAGACAGGCTGGCAGGCACCGTGGTGAACTGGCCGTAGCCCGCGTAGGTTTCCTCGCCCACACCGACCAGAATGGCCGGAGGCGTGACGTAGGTGCCCGTGCCAATAAAGGGCACGTCGCCCGTGCCACTTAGGCTGGACGCGGCGGTCGTGAAGGTGCCGACGGCCTCAAAGTTGAGGCTGCCGGTTGCGCTCAGCGACGCCGGGGCCGTGGTGATGGCCCCATCGCCCACGTAGCCCCAGACGCCGGACGCGGCAAAACTGGGCGGCCCGAAGCCGTCCGCGTCGGCTTTTGACTCGTTGGCGACGGCGATGTCGGCGATGGCTCGCCAGACTACGCCAATATCGCCAGTGCCCGTGATGCTCATGGGTTAGGTCGTGGAGTCCGTGGGCCCTGGTTGCGCCGGGCCTTCCACGGGCGGCTCCGGGGGGAGCGGCGAGACGGGCGGCATCACCGGGAGGGTGGGCGTCGGTGTGGGCTCTGGTTCCATTTCGACGGGAAACCCCTCCTCCGCCGACAGTTCTGGCAGCAGTGACTCGACAAATTGCCGGACTTGCGCAATCCGCGCCGGGTCTGTGACTTCCTTGCGGCGCTCGCCAATAACCCCAAACTGGTCATCGACAATCCGCATCACCATGGTCAGGGCCGCGCCCCCCACCGGAATCCGGTGGTCAAGTTGCATACTCCCAAACGTGATAATCCCTTTAATTGCCATCGCTTACTCCTGTTGAAGGGCCGCCGCGGGCGGGTCGATGCGCTGCCCGATGGTCGGGTCCGCGTCGTATTCGGAAATGAGACGCCCGTCGGCGTCAGTGCCGGTGGTCGCCTTAATCTCGTCGTCTTGGCGCTCCCCAAGAACGAGCCACCCGACTCTGATGGGTTCCGGGCTGTCCGTGTAGATGTGCAGCGTCGTGCCGTCGAGGCGTCCACGCAGCTGGCAGAATGTCTCAGACAGATTGGTGAGCTGGCACTGGAGGTCCCGCATCAGAGCGGCACTGGTGCCCGGGAGAAGCTGGGCCTCCGCGTCGAGGTCCAGCGCGGCATGGCCGCTGACGGTGGCGACGCCTCGATGCAGGACGTCCGCACGTGGCCCTTCAATGGCAGCGTAGCGGAGGCGCTTCGTGGGCACGACCGGGTGCGTGATGTCAAAGCTCTTGGTGCCCGAGGCCGTGATTGTGCTATCCACATAAACGGCGTTCCTGAACCACGCGGCACCAGAAAACGTGTGCGAGTAGCCGCTGGTGGTGGTGGCTCCCCCATAACCGATGTTGTTGCCTGCGGCATAGTAATACAGCGCCCAGACGCTACTGTTGTTGACCAGCAAACCAAAGTTTCCACTTTCACCCATCAGGTAGTGGCGTCTGCTGATGTTGTCAAGAATTGAGAAACCAGCATAGGAATTTTTCACGCCCTGCACTTCAAGTGACCCGTAGGTCTGTGACGTGCTCGGCCAGAGATGGGGTACACTTGACCATCCAGTGGAGGAGGGCCAATAAACGCCGTAGTTGCCGTTGAACTGTATCCAGGTGTTGGCCTGGTAGTAGGAGGTGCCGTAATTTGACAGGAGCCCCAGCTGGCTAATGACGTGTTGCGGGCTTGACTTGCGAGCGTAGTTGTCAGTGGTGTTTTGTGTCCAGAATTGGCTAATGGTGGGATTTTCGCTGTTTGCACTTGACTGATTGTGGTAATTACCAAAACCGTATTGGTAGTAAATGTGCCCACTGCCGTCGCGTTCTACCAGCCGATTAGCCGTGTTGCCCGTGGTCGCGCCATACGTAATCGTGCCGTTGGCCGCCCCGCTGCCCATCCGCAGGCCGCCCCGTGCTTCGATGGGGCTTTCCACGTAAAGACCTGCGGTCTGCCCTGTCCTAAGCAGATACATGCCATAGGAGGCAAACTGCGCCACGCCATCAGTGCTTTCTGACCGCACTGTGAGCCGACTACTCGACATGTAGAGGGCGCCCACCGGGCCAGCGCCGAAGTTAATTTGCCCAGCTGTGAGGTTCAGATTGCTGGCAAGTGTGACGACGCCGCTGGTCTCTACGGTTAGCTTGGCTGCCGCAGAACCGTTGGTCGCAATCTGAAAGTTGTAGCCCGACTCAACGAAAATGCCGAAGTTGCCGTCACTGTTTCCGGTATACAGGCCGACCTGCGACAGGAACGCTCGCTGCGTCCCATTCTCCGCAAAGAAAACGCCGGTTTTGCCAGCGGTGGCCTGATTGAATCGTGCGACAGCGCTCCCGGCACCGCCTGTGATATCAAGTCGATACGTCGGCGTCACGCCGATGCCGACGTTGCCGGTGGCAGTGATACGCATGCGCTCTGCGCCACTGCCACCGTTCCACGTACTGAATGTCAAAGCGCCTGAGTTGTTTGCGCCATCGCGCCTGGCGCTGACTTGCCCCATGTACGCGTTGCTCGCTGCGGCATTGATCCACAAGAGATTGCCGATGGCCGCATCGGTGGTCTGTGAGCCAACAATCTCCAAGCCGGTTTGACTGCTACTTTCAATCGTCAACGCACGGGTAAAGCCAGCCTTATTTGGGCTGGCCGTGCCGATGCCGACGTTGCCATCGTTGAAGATGTAGCCGCTGCTGGCCCCGGCGAACGTCAGCGTGTTCGTGCTGGCGGTGACCGTGACGTCGCCACTGCCGAAGTTCAGGACGCCCGTGGCGGGCAGGTAGAGCGTGCCCGTCATGGTGATGTCAGTGACGCTGGTCAGGGCGCCGGTGACGTTGGCGGAGCCGTTGAAGTTCTGGCCCCAGAGCGTGCGTGTGGTGGTCAGGGTGGCGGCTGACCCGGTGGTGTTCTGGTTCAGGGTGGGGACGTCCCCAGCCTGGATGGCCGCGAGCGTGACGTTGGCGCCGTCGCCCCGCAGATACTGGCCGCTGGTGACCGCGCCAGCAATGGCGTTCAGGGCGCCCTGCTGGGTGGAGGCGCCCGTGCCGCCCCGGGCAAGGGCCAGCTGCCCCGTCCATCCGGCGGTGATGCTGGCGGCGTTCACAAGGGCCGTGGACGCATTGCCCCCGAGCGTCAGGGTGACGTTGGTGTCGTCCGTCTTGGTGAGGGCCGCGGGGGCCGTGTTCACCCACAGCGTATTCCCTGCGTTCCGCTTCAGAATGTCGCCAGCCGCGGCGGCGGTAATAAGGACGTCGTGCAGTTCCTCAAATTCGTAGCCGTTGTTGACTTGGACGAAGAAGACGCCGCTGTTGCCGCTCGGCGAGTTGCTGATCTTGAGGGGGATGCCGAGACGGACGCCGTGCGCGGGCTGGGTCGGACGGGTCTGGGTCCACGCCCCTGCGGTTTCGGACAGGTAGGTCATCACCCCGGCGGTCAGGCCGTAGGTGTTGACGTTGGCGAGAATGCCGCTGATGCAGATTTCGCCTTCGGCGCTGACGGCGATGTCTTCGGCGGCGATGCCAATGGTGTCCGCGCTGGTCGATTCGTCCGTCGCATCGGCCAGTTCAATCGTGGGGCGGTCCCCCTGCGCGCCGGTCAGGTAGACGACTTGGCCCCGGTTGATCTGGCTGGCGGTGACGTTCTTCGCGCGGACAAAGGCATTGCGGCCCACCTGCTGGGTGACCACACCGCCCGCCATGCCAAAGGCCACGGTGCCTTCGGTGGCGTCCCAGAAGATTTTGGCGATGCCGGTGGCCTCCGCAGCCGCCGTGTCGAGCGTGACACTGTCTACCGTCGGCGCGTCAGTCCAGCCCGCGTCGTAGTTCGTGGCGCTATTCTTTTGGAGCAGGTCTCCGGTGGCGCCCCCCGAAGGGAGGCCCTGCCCTGTCAGCGAATCATCAATGTAGGTCTTGATGAGGCCGAACAGGGCATTGCTGAGCCGGGTGACCCCATCCGTAATGGTGGGCCAGGTGGGCATCGATTACCCCTTGTTCTCGTTGTAGGTGAAGCTGGTGACGGAGACGTTCGCCCCTGCCGTAATCGCCGTGGAGTTGAGGATGAGGTCGGCGCTGGCGGTGCCTACGGACCCGTCGAACACGGCGGTCGTGCCATCGGCCTTGAGGGCGCGGAACCAAGTGGCCGTGCCGGTGGCATCCGCGTTCGTGTCGGGGCTGATGGCGTTGGCGACGGCCACCCCTGCCGTGGCGGCTCCAAAGGCGTTGGCGGCGTTCCACCGCAGTTCGGCCAGTTGGACCTGGGTCGTCACGGCGGTGTCGGCATTGGCCGGTTGCGCCCCATCGTAGAGGCGGAGATAGCCGTTGTCGAGGAGGTCGCAGACCGCATCGGCGGCGGCATTGACGGCGGCATTGGAACGCTTCGGATTGACGGCCATGGGTTACTCCTGGGGAAGGGCGCCCGGGGTGGGCGCCAGTTGCGGCACGAGCCCTTCGATGAGGCCCGTCTCTGGATTGCGGTTAATGGTGTAGCCCACCGGCATCTTGATGCCCGCGTTGATGTTGATGGGCTGGGGCGGCGGAGGTGGAGGTGGCGGCGGTTCCGGCGCCGGCGGGGGCGGGGGCGGCTGCTGGAGGTCCAGCAGGGCCTGGAGCTGCTCACGCAGGCCGAATTCCCCGGCCATCTTGAGGGCGTCGTCCGGGTTCATGTAGCTGAGGTGGATGATGGCGTGCCACGCGTAGGCGGTGGTCACGTCCTGGGGCCAGTCCATGGCCTCGGGCGACTTGAAGAGGTCGGTATGGGCCTCCCAGTGGACCCGGTGGTCCTCCCACGGCTGGGGCTTCTGGAGGGGCTGCTGGCGCGTCATCTGGATGTTTTCCAGCTGGGCCTGCTCCTGGTCGCGCTGTTCGCGGTCGATTTCGAAGTCCGGGTAGCCCATGCGAATCATGTCGAGCAGGCGGCGGCGCACGTTCGGGTCGTTGCGGTCCCCGAAGAGGCCATCGGCGGCCATCCCGCGAATCATGTCCACGCGGGCCGAGCGGAGCATGGGCATCATCTGGTCGGGCTCGATCTTGATGTCGGCCTGGTCGTCGATGTTGGACTGGCTGAACTCGTAGACCTCGGGCAGGTTGTTCCGGCCCGCGATGGAGATGAGGCGCGGCACCGTATAGTAGAGCTTCATCAGGTGCCGGATTTTCAGGTAGGCTTCTTCGAGGCCCAGGGCGTTACGCTGGATGGCGGGCCCATGCACCTGGTCGGCGGCCTCCTGGAGGAGGTTGGTCTGGAAGCCGGACGAAGCACCCCCCGCGCCCCCGAGGGAGGAGGGGTAAATCATGGTGATGTCGTCCATTTCCTTGCGGATGGTGTTCAGGACGTTCCAGGCATCGCCGATGACGCTGCTGGGCTGGAGGAACTGGGGCATGGGGATGCCCGGCACAAAGTTGACGTTCAGGCGCTCGCCCGCCTCGGAGGTGTAGGCGTCCTCGGCCAGGTTGAGCTGCTTGGCCACCACCAGCTTGGGGAAGAAGTGCATGGCCAGGTTTTCGCCCATCTTGGAGCGGTATTCGTTGTATTCGGACTGGAGGCCCACCATGCGCTCGATGAAGGCGTCGGGCCAGAACTGGCCGGGGGCCGCATCATCGCAGTATTCGACGCAGGGGTAGGGGTTGCGGTGGACGTGCTGGAAGTTGCCCGGCAGTTCCTCTTCGTGCTTGAGGAGCTTCTGGCCCGCGCAGATGACGTAGCGCCCGTTGGGGTAGGCGGCGCAGGGCTTGGTGAAGCACTCAATCATGAGGGCGTAGCCGCGCCCGTCCTTGATGTCGTCGCCCATGGCCGTGACGGCACGGGAGGCCATGCCCATCTGGCGCGTGCCCAGGTCGGCAATTTGGCGCTGGTAGAAGAAGAGGTCGGCGTCCGAGCTTTCGGGCGCGATGGTGCCCTTCTCCAGGCCGAAACGCTCCTCGATGTCCTGCGTCTGCATCATGCGGACGCGCATGATTTCGGGCTGGTCGGCCAGGAATTCGATGCCCGGGTCGGCGGGCAGAAACTCGAAGGCCGAGCCGTAGTCAATTTCGATGTCGCCCATGATGGGCTCGCGCCGCCCGTCCAGTTCGACGGGGGCATAGCCAATCTTGTCGGCGTCGTAGCGCAGCCACCAGAAGGCTTTGCCGGTGACGGGAATCCACTGCATGACCTGCATCCACTTCTTGCGCAGGTCGCCCCGCCGGGTGACGTATTCGAGGGCCTTCTGGGAGGCCCGGGCGTTGAAGACGTCTTCGCGGTCCGAGGTCGCGG
>Ga0315906_10002970_pt1 | contig 22925 bp, 21 predicted proteins | sample LakEriMetagenome_4_FD_203526 | JGI IMG/M metagenome (GOLD analysis project Ga0315906, IMG submission 203526) | Freshwater fungal communities from buoy surface, Lake Erie, Ohio, United States - Buoy 2 MA122 | ecosystem: Environmental > Aquatic > Freshwater > Lake > Lake biofilm | place: USA...
TTGAGGCGGGAGACCGACTCTATTTGCGCCAAGCAGCCGACGGCGTCGATTCAATTCGGCTTGCTGGCATGCCGCTCCATCTTGAAGGTGAGAATCTCTGCGCCGTGGCGCTCACGGCGCTGCGCCGCGTCTGCGAGGTGCCACCAGTGGAGATCGTGCTCGAGAAGCGTCTCCCTGTTGCCGCTGGGCTGGGGGGCGGCTCAAGCGATGCGGCCGCAACGCTGCTCGGTGTAATTGAGCTCTTCAACCTGGACGTTGATGACGAAACCCTGCACGCGGTTGCAGCAGAAGTAGGCTCAGACGTTCCACTCTTCCTTGTTGATTCACCTGCACTCATGGAGGGGCGTGGTGAGTCGGTGACCCCGCTCGCCCCCTGGAGCGGCGAGCCCCTGGGGCTCCTGTTGATTACCGCAGGACTGCCGCTCCGCACCCCAGAGGTGTTTGCCGCTTTCGCCGCGGGGCTTCGCGGCTCGGCGCAGGGGGCGGCCCTGGTCAGCTCCCAGCACCTTGCGGCGGAACTCACGGTCGGCATGAGCGGGGAGGGGCTCCTGCAGCGGGCTGCCGCCTTGGCATCGGCGAACGACCTCCTCGCCCCCGCCCGGGCGGTTGCGCCGTGGCTCCGCCCCTTCGATCACGCCCTTCGCCGCCTCCTTGATCGCCCCCTCTCCCTCTCAGGTTCGGGGCCAACCCTCTTCCTCCTCTATCCTTCCCAGCGAGAGGCAGAGGAGGGGGCAACCCTAATCGCCAATGCCCTCGCGAGCGGGGAGCTCGTGGCGCCTGAAGGCCTCACGCCCTCCGTCATCGCAACGAGACTAATTGCGCCGGGATCTGGCGAAAGGGGAGCAGCGTGAAGCGTTCGATTACTGGGGCGGGAATTCCTGCCGCTATCGGACCGTACAGCCCAGCTATTGCCGTGGGCGACGAACTGTACTGCTCGGGGCAGCTCGGACTCCATCCTGAAACTGGCGCACTCGCCGAGGGCGTTGCTGCCCAGGCAGAGCAGGCGGTGATCAACCTCGGCGCCCTTTTGTCCGCTGCAGGCTATGGCTACAACGACATCGTCAAGACGACCATCTTCCTTGTTGACCTTGCCGACTTCGCAACGGTCAACGAGATCTACGGTCGGGCGTTCACGCAGCCGTACCCCGCACGCTCAACGATTCAAGTTGCAGCGTTGCCGAAGGGTGGCTTGGTAGAGATCGAAGCGATCGCTAAGCGAGGCGGCGCCACAGGATGAACCCGTCAAGTCGCGGGCCGGAGCGCCTTGAGGGCGTGACGGCCATCATCCTTGCCGCTGGAGTGGGATCGCGAATGCAATCCCAGGTCCCTAAGGTGCTTCACCACTTGCTCGGCCGACCAATGGCCGGCTGGGTCGTGGCGGCTGCCGCTGACGCGTTCACCGCAAAATCTGTCGTTGTGCTCTCGCCTGCCACCGCAGCGCTCGGTGAACTACTGGGCAGCGACGTCGTGATCGCCGAGCAGCCGAAGCCGCTTGGCACGGCTGATGCCGTCCGCTGCGCGCTCGCAGCACTGCCAGCCTCAGCCAAGGAGCTTCTTATCGCCTGCGGCGATACGCCGCTGATCACCGCCGCGTTGATGCGTGAGGTGGTTTCGGCGCGTCGCGAGACGAACGCTCCGATTGCGTTGGCCGCCTTTGATGCCGACGACCCTACGGGCTACGGACGGGTTATTGAGTCAGACGACGGTTCAGCGGAGTGCGTGATTGAAGAGCGCGACGCCAGCGAAGAGCAGCGTGCGATCGGCACCGTTAACGCTGGCCTCTACGCCGTTGACCGAGCCTGGCTGACCGAGGCACTCGGTGCAATCACGCCATCGAAGGCGAGCGGCGAGCTCTATCTCACCGATCTGATTGCCGCGGCACATGCTGCGGGCACTCCTGCGCCAATCGTTTACGGCCCAGAGATCGAGCTTGAGGGAGTGAACGACCGGCACCAGTTCGCCGATGTCGCGGCTGCACTTCGCGAGCGCATCAACGAGGGGCATCTTGATCGCGGCGTGGCGCTGATTGACCCAACGACCGCGTGGATTGACGTGCAGGTTGAAATTGCTGCGGATGCGGTGATTGAACCTGGCGTCACACTTGTTGGCGCAACGAGCATTGGAGCAAGGACTCGAATCGGGAGCGGCTCACGGATTGAGGCGACAGCGATCGGCGAAGACTGCATCGTTCGCTCCTCAGCGATTGAGGGCTCAATCATTGCGTCGCACGTTGATGTTGGGCCGTTCGCGCACATTCGACCAGGGTGCACCATTGCGTCAAACTGTCACGTCGGGAACTTCGCTGAGCTGAAGGTTACGAGCCTTGCAGCGGGCGCGAAGGTCGGCCACCACTCGTATCTGGGCGACGCCGAGGTGGGGGAGCGTGCCAACATCGGCGCGGGCACCATCACGGCGAACTACAACGGCGTGAAGAAGCTCAAGACGCTGATCGGCGCGGACGCCTTCACTGGCGTCGGGACACTGATTGTGGCGCCGGCGGGTATCGGTATCGGCGCTAAGACAGGCGCTGGCACGGTCGTGCTCGCGGATATCCCTGATGGCTGTACGGCGGTCGGCGTTCCGGCTCGCATCATCCGGGAGGCGTAACGATGCTCGGCACTGACATCCTGATCATCCTTCTACTGATCCTCATCAACGGATTCTTCGTTGGTGCCGAAATTGCCTTTGTCTCTGTTCGCCGCACGCGTCTCGACGAGCTCGCAGAAGCGGGCGATCGCCGCGCCAAGCGTGCCCAGAAGCTCATGCGCGATCCGGGGCGCTTCCTTGCGGTGATCCAGGTTGCCATCACCTTCCTCGGGGCACTTGCCTCCGCCGTTGCCGCCGTGAGCATCGTGGCCGTGGTCGCTGAGCCGCTGCGCGGGATCGCACTGATCGCTGACCAGGCGGACACGATTGCCCTGCTCCTTGTCACCTTCATCGTCTCTGTGGTCTCCATCGTGCTCGGCGAGTTGATCCCGAAGGGGTTTGCCCTCGCGAATCCCGACCGCATCGCCCTCGCGGTCTCTGGCCCGATCTCGCTCTTTGCCAAGATCGTGAGCCCCTTGGTTGCGGTGCTCGTGCTGCTCACCAAGATCATCTCGAAGCCATTCGGCATTGACCCAACGCGTACCCCAGAGCTCTCCGCCGCAGAGATCCGCCTGATCGTGGAGCAGGGGAGCCAGCAGGGAGTTCTTGAAGCCGAAGAGGAGCAGATGATCAGCGCCGTCATGTCGCTGAGCGACTCGAAGCTGCATGAGGTGATGGTGCCGCGCATCGACATCGTGGCGATTGATCAGGAGGCAAGCTTTGACGACGCCGTGACCCTAGTGCTGACTGAGGGACATAGTCGTACGCCGCTCTACAAGGAGTCGGTCGACCATATCGTCGGCATTCTCTACGCGAAGGACCTGCTGCGCATCATTGCCGCGGGTGGCCCACGACCACGGCTGCGCGACATCATGCGCCCAGCGCTCTTCGTTCCTGAGTCGCAAGCGGTTGACGATTTGCTCAATGAACTGCAGCGGCGCCGTGTGCACATGGCGATCGTTCTTGACGAGTACGGCGGCACCGCGGGCCTCGTGACGATTGAGGACCTTCTCGAAGAGATCGTCGGTGAGATTCAGGACGAGTTTGATGAAGAGGAGCCGATGAAGGTCATCGTCCGCGAGGGTGAGGCGATCCTCGATGGCCGCGCAGACATTGACGAGATGGGCGAACTTGTCGATCCAGCGCTAGAGCTCGAAGATGATGAGGAGTACGACACCGTCGGCGGATTCGTCTACCACCGCATTGGCCGCGTCCCCGTTGTGGGCGATACGGTGGCGGTGGACCCATTCAAAATCACGGTGATCAAGGTGATAGGACGCCGCGTCGGCAAGGTGCGCGTGACCTGGGATGCAGGGGCCTTGAAGCCCGTCGCCGATTAGGCGGAGATCACTCGGTCAATAATCTCTTCGAGCTTCGCAACAGCGCGCGGATTTAACTGCGACAGGCTGCGAATTTCGCTGATTGCTTTCGCACGCCACTCCTGAGCCTTCATGCGTGTGAATTCACGCGATCCGGTGCGCTCAAGGACCGCCAAACCGGCGGCGACAGATTCAGCACCTGGGTTCGCTTCGGCGTAGAGGTTCGTCAGCACGGCACGGTCTGCGGGGCTGGCTTGCTCCATGGCGTGAAGAACGGGAAGCGTCTTCTTGTGACGGGCGAGATCCGAGGCCTCCTTACCTGTGGCTGCCTCATCGCCCCAGATACCGAGAAGGTCGTCGTTGATCTGGAAGGCGAGCCCGAGCGCCCAACCAAAGTTTCGGAAGCGGCGGATGACCTCTTCATCATCGCTGGCAAGGATCGCTCCAGATTCAACAGATCCGGAGATGAGGGCGGCAGTCTTACGACCGATCATCTCAAAGTAGTGCTCGACGCTCTGCATCTCTGTGCGTGCACTCGCGGCGATGTCGATGAATTGTCCCTCACAGAGGCGTAGGCAGGTTTCGTCGTAGAGCTTCATCAGGCGGATCACCTTGGTGTCAGAGAAGCCGATGGCGGTGAGGTGGTGGAGCGCTACGCGGCTGATCGTGAAGAGCGCATCGCCAGTGTTGATCGCCTGTGGCACGCCGTCACGAACCCAGAGTGTGGGCCGGCCGCGTCGCTCCGCGTCACCATCTTCAATGTCGTCGTGCACGAGTGAGAAGTTGTGCCCCAGTTCCACTGCGGCAGCACCGGGGAGTGCGCGATCCCAGTCTGGTGAGATGGAGGCGTAGGCGAGGAGGCCAAGGAGGGGGCGCATGCGCTTTCCCGGTCGCGCGGCGGGATCGGCGTAGCCCAAGTGATAGCGAATCTGTTCGTACATGGGGGCCGTAATCGGCTCCTCCCATTCGGCGAGCAGTGCAAGGATGGTGCGATCGGTTGCCGCAACCAGTTCGTCGAGGTTCAGGCTCAGCAGGTCTCCCGCCGCCCCTTGCTGCTGCTCGCTCACGCGTCCCCCTTACCTCTTGCCCGGCGCGTTTGAACGCGGCGCGGTTGTGGGTCAATGCTACCCTGCGCATCATGCCTGCACGTCAAAGCACTACGTCGCTGGCCGTCGTCACCTCCCGCTTTCGCCTCGGAGAAGCCGATCGCGTGCTCACCCTCCTCTCCGCGACACGCGGCAAGTTCAAGGCGATCGCCAAGGGGGTCCGCAAGCCGACCAGCCGCCTCGGCGGCGGGGTGGAACCCTTCGCCGAGCTAGACCTCGCCCTCATCACGGGGCGGACCTTCGACACGGTGACCCAGGTTCGCAGCGTTCGAGTCTGGCTCGGCCTGCGTAGTCGACTCGGTAGTGCGGCAGTCGCTTGGTATGTCGCAGAGTTGGTCGAGCGTGGCACCAGCGATGAGCAGCCTGAACCCGAACTCTATGAGCTGCTCCTGCGCGCCTGGGATCTACTGGAGTCCGGCGCACCTGATGCGCTCGTGGCGCGCTGGGCTGAGCTCGCACTCCTTGACGCCGCTGGGCAGGGCCCAGAGCTCGACGTCTGCCTTGAGTGCGGCAGGGCGCCCGTTGCGGGTGAGGCCCTCCGCTGGGATGAGGAGGGGGCGGGTATCCGTTGCGCATCTCATGCGCTTGGAGGAACGTTCTCTAGCGATGCCTTACGGCTGATGCGAGCGCTGCGACGGTTTGCGCCAGAGGAGCTCGTTTCACTCACGCTGCCACCTGCCCCCCAACGTGAGGTGAGCTGGGCACTGCGCGGCGCGGTGCATCTCCTCTTTGGAGCGGAGCCGAAGAGCCGCAGCTTCATGGACGAGGTCCTCGCGCCGTAAAGGGCGTCGAGGAGTGCGGGCGCGAATTAGGCGGCGATGAATCCCGTTGAAGTGGCCACAAACCAAATTGCTGCGAGCAGTGCGAGCATTGCTCCGTAGGTCAGCAGGATGCGGCGAAGGTCACGTCGTACGATCGGCAACTCTTCGGCGATCTCGGCCGCGAGTCGCTGTGTTGATGCGGCCCGGCTGCCAATTGGTGCAGAGGTGCCCGCAATAACCGTGGGCTTCGGGGCGACGAGCGTCGCCTCATAGGCGGCGGCAGCGGCCTCTTCGGCAGGGGTGAGGCCACGCTTGGGCGCGTCGGCGTGCGACTTCAGTTTTGGGCGCTGGTCGGGGCGGAAGCGCTTCTCTCGTTTTGCCATGACTCCTCCTTACAGGATCGTGCGCAGAGGATACCCGACCCAGCTCGAGGGGGCGTCGGGGACTGATAGGATGCAGCCGTGGACAGCCAAGTTCTCCTTGCAATCGGTGTCGCCGGGGTACTCCTTGCCCTGCTCGCGCTTCTGGTTGCCCTGATCTCGATCCGCAACCTTCGTCGCCTACGCGCCGACTATGCGGCGCTGGTCTCTGGAAGTGACGTGTTGAGCGCCGAGCAGCGATTCGCTCAGGTGCTTGAGCGCGTTGCCCAGCAGGGGGCCTCATCGCAGGTCGCTGGGACGCGCCTGACCGCCCTTGAGGCGGCAGCGCCGGGGGCACTGAGTCGCATGGGTCTGATCCAATTCCAGGCATTCGAGGATGTCGGCGGCGGTCAGAGCTCTGCTCTGGCGCTACTCGATGCGGTGGGGAGTGGCGTCGTCATCACCGCGCTACATGCACGCGTCGGCACCCGCATCTACGTCAAGCGCGTCATTGAGGGTCGGGGCGAGGGGACCCTGGGCGCCGAAGAGTCAGCGGCAATCGCTGCTGCCTTGGCACAGCCCGCCTACAGCGCTCCACAGCGGTGACGTCTCGCGCCTCGGGGGCGGGCGAGCGTGAAGGGGGATCGCAACTCCCAGTCTGGTCCGGAATCACACCCAAACGACCTGCGGCGACAACGCCAACCATCGCGCATCTCGTTGATGACCTCAACGACGAACAGTACGCCGCCGTCACGCACGGTGAGGGGCCACTCCTCGTCGTCGCCGGTGCGGGCACTGGGAAGACTCAGGTCATCACTCGCCGCGTCGCCTGGCTGATCGCCGAAAAGCGTGCCGAGCCAGAAGAGATCTTGGCACTCACCTTTACGGAGCGCGCCGCGGAGGAGATGCAAGGGCGCGTCGACCGCCTCGTTCCGTACGGCTACGCCACAACCCCAATCAAAACCTTTCACGCCTTTGGCGACGAACTACTCCGCGCCAATGCACATCGGCTCGGCCTCTCTGGCGAGCTGCGCGTGCTGGGGCGCGCGGAAGTGGTTCTGCTCCTTCGCGAGCATCTCTTTGAACTTGGCCTCAAGCGATTTTTGCCACTTGGGGATCCGACGCGATTCCTCGGCGACATCGCCGGCTACTTCTCGCGCGCAAAGGATGAGGCACTCGGCCCCGATGAGCTTCAGACGTTCGCTGCAGATCTTCAGGGACGTGCGAGCGAGGCACGAAGCGCCGCAGCAACAACCGCAGATCTTGAACTGCAGCGGAACCTTGCCTCGTATGCCGATGCGGTGGATCTGCTCGCCGTGGAGCACGGTGAACTCAGCGCGGCGTTGCGCACCTACCGCACGATCCTGAATGAGCGTGGCCTGCTCGATTTTGGCGATCAAGTGCTGCGCGCCTATGAGCTGCTGCGCGACGACCCCCTTGTTGCCGCACGAGCACGGGAGCAGCATCGCTGGATTCTGGTGGACGAGTATCAAGATACGAACCGCCTGCAGGGGGCGCTGGTCGACCTTCTCTCAGATGGGCGTCGCAATCTCACCGTTGTTGGTGATGACGACCAGTCGATCTATCGTTTTCGTGGGGCAGCGATCAGCAACATCCTGAACTTCACCGAGCGGTACCCCGACGCGAGCAAGGTGGTCTTGACGAAGAACTACCGCAGCACGGGCTCTGTGCTCACCGCCGCGCGACGGCTCATTCGCTTTAATGATCCGCATCGGCTCGAGGTTCGCCTCGGCATCTCGAAGGAACTCACCCCAGAAGGGATGCCCGGCGATGCACACCCAGTGACATTCCGTAGATTCCGCACGACGGCAAACGAGGCGGATTGGATTGCCGCGGAGATCCGCGACTCCATCGCGGGTGGGCGACGGGCCCGAGATCACGCGGTGCTCGTGCGCGCGAACGTCGACAGTGTGGAGATTGGACGCAGCCTCAACATGCTCGGGATTCCCTGGCGCTCGAGCGGCGCTGCCGGCCTCTACGATCGCCCCGAGGTGCGCCTCCTCTTGGCGGGCCTGCGCCATGCGGCCGACCCAGACGCTGCGGCACCACTCTTCCTCATCGCTGCTGAGTCGCGCTTCAAGGTGCCGCCCACGATTCTCGCCGCCGCCGTTGGCAAGTCGCGCCGCGACCACGCTTCGCTGCGGGAGAGCCTCGCAACGGTTGGGGCGGGGCATGAGGCCACGGAGCGACTCCTGGAACGCCTTGCCGGCGTGGTGCAAGAGAGCGTGGAGCGCACAAGTGGCGAGGTGCTCTACCGCTGGCTGCGTGAATCAGGTCTGCTCGCTGAACTCACCCGTGAAGCAACGCCAGAATCTGACGAGCGCATTCGCAACATTGGGCGCCTCTTCGATGTGGTGCGCTCCCGCAGCCGACTCCTGGAGCTCGACCGCGCTCCATTCCTGGTGCGCTATCTCGAGGAGCTCGGTGAGGCGGGGGATGATCCGTCAGCCGCCGATGTTGATCCCGACCTTGATGCCGTTGCGCTCCTCACCATCCACCAGGCGAAGGGGCTGGAGTTCCCCGTCGTCTTTGCCGCGAACCTTGTGGAAGGGCGCTTCCCGGCCAAGGGTCGACCGCCGCGTCTCGCGCTCGCTGCGGAACTTGGCGGCTCTGATGATGTGGTGCCGCGTGATCCTCGCGCGCCAGATGGACCAACCGAGGCAGACGAAGAGGCGCTACGCGAGGAGCGACGCCTCGCCTATGTCGCACTCACCAGGGCATGCGAACGCCTGGCACTGACCGCTGCAGAGCGAAGCAGTGGCGGCGTCCGTCCGCGGAAGGTCAGCCGATTTGTTGCTGAGGCGCTCGACCTCAGCCGAGAGCAACTTGAAGAGTTCCCACTCACCGGTGAACCGACCTCTAAAATTGATGGCCTCGCGATCGTCGCTCCGCCACTCCCAGTTCTCCCCGTGCGTGAACCAGGGGCGGGGGAGAGCGCGCCACTCACGTTGAGCTTCACGGCGATTGAGGCATTCATTGCTTGCCCGCTGCGCTATCACTACCAACAGCGCCTCCGCATCCCACTGCCGCCGCATCACTCGGCGACGTACGGTGCCGCGATGCACGCCGCCGTCGCCGAATTCCATCGCGGGCAGATGGCGGGTGCGCCACCACAACTCGACGAGCTTTACGCCGCCCTTGAGCGCAGTTGGCAGAGCGCCGGCTTCCTCTCTCGTAGCCATGAGGAGGCTCGCCATACGGCGGCAGAGGAGGCGATTGCCCGTTTCCGCAGTGAGGAGATTGCGACGGGCCACACACCGGCCTACGTTGAGAAGGACTTCTCATTTGAACTTGGTGGACACAAGATTCGCGGTCGTTGGGATCGCGTGGATGTGCAGGCGCTCCCACCCGAGGGTCGCAGTGCACCGATTCCGACCATTGATGTACCAGGCGACGTTGTGCGCCCAACCCTGCCGCTCGGTGACGATGAGTGGGTGGTGGTCAGCGATTACAAAACGGGCGGACGCGATGATGACGACGCGAGCCGCAAGCGGGCGAAGGAGTCTCTCCAGCTGCAGCTCTACGCATTGGCCTGGCGCGCTGCAACGGGTCGTCTCCCTGACGAGGTGAGCCTGCGCTTCCTCGACACCGGTCGAGTCGCCACCGTGCCAGTGGAGCCGAAGCGCATCGTGAAGGCACGCGAACTGATCGTGGTTGCAGCGGAGGGAATTCTCGGCGGCGTCATGGACCCAAAGCCAGAGTTGATGACCTGCACCTACTGCTCGTACCGTGAGCTCTGCCCAGCGTCGAAGGCTCCAGCGGGGCGCCCCGCATGACGCTTCGGGATGGAGAGCGACGCAACACTGCAGAGCAGCTTGAGCTGCCACTCGATCAACAGCCCAGCGCGCCGTTTGTAGGAAAGGTGCTGCGCACCGTCGCCACGCCGCCGACACCACCACGCATTCCCGCTGGAGATCAGCGCCTGATTCGTCTCCTCGGTATCGGCGCGCTTGTTGCAGCACTCGTCACCATCGGTGGGGCACTGACGGTTGACCCTGTTGTCGAGCAGACCCGCGCCCTTGCCGTTGCAGGTGCGCTGGCTCTTACCGTGGCCCTCGGGCTCACGGGGCTTCTCCTGCTGCGCTCATTCCACGGCCGTCCAGGTGTCTGGCGTGTGCGTCGCCGCCGGAGCGTGCGGCGTGGGCTATTCGCAGGGGCGTTGATCGGCGGCTACCTCGCCCTGCGCATCATTGGCCTCGGTGGGCCAACGGGCCTGCTGATCGCCACCCTCCTCGTGGTCGTGGCCGAGGCGGCAATCTCGCGGAGTGAGATCGACTCGGTCTAGACCGTGAATCTGCCCCTAGAGGGGTGTAGGATTGCCACGCGCCCTGCTGGACGTCGGCTCGCACCGGCGGCGCATCTGAGCAAGATGGTGATCAATATGAGCCCGAACACCCCACCCTTCGCCGCCTCCCTCGCCGCGCTCGGCTGGAACGGCGCCCCCGAGCAGCGCGACCCTCTCGATCGCCCCTCCTATGTTGGGCCAGTCAGTTTCGCTCAGCTTCCGTGGATTGAGGATGTAGCCGAGATCCGTCGTCGCAAGGCGGACATTGCGATCATCGGCGCACCATTTGACGATGCCGTCACACATCGTCCTGGCACACGCTTTGGCCCCCGCGCCATTCGTGAGGCGCAGTACCAAACCGGCACGCTGCACTCGCTGCAGGTAGGTGTTGAGCCGTTCACCGCACTCACCGCCATTGATGCAGGGGACGCCGTCGTGTACCCAGGCCGACTTGAACACGGACACGGCGCCATCTACCGCAAGGTTCGCGAGGTTGCTGAGACGGGTGCGATCCCGATCGTTCTCGGTGGCGATCACTCCATCACGTGGCCGAATGCGACGGCGATTGCCGAGATGCGTTGGCCGCAGCGCATCGGCATCCTGCACTTTGATGCCCATGCCGACGCCTCAATTGATGGCTACGGCTCACTCCACAGCCACGGCTCGCCAATGCGCCGCCTGATCGAGTCTGGCGCTGTACTCGGCAAGAATTTTGTGCAGGTCGGCCTGCGTGGCTACTTCCCCGATACCGAGACGCTCGGCTGGATGCGAGAGCACGGCATGCGCAGTCACTTCATGACCGAGATCGAAGAGCGCGGTTCTGAGGCGGTGATCGCCACGGCGATCGCTGAGGCGCTCGACGGCCCAGACGCGATCTGGATCAGTCTCGACATCGATGTCGTCGATCCGGGCCTTGCACCAGGAACGGGCACACCAGAGCCAGGCGGGATGCTCTCGCGCGAGCTGCTCCGTGGGCTTCGGCAGATCGCGGCACAGGTCCCGATCGCGGGAATGGACATCGTTGAAGTCTCGCCACCATATGACTGGGCTGAGTCGACGGCGATGATCGCTAACCGCGCCGCCCTTGAAGTCATTAGCGCGCTCGCAAAGCGCAAGGAGTCCGGCGAGACGATTCGTTGGGAACCATCCCGCTGAACGAAACCGCTTCCGAGGTACGAAGCCGCCTCCTCGCCGACGAACGAGACCTAACCGCCGCCGCTGACGGCGACCTCGCGTATTGGCGGGGAGTGGCGGCGGAATCGTCTGGCCCGATCCTGGAGATCGGCTGTGGGGGAGGCCGAATCTTGACGGCGCTTGGCGCGCACGAGCGACAGTTGACCGGCATTGATCTTGATGTGGCTGCCCTCGCCCTTGCCACTGAACGGGTTCCGTCGGCTGAATGGATATGCGCCGATGGACGAACCTGGCGTCGCGAAGCAACGGCGGCGAGCCTCGTGATTATTGGCGGTGATCTCCTCTCACTCATCACCGTGCCCGACGACCTGGAAGCGTTGTTGCGCACAGCAGCGCTGCACTGTGCGCCTGGTGGACAGGTGGGGCTCGACGCCACACTGATGGATCCACAGCTGTTCGCGGATGATGTTGAGGGCGAGTGGAGCACTGATCTGGAGCGCGTAGACGCAGATTTCACAACGGTGCGCCGCGAGAGCCGCATCGCCCCAGACCCTCAGGCGCGCACCAATACGGTTTACTTGGAGATTCGACATCGGGCGGTGGGGGTCGACGGGCGCATCACGCCGATCTATCCAGACCGCGCCCCCTTCGCAATTCGTGCTTGGCAGCCAGATGAGGTGCGAGCCCTTGCCGCCGCCGCTGGCCTAGGCGTAACGAGAGTTGGTGACGACGATCGTTTGCGCTGGCTGCTACGGTCAGCGCATGAGTGACCCACGCCCTATTGGGCTCTTCGATTCAGGGATCGGCGGACTCACCGTTCTGCGCGAAGTGCAGGCGCGTCTCCCAGGTGAATCGACCATTTACATCGGCGATAGCGCCCGTCATCCATACGGCACCCGGAGCGATGCCGAGGTGCGCACCTTTGCCGAGGAGCTCAGCGATGAGCTCGTCGCACGCGGCGTCAAGGTGATCATCATCGCTTGCAATACCGCGACGGCCGTCGCGCTCGAGCATCTTCGTGAGCGGCATCCCACAACGCCGATCATCGGTGTGATCCGACCAGGGGCGGCGGCGGCCGCGCTCGCGACGCGCACCGGTCGGGTCGGCGTGTTGGCTACCGTTGCAACCGTTCGATCGCGTGCCTACTTCGCCGCCATCAAAGATGAGAACCCTGCGACGCGGGTGATTGAGCGCGCTGCCTCCGAACTCGTTCCACTCATTGAATCAGGGCTCACGAACACGCAAGAGATGAGCGACGCCATCCATGTGGCGATCGACCCATTTCTGGTTGGTGAGCCGAGCGAGCGCATTGACACCCTGCTACTTGGTTGTACGCACTTCCCGCTGATTCGCGGCGCAATTGATACGGCGCTCGGTGCCCCAATCGCTGTGGTTGATTCCGCTGCAGCAACGGCGAGCTTCATCCAGCAGATCATCTCGGTGAACGGGCTTGAGGCTCCAGGATCGAGCCGCGGAACGGCGGCCGACCCCGGCCATCTTGGACACTCCGCGCCAGCATTAGCGCCCGTACTCCCAACGCATCAAATCTTCACCACCGGTGATCCATCAGTAGTTGATGACCTCGCACAGAGACTTTTTGGCGATGTCGCGCCGCGCGCGCAGCAGATGATGCTGGGAGCGAAGCGCGGCTAGCGGCGCTCCAGCGCTGGCAGGATGGCGCGCACAATCTCGGCGGCATTCTTCGAGGCCAGCGCGAGATACTCCCAGAAGCTGAGGTCGGCCTCGCCATCACCTGAATCGCTCACGCTACGAATGACCAGCCAAGGGATGCCGTGCGTGCGTGCCGCATAGGCAATAGCAGCCCCCTCCATCTCAACGAGGTCGGCTGAACTGCGCGCGGCGATTGCATCGCGAACCTTCTGATCTGCGACAAACCAGTCACCGGTGGCTACACGACCACGGCGGAGGTTGATCCCTAGGCGTGCCGTGGTGGGAGCCGCAGCATTGAACGCTGCGGTGACGAGCTCAGCGTCGGCGACCAGAAGTGGATCGCCTTTCGATGGGATGTCGGCGCCGTATCCGAAGAGTCGAAAGCCATCGGCCTCTGCAGCGGCAAAGTCATGCTGCAAGACGCCATCGGCGAGTAGAACGTCGCCAACGCGATACCCCGCATGTAGGGCGCCGGCGGAGCCGACCGAGATCACGCAGCGAGGCTGAACCGCGAGGGCGGCGCTGACAGCAACCACTGAGGCGACCTTGCCAACGCCGCAGCGCAGCAGGGCGACCGGGTGCCCATCAATGTGGCCGATGAGTAGTGCGCCCTCAGCAAGTCCGGGTAGTGCGTGCGGAACCAAATCGGTGGCGTGCGCCTCAAGAGCGGCGCGCTCCTCACTGAGCGCGGCAGCAATGAGCGTTGGGCCTGAAGGGCGGACGTGATGCTGCATAGGGGTAGGATAGCGGTGTGGATCTGCCCGCTGTGACCCAGGCTCCCTTGCCGCGACGTCGCAGCCTCTTCACGCTCGCGCTCGCGCTGCTGCTTGCCGCCGCGTGCGGCACCTCCGCCGCGCCGTCGGGGGCGAGCGGAGATCCGACGGGTAGCCCGAACATCTCACCAACCATCGATACACGAAGCCCGCTGATCCCCGTTGCTGGATACCGCAGCACCCTCACTGCGCTCACGAGCGTTGACATCGCGCGCCTCACTGAGGTCGGAGGGAAGCTGCCGATCACAAAGCTCGTCCTGATCGCACCGGAGTCCGCCGCCATCCTTGCCGCACTCGGCCTCTCAGCTACCGCAATCACCTCTCGTCTAACGCTCGTCGCGGACCGCACCGCCCTCAAGGCGGCACTCGCCGCTGATGAGAAGGCGGCAGGGTTCGTGCGGCTCGTCGCCCTTGAGCCCGCGCTCCGCACCCTCACGTGGGAGGGGGCTGCGATCGTTGGTGTCTATCGCGTCGCATCGCTCGCCGATTGGCCGCTACGCGCTGAGCTCCCCGTCGACGCATCCATTCCTGCCGAGTGGCTCTCTGGGCCACTCGCATACGATCCCGCAACGGCGTGGACCCTTGCAGCCGGTGGCGACATCCTGCTTGACCGCGGTGTCTCAGCCGACGCGAAGCGCACAAAGCGCGGGGCAGATTGGCTCTTTGATGGTGGCTTTGCCGACATCACCGGCACGACCTGCTGTAGCCAGTTCGGTGTGCCTCGTGTCGCTGCGCGCTACGTGCGTGGCGGGGGCGTCAATGGCTTGATGCGCTCGCTCTTCCAAGATGCAGACCTCTCAATCGCGAACCTGGAGTCACCAACGCCGAAGAAGTGGCGGCAACACAACTCTGGGACGACCTTCACGGGGAACCCCGCACTACTTCGCGTGCTGAAAGAGGCAGGTATCGATTTCCTCTCACTGGCGAACAACCACATCGGGGATGGAGGCGTTTCTCGCATTCCCGAAACGATCGCCGCCGTTACGGCGGCCGGTATGGGCAGCGGTGGCGCGGGAGCAAACCTTGCTGAGGCGCAGCGCCCGTGGCTGACGAATGTCGGCGGCATCACTGTGGGCATCGTTGCGGTCGATCAGGTGAACCCGAGCACCCACGCCCGAGTCAATCGAGCGGGGAGTGCGCCGATTGGCGTCCTTGAGATGCGCGCCTCCATTGCGGCAGCTCGCAGCGCTGGTGCAGACGTCGTGATTGTCTTTCCGCACTGGGGCTTGGAATTCCAGGCACAGCCAACCGCATCGCAACGAAGGTTCGCGAAGCGGGCGATCGAGGCTGGTGCCGACATGATTCTCGGTTCGCATTCGCACTGGGCGAGCGCCATGGAGGTCATCAATGGCAAGCCAGTCTTCTACAGCATGGGGAACTTTATCTTTGATCAGAACTGGTCGGTAGAGACGTCGCAGGGGCTCGTCATTGAATCGACCTTCATCGGCTCGCGGTTGGTGAGCACCCGCATGTTGCCGACGGTGATCTTGAAGCAGTCGCAGCCAAACTTCGTTGATATCGCCACAGACGGTGTGCCGATCATGAACCGCGTCTGGAAGGGTTCTAAGGGCCTACCGCGCTGGTAGCCCGAGCCTCACGTCGCTAGGAGTCGAGCGACTCGTTCTTCTCCAGATCCACCACGGCAGTTCGCAGGCCAATCGGTTCTCGCCCGGAGAGCAGCGCCTCAGCGATGGCAAGGTCGGGATCTTCCTCCTCACCTTCGTCCGCCGCATGTGCGGTTGGTCCCTCGTGGGCCAGGAGGCGCGTCTCGCCCTCCTCGGAAGAAACGCCCACTGCGGCCACCAGGCGGGAATCCAGTGAAGCGGCAAAGTCGTGCTCGCGTTCCAGCTCAGCTGCGATCGCTTCAATGAGGGTCTCCTCGGTGAAGGTCTCGATCACCCGACTCCGAGCAGTCTCGACCATCGCCAAGAACTCGCTTGGGGCAAAGGCCTCGTCGTGGGCGAGGGTGATGCCGATCGCGAGTTCGTCGTCTGCCTCGTGGAGTTCATAGAAGTACACGCCGCGCAGGCTATCACCCCGCTGCGCGCCCCTGCTTGACGCGATTGGGTGTGGCGCGGAAACTGGAGACATGAGGGTCATGATTCGCCGACGCACCAGCACCACGCGAGGCGCCTTGATCTTCCTCGGGCAGGCGCTCCTCGTGGCGCTCTTCGTCCTGGAGTTCGGTCGAAATCTGGTCGGCGTGATTCAGGTAAACGCGCGCTTGGCGCAGCTCCGCGACGAAACCGCGGCTCTGCAGGCTCGGGCCGACGCCCTCACCGCAGAACGCGTGCTCCTTGAAGATGCCGCCTTCCTTGAGCTGGTGGCGCGTGGCTACAGCCTCGGATCGGCCGTGGAGCGCCCGTTCGTCTTGGCGGCCGATGCGGCGCCACTTCCAGAGGATGCCCCGGGCTCAGGCGCCCGCCGTATCAGCCCCGATGCACCAACGCGCTCGCCGCTCGACGCGTGGCTCGATCTGCTCCTGGGGAGCTAGGCCGAACTACTTCTTCGGTTCGCCGAAGATCGTCCAGTGCCACGACTTCTCGGCCTCGCCGGTGATCTCGATCGCCACATGCTTGATCTGCGTGTACTCCTCAAAGGAGTAGCGGCTGAGGTCCTTGCCGAATCCTGACTGCTTGAAGCCACCATGCGGCATCTCGCTGAGGAAGGGGAGATGGTCATTGATCAACACCGCCCCAAAGTTGAGGGCCGCCGCCATGCGATGGGCGCGAGCGACATCACTTGTCCAGCAGCTTGATGCCAGTCCATACGGCGTGTCATTCGCAAGGCTGATTGCCTCCGCCTCGTCGGAGAAGGGGAGTGCAACGAGCACTGGCCCGAAGACCTCTTGCTGCACGATCTCGCTCGACTGCTGCGCACCGACGATCAGTGTTGGCACAAAGTAGGCACCCTCGGCGGGAACGCCACTCGGCTGGGCGCTGCCACCAATCACAACCTTCGCCCCAGCGGCAACGGCGCGGTCAACGTAGCCTGCGACGCGGTCGCGGTGCGTGCGCGAGATGAGTGAGCCAAGATCTGTATCTGGTGCAAATGGATCACCAATACGCACCTGTGCGGTGAGCTCAGTAATGCGATTAACGAGCCGATCAAAAATTTCGCTCTGCGCGTATAGGCGCGTGGCCGCGGTGCAATCTTGGCCACCGTTCACGAAGGCGCCTGCCACTGCACCGCGTGCAGCGGCCTCAAGGTCGGCATCAGCAAAGACAACGAACGGCGCCTTGCCCCCAAGCTCTAGATGTAGGCGTTTCAGCGTTGGCGCGCCTGCGGCCATCAGCTCTCGGCCAGTTGCGCTGTCGCCTGTGAGGGCAATGATGTCGATGCGCGGATCTGCGGCGAACTGCGCGCCGATCTCGGCGCCTGGTCCGGTGATGACATTGACGACGCCGGAAGGGAAGCCAACTTTGCGGGCCAACTCGGCCAGCCGGAGTGCTGCGAGCGGTGTTGCGCTGGCGGGCTTCATCACGACGGTGTTGCCAGCGGCCAGCGCAGGTGCCGCCTGCCAGACCGCCATGGCGAGCGGATAGTTCCACGGCGCAATGAGTGCCGCAACGCCGATCGGCTCTCGCCGAATCATGGAGGTGTGGTTGCCGGTGTACTCACCAGCGGCAATCCCCTCGGGAGCGCGCAGGATTCCGGCGAAGTAGCGCAGGTGATCGACAACGGCGGGAATGTCTCCATCGCGGCGAAGCTTGCGTGCGGTGCCGGTCTGCCAGACCTCCAGATCGGCGAAGTGATCAGCTTCGCGCTCTACGGCATCGGCGAGCGCAAGAAGAAGTCGCGCGCGCTCGGCGGGGAGCGTCGTGCGCCAGCCGCCGGTATCGAACGCACGGCGAGCGGCAGTAATGGCCGCGTCCACATCGGCAGCCGATGCGTGCGGAATCTCGCCAATCGCGGCACCACTCGCTGGATGGCGCAGGGTGAAGGTGCGCCCGCCCGTCGCGCCACGTGAGGCACCGTCAATCAGCATCGTCGGCGTGAACGGGGGAGTCGGCTGCGCTGCCCAGGTTGTCATGCGCGAAGGGTAGGCGATACGCCGCGTGGCTGGAAGTGGTCGGCGCGCTAGGATGCATCCATGTCGAGCGATCAGTCACCGAAGGGCACCGCACCACGACGCACGACGGCGCGTGCCGCCAGCGTGACGACTCCGGCCCCCGCCGCAACCGTTGCTCCAGCCAGCTCGGGCCTGGCCGGCAGCAGTCCGTGGGCCTACGCCCCAGCCCCCGAATCCCGCGAGATCGTCACGATTCGCCAGCGCTACGGCCTCTTCATCGACGGGAAGGAGCGCGCCCCCTCAGGCGGCGAGGTCACCATCACCTACAACCCAGCCACCGAGGAGCCCCTCGCCGAGATCGCGAAGGGAACCCCCGCCGACGCCGACCGCGCCATTGAGGCCGCCGACCGCGCCTATCGCAAGGTCTGGTCGAAGCTGCACCCACGTGAGCGGGCCAAGTACCTCTACCGCATCAGTCGCATCCTGCAGGAGCGCAGCCGCGAGTTCGCCGTCACCGAAACGATGGACTCAGGGAAGCCGATCCGTGAGTCGCGCGATGTGGATGTGCCACTCGCCGCGGCGCACTTCTGGTACTACGCCGGCTGGGCCGACAAGCTTGAGTACGCCGTTCCAGGTCGCCGACCAGAGGCGCACGGCGTCGTCGGACAGGTGATCCCGTGGAACTTCCCCCTCCTCATGTTGGCGTGGAAGATTGCCCCAGCCCTTGCCGCGGGCAACACCGTGGTTCTGAAGCCTGCCTCAACGACACCGCTCACCGCGCTCCTCTTCGCCGATGTCTGCCGCCAGGCCGAACTCCCCGACGGCGTCGTCAACATCGTCACCGGCCCGGGCAGCACCGGCATGTCAATCGTCACCGACCCGCGCGTCGCGAAGGTCGCCTTCACCGGCAGCACCTCCGTCGGCGTCACGATCGCCAAGGGGATCGCCGGGCAGGGGAAGGGCCTCACGCTGGAGCTCGGTGGCAAGGCGGCCAACATCGTCTTTGAAGACGCCGCGCTCGACCAGGCGGTTGAAGGCGTCGTCAACGGCATCTTCTTCAACCAGGGCGAGGTCTGCTGCGCCGGCAGCCGCCTTCTTGTTCAGGAGTCCATCGCCGAAGAGTTCCTCGCGCGGCTGCGCGATCGCATGTCGATGCTGCGCATTGGCGACCCAATGGATAAGAACACCGACATCGGCGCGATTAACTCCAAGGCACAGATGGAGAGCATCGGTGAGCTCGTTGCGAGCGGCGTCGCCGAGGGTGCCCAGATCTGGCAGCCCGCCTGCGACCTGCCAACGCGCGGCTGGTTCTTCCGACCAACCCTCTTCACCAACGTGGCGCAGAGCCACCGCATCGCCCGCGAAGAGATCTTCGGGCCAGTGCTGGCAACGATCACCTTCCGCACCGTTTCCGAGGCAATTGAGAAGGCGAACAACACGGCCTACGGACTCTCCGCCGGCATCTGGACGGAGAAGGGGAGCCGCATTCTGCAGGTTGCCAGCGCCCTCAAGGCGGGCGTCGTCTGGGCCAATACGTTCAACCGCTTCGATCCAACCGCACCATTCGGTGGTTACAAAGAGTCCGGCTACGGACGTGAGGGTGGCATGCAGGGCTTGCATGCTTACCTGAGGAGCTCCTAGTCATGGGGAAGAAGTCGAAGCGCACCGAGAAGCTCAACTTGCCGCTGACGATTGAGTCATCAGAGGGTTCCGAGCGTCTTGAGGTGCGCCGCACCGCCAAGCTCTACATCGGTGGCGCATTCCCGCGCAGTGAATCGGGTCGCAGCCGAGAGGTGCAGCTCGCAAAGGGTGGCGTCGCCAACATTGCCGGCGGATCTCGCAAGGATTTGCGCGAAGCGGTTCGTGTCGCGCGCATCGCCGCAGAGCCGTGGGCAGCGCGCACCGCAATGGTGCGCGGGCAGATTCTCTATCGTGTTGCTGAGCTGATGGAGGGTCGCGCAGCGCAGTTCCGTGATGACCTGATCAACCACGGCGCATCAAAGTCCGACGCCGCGGCAGAGGTCTCGGCCGCCATCGATCGCATGGTCTGGTACGCGGGTTGGCCCGACAAGCTCTCTGCCGTGCTCGGCGGCACCAATCCGGTCGCCTCGTCGCACTTCGTCTTCACTCTCCCTGAGCCAACGGGCGTGATCGCCTCCATCGCACCGGAGGCCTCGCCACTCCTCGGTCTTGTCTCGCGACTCGGTGGCATTCTCGCCGGCGGCAATGTGGCGATCGTCCTTGCGAGCGAATCAGCACCTCTCCCCGCCGTCACCCTGGCTGAAACGCTCGCCGTGAGCGATGTTCCGGCGGGCGTGGTGAACATCATCACCGCGCGCCGAGCCGAACTGTTGCCGCACCTCGTGCGCCATGCCGACATTGATGGGTATGACCTGTGGGGCTGCCCAGACGAGCTTCTCGTCGAGGCGGAGCAGGGTGCCGCCGAGCATGTCGCCCGTGTGGCACGCCGCCCGCATGGGGTGAAGGATCGCGCCGACGCGTTTGATGGCGAGCGCGGCGAGCGCATTGACGGCATTACCGCCTTCCTCGAAATGAAGACCGTCTGGCACCCGATCGGCTCGTAGCTGACGCTCCCGCGCCCCTGCGGCGCGCTGTTGCAAACCCTAGTCGAGCGTGAAGTCGTCCGGATCGGCGTATGCGCCCGTCACCTCTTTTTCGAGCTGCATCAGCAGATCGTTGACGAGGCTTGATGCGCCGAAGCGGAAGCGGTCGGGGGTCAACCAGTCAGGGCCGAGCGTCTCGTGAACGACCACCAGGTATTGAATCGCCTCTTTCGCCGTGCGAATGCCACCAGCGGGCTTCATGCCCACCACCTTGCCGGTGCGGTTCCAATGCTCGCGAATCGTCTCGAGCATGACGAGGGTCACAGGGAGCGTCGCCGCTGGCGTGACTTTGCCCGTTGAGGTTTTGATGAAGTCACCACCTGCCGCAATCGCGAGTGCAGATGCGCGCCGCACGTCGTCGTAGGTGCCCAGCTCGCCCGTCTCAAGGATGACCTTCAGGTGCGCAGGACCGCAGGCCTCTTTCACCGCAACGATCTCATCCCACACCTTGGCGTAATCACCAGCGAGGAAGGCGCCGCGGTCGATCACCATGTCGATCTCGTCGGCACCGGCGGCAACTGCGTACTTCGTCTCGGCAATCTTCAGGTCAATCCACGAGCGGCCGCTCGGGAAGGCGGTGGCAACGGCGGCAACCTTGACGCTGCTCCCCTTAAGCGCCTCTTTCGCCACGCCCACGAGATCGGGGTAGCAGCAGAGCGCCGCGACCGAGGGCATTGAGGCATCGCCAGGCAACGGGCGCATCGCCTTTGTCGCTAGCTGGCGAATCTTCCCCGGGGTGTCTTTCCCTTCAAGAGTGGTGATGTCACACATGCTCAGCGCCAGGCGGAGCGCCCACACCTTGGAGGACTTCTTAATGGATCGCGTCTTCAGGGTGGCGACACGCTCCTCGATGCCAATTCGGTCGACCGGGGTCGCGTCGCGGAGCCAGGCCCCGAGCGCTCGTGAATCTGTCGCAACTGGCAGTGACGAGGTCATACGGGGGAGTATCCTCTCTCTTGCGGAGATGCGCACGCGGGTGCGCAACCTGCGAGACGGTAGATGGGGAGGGGACCGTGGAGTTCCAGCGCGCCGACGATGCTCGTCGCCTCTTCTTCGAGATGCCGAAGCCTGAGCTGCACCTCCATCTTGATGGCTCACTTGATCCTGCCTTGGCACTCGAACTTGCCGCAACGCGCAACGTTGATGCCCCGCGGGATTGGGCAGGGATGCGCGCCGCGCTGGTCGCTCCTGAGCGTTGCGCCGATCAGGCCGACCTGCTCCGCGCATTCGACCTGCCGATCGCCCTTCTACAAGATACCGAGGCGCTCGAACGTGCCGCAGAGCAGTTGGTGCGCGCCAAGGCGGCAGAGAACGTCGCCTACCTTGAAATGCGCTGGGGCCCACACCTTCACACCGCAAAGGGACTGACGCAGTCGCAAGTGATCGCCGCCGTTGCGGCGGGCGCGCGACGCGCAGCCGCAGAAACCGGCATTGAGGTGCGCCTCATCATCACAGCTCTCCGCTCCCATTCGCTGGAAGAGAATCGCAACCTCGCAACGGCCGCAGTCGCCGCCCAAGATCTTGGAGTCGTGGCCTTTGATCTTGCGGGACGCGAGGCGGCATTCCCTGACCCGCTCACATTCAAGGAGTCATTCGACATCGCGCGCAACGGAGGACTCGCGATCACGCTCCATGCAGGGGAGTGGGGTGGTGCCGCGCAGGTGCGTCGCGCCCTTGAGGTGCAGCCGGCGCGCATCGCTCATGGCGGCGTGGCGGTTGATGACCTATCGCTCTGTGCTGAGCTCGCGGCGCGCAACGTTTCGCTTGATCTTTGTCCGACGAGCAACACGCAGGCCGCCATCGTCGCGGGCTACGGCGATTTCCCAATCGCCGAACTCCGCCGCCGCGGTGTGCCGATCACCCTCAACACCGACGACCTGGTCGTGAGCGACGTCACCCTCTCCGAGGAATACCTCCACGCGCATCGTCGGCTTGGGCTCCCCGTTGCAGACCTGATCGACCTCGCGCGAGCCGGCTACGACTTCGCTTTCGCCGAGCAGGGAACCAAAGTCCGTCTCAGGAACGCCCTGGAATCGTGGCTCGCGCAACGGGGTATGTAACAGAGCCGCAACCTTCTCCCGCTACCAAATTGCAATACGTGCGCATGTCCCGCCGTTATGAGGCACAATGCCGCCACGGTCAGCGAATGGCTGACCCGCTTAGCGCCGTGGGCGTCTGAGCAAAAGGAAATAGCGGAGGGCTACATACATATGAAGACGCGAATGTTCGCGCTCCTCACCGTTCTCGCTCTTCTCGCCGCAGCGTGCGGTGGCT
>Ga0315906_10002971_pt1 | contig 22919 bp, 17 predicted proteins | sample LakEriMetagenome_4_FD_203526 | JGI IMG/M metagenome (GOLD analysis project Ga0315906, IMG submission 203526) | Freshwater fungal communities from buoy surface, Lake Erie, Ohio, United States - Buoy 2 MA122 | ecosystem: Environmental > Aquatic > Freshwater > Lake > Lake biofilm | place: USA...
TCGGCATCGGTGCTGCCCGGAGCGTCGTCGTTGCGGGCGAGCTCTTTTCCATCGGGTCCCAGCAACACCAGTTCGAGATCGAGCCGACGCGAGGGTGAGCGGGCCTGCGCCGCCAGTCGCAGCACCTCTCCCTTCTTCCCCGGAAACGTGATTTGCTCCTGTCCGAACCGGGTCTCGAATGCGCCGGTGTAGGCGGCGGGCAATTCAGACAGAGCCCCCTGAGCGCTCCCCGCCACCTCGACCAGTTCGGGGCCGTCGCCGACAGCCAGCACGAAGGGGAGCGAAGTGCCGACGGGGGTCTGGACAACGTGCTCGAAGCTGGTCAGGCCGGGGGTGGCGGGAAAGGACACCGGCTGGGTGACACTCTCCAACTGCGGTCCCCCCGTCGCCAGCCCCGGCCCGACAAACTCAACCGGGCGAGTTTCTCCCCGCCGGCCACCGGCGGGATAGGCGGCGAGCACCTGGGGCCCGGGAGCAATCCGCAGGCGGTAGACATACGACCGATCCCCCGCGAAGTCGAGGTCATGCAGCGAGACGGTGTAGAGGGTCTGGGGCTGGGCGGAAAACGAGAAGGTCTGATCGCGCCCCTCGGTGTCGGCCACATCGGCCACCATTCGCCCCGCCGCATCCCGCACCTGCACCATCGCATGCAGCGGCGAGCCAATCCGCCGGGCCACCACCTCGACCGTCACCGGGCCGGCCTGCGCCACCTCAAACTGGTAGCGGTCGATTTCTTCCAGCCGGCGGATCTGTCCAGAGACCACCACCGGCAGCGCGGGTAGTTTCTGGGGTTCGAGCCGGTCTGGTTCTTCGGCCACCGGAGTCCCTGTCGCGACGTGGAAGGTTCCCACAGGAGAGACACCATTCGCATTGGCCACCTGCCATTTGATGAGACCGGGGGGGACCTCGGCGGGAATGCTCAGCTTCGCCCGGAACTCGCGGGCGAGGGGCCAGGCATAGCCGCGGGCCTTGGCCCCGAACCAGTACGGCGGTTCGGGGACCAGCACCGGCCCCGGGGGCCCCAACAGTTCCAACTGAATGCGGGGATCATGCACCAGCAATTGCATGTCGGGCGTCCAGTCAAACCCGCCCAAGGTCACTTCGACGGTCTGACCCGGTGCTCCGCCCGCCGGCAGCATGTAGCCAATTTCCGGTGCCAGTTGTGCCGCTGCCGGTGCCGCCAACCAGACTTGGCAAAGCAGGACCACGCCCCAGCTCCCGCCCAGGCTCAGATTGGCCCCACAGCGGCGTACCCATTTGGTCAGCATCTGCGTCGACTCACAAGCGGAAGGAATGAACGGGGGGACAGGAAACAGACAACCGTGTGCATGGAGGTGATTATGCAGAGCACCGTTCGCGCCGGGCAAGTTGGTGGGTGGGAACACCGATCGGCGTTGCCGTCTCACGGCAACCCGGTCCGGTTGCATGGCCCGGTCGAATACAACACACCGGGCGGCAAGCTGCCATTTCTTTCGAAGGAAGATCCGTCAGGGACGCGATCGCGAATTCGAGAAGGCTGGACAGCAATCCCCGATCGTCCGCAAACAGACACGCCGCCACACCGAGGTTGCCGGACGACACGCTGCACGTGACAATCTGCGATGAATGGTGCGAAGGATACGGCTTCGCAGAGCTGGACCCAGAGCTCCTTCCCAAGGGCCAAGACCGAAGTTGGGTGCTCTCCCGAGCGCCCCGCTTCCTCGGCTTTGGGATGGGCATCGCTGCGTCTGGCCTTCGATGGACGATGTCGCGAGGTCTCGAAAGGATGTCGACTTCGTCTGCTCGATACTGTCCCGAAGAAATTCGCTTGCTCGCTGCAGCAGCACAACCATCCCAAAGGCGAACCGATGATCAATCGAGACATCGTACTGAGTCTCCTGCTGCTGTTGGTTGGAGAATCTTTGGGGATTGCCCAGCCCCAGGATCCAGCCGAGTCAAACGCTTCGGAATCGAAGTTGGCTTGGGTCTCCCCTCAGATCCAGGGTGTTGGTGTTTCGTATGCCGCATTTGAAAGCCGCGTGGCGAAAACCAAGGTGAGCTATCACATCTACAAACCCAGGGCCTATGGACGCGAGACGTCTGTACGCTATCCGGTGGTGTACTGGTTGCATGGCTCCGGAGGAGGTTTGCCAGGGATACCGCGCGTTGCTGCTCTGTTCGATGCCGCCATTGAGGCAGGGAAAACGCCTGCTTGCCTGGTGGTGTTTGTCAACGGACTGGCTGAAGGGATGTATGTCGATTGGAAGGATGGATCGGCACCGCTTGAAACGATCATCATCCAGGAACTCATCCCGCACATCGATGCCAACTACCGCACCCTGGCGACCCGCGAGGGCCGGCTTTTGGACGGCTACAGCATGGGGGGCTATGGTTCGGCACGCCTCGGTTTCAAACACACCGACATGTTCAAGGGAATCTCGATCATGGGTGGTGGTCCGTTACAGCCGGAACTTGTCCAAGCGCCCCGGGCAGGCAGACAACGCGCAGCCGAGGTGTTGCAGAGGGTCTACGGTGGGGATCAGGAATACTTCAAAAAGGTGAGCCCGAGGCAATTGGCGGTCGAGAATGCCGAAGCGATCCGAAAGGGTTCCATCATCCGTCATGTCTGCGGAGATCAGGATGAGACGTTCAGCAACAATCGTGCATTCCACGAACATTTGGACAACCTTCGCATTCCGCATACCTGGACCGTCCTGGAAGGGGTCGATCACAACCCGCTGAAAACGATCGAGGCTCTGGGCGATGACAACTGGAGTTTCTATCGACGGGTGTTCGGGGATCCTTCCAGCAAGACGACCGGGAATCTGCAGGCCGATTTCGAAATCCGGCTCACAATCAACCGGCAGGATCGGCGGGCGGTGGTCGTCAATGCACCGGTCGATGGCAGGCGACGGCCGGCGGTGCTCGCGTTGCATGGAGGCCAGGGGAGTGCGGACGTCATGCGCGCGAACTCGGGCTTTGATCCGGTGGCCCGATCGGAGGGGTTTATGGTCGTGTATCCGGAAGGAATCGAGTTCGGTGAAAAAAGGCATGCCTGGAACACAGGCTACCTGTTACGGAGACAGGTGCGGGATGCCGACGATATTGCCTATCTGGACGCGTTGATCGATCGGCTGATTGGTGAGCATGGTGCCGATCCCAAGAGAATTTATATGACCGGCGGATCCAACGGAGGAATGATGACCTATGTGTATGCCGTGCGTCGCGCTGGCAAGTTGGCGGCAATTGCCCCAGTGGTCGCTTCCATGTTCAGCTTCGACGAAAAGCCCGAAGTCCCACTCCCCGTCTTGATGATCCAGGGAGGGAAAGACCAGGAGGTTCCACTGGAGGGAGGAATGAGCCAGAATCCGCTGGTTCGCCGTGCTCAACAGGCTCCATTCAAACCACTGAGCCAAGTCGCTGACTTCTGGGTCGAAGTCAATCGATCTCAAAAGGAACCGCAGGTCACGAAATCCGGAAGCGTCACGACCAGTCTCTATGCGGCGACAGACTCAGGCGCGGTGACCGAAGTGGTCGTCGACTCCGAGGGAGCACATGGTTGGCCCGGGTCTCGGAATCGCCGTGAGCGGAACGCTCCAATCGCGTCGTTCTCAGGTTCAAAACGGGTTTGGGAGTTCTTTCGAGACAAGCAACGGGAGAATTCCAAGTAGCTCGGTCGTTGCCTTGCGCGATCGATACCTGGTCTGCGCTCGACTTGGGATCAAAGAACATCACAGCAATCCCATGGCCGCCGGGGCTACACCGTGCTGGAGGTGCCTGCGATTCGCGATCGATTCGCCCATCCCTCTGCTGGCCTTGAAGCAGACCTCGGGAATGGGCTGGGAAGGCGTGTGACGAGGGTGATCATGCCAGGTCTTCCGCCGGAATGCAGTTCCCTGCGCGGGTCAGGATTGGACGCGCGCCTCGTGGAAGAGTTTCCGCGCGAGGCTCGTCACATCCGCCAGGAAATGGCCAAGCTGCGTGCCGAGAGCCGCGAACGAAGCCTGCAGTTTGACGATTGGAACGAAACCCGTCGCTGGGCGATGGATCGGCACGGGAAGCGGGAAATCGAAGTCGACCGACTCCAGGCGACAAATCGCCTGCTGCAGGCAAGGCTGTTCGGTCGCCAGAATGCGCAGACTGGCACCGGCCGCCGGTTGCAGTTGATGGAAGGGACGACCATCAACCCGCGCCGCCCGTTCGCCCGCGCGGTCAGCCCCGGCAGCGTTTGGGATCGGGGCGGCGGGATCATGGCCACCTGCCCATCGTCGAGGAGCGACGGACGTTGTCTGCCGAGCACCTGCACTGTCCGCGGCGCGGAGTGGCGGTCAATCCCCATGACGCGGCGGACTCCAGGCAGTTGGAGATTGAAGTCGGGCACAGTCGAGCTCAGACTTTGCGAAACGTATTCCACACTTGCGATGTAAGTCGTTTCTGGAATTGGCCTTTGTGTCACACATTGACGACTTCGCGACCGGGTGGCCCCCTGCCTGTTTTTGACAATGGATTGTCCCGTGCGGACGGCTTCGCGGAACGTGTTTTCGGTGTCGACTTGCCGCTCGAAACGCGGGCCAACCACCCAGCCCATTCATAGGGAATTGTTGGTGGATTGGACGGGATGAGCGAGACGATCAATCACCACCGCTGAAGAGAGGGGGAATCGCGGTAGGAGGTCCGACGGGCGGGGGAAAACCGTTCATCCGGACGACGAAAGAAACCCGGGCGGGCTGGCGTCGTGGACATGACATCAAACAAACAGGCCAGTCCGAAGACTGGCCTGAGGGATGACCTGCGGAGCAGACTGCCGAAAGGTGGTTCGCTTATCGCCCCTTGCGGAGCAGCGCGAGACGCTTGCGGGCCTTGGCGAGGTCGGCCGCCTTGGCGGCGAATTCATCGTCGGTCTTGGCGACCCGCTTCTTGACCGCCTGCACTTCTTCTTCCACCACCCGCGGGTCGAGTTGCTCCACGGGGGTGGCACGGTTGGTCAGAACCGAAACCACCGGCCCCTTCACCTGCACAAACCCGCCATCGATGTAGTAGCTGCGGGTGCTGCCGCCTTGCACCAACCGCAACTCACCCGCCCCGAGGCGACCGACAGCCGGGGCCCGGGAGGGATAGATTCCCAACTGGCCGTCGAACATGGGCAGTCGAATCGATTCGACCGGCTCATTCAGCAGCGTGGTCTCGGGGGTGACCAGCACAATCTGCAGGTTCTTGCCAAGGGCCATGGAACGGGTCGTCGGGCAGGTGGAAAAACAGGGTCAAAAGAAAAACGTCAAGCCGCCGCAGGAGCGGATCCGGATCAGCCCGCAGCCATCGCCTTGGCCTGCTCGGCCGCTTCCTGCACACCACCGACGTACATGAAGGCCGACTCGGGCAGGTGGTCCCACTTGCCGTCGCAGATCTCTTCGAAGCTCTGGATCGTCTCGGCCAGCGGGGTGATCTTGCCCGCCTTGCCGGTGAACACCTCGGCCACGAGGAAGGGCTGCGACAGGAACCGCTCGATGCGGCGGGCCCGGTTCACCACCTGCTTGTCTTCTTCGCTCAACTCATCGACACCCAGAATGGCGATGATGTCCTGCAATTCGCGGTACCGCTGCAGAATCTGCTGCACGCGGCGGGCCACCTTGTAGTGCCGTTCGCCCACGTACTGCGGATCCAGAATCCGGCTCGACGAGGCGAGCGGATCGATGGCGGGGTAAATGCCCTTTTCCGAGATCCGGCGTTCCAGGTAGATGAACGCATCCAGGTGGGCGAACGCCGTGGCGGGGGCGGGGTCGGTCGGGTCGTCGGCCGGCACGTACACCGCCTGCACCGAGGTGATGGCCCCGCTCGTCGTCGACGTGATCCGTTCCTGCAGTTCACCCAACTCGGTTCCCAGGGTGGGCTGGTAACCCACGGCACTGGGCATACGCCCCAACAAAGCCGACACTTCCGAACCGGCCTGCGAGAAGCGGAAGATGTTGTCGACGAACAGCAGCGTGTCCGAGCCGGTCGCGTCACGGAACCACTCGGCCATGGTCAACGCAGTCAACGCGACCCGCAGACGGGCTCCAGGGGGTTCGTTCATCTGGCCGAACACCATGGTGGTCTGCTCGATGACGCTGCGACCGGTCTGACCGATCTTGGTGTGCTGCATTTCCAGCCAGAGATCGTTCCCTTCGCGGGTCCGTTCTCCCACCCCGGCGAACACCGAGAAACCGCCGTGGGCACTGGCGATCCGGGCGATGAGTTCGGTCAGGATTACGGTCTTGCCCAGACCGGCACCGCCGAACAAGCCCGCCTTGCCACCGCGGACGAAGGGGGTCAGCAGGTCGATCACCTTGATCCCGGTCTCGAAGACCTCGGTCTTGGCGCTCAACTTGCCGAGCTCGGGAGCATGCCGGTGGATGGGCCACCGCTCCTCCGCCTTGACCTCGCCCCGGCCGTCGATCGGGTCGCCGGTCACGTTGAACACGCGGCCCAGAGTTCCCTTGCCAACGGGAACCGACACGGGGGCGCCGGTATCAACCACGTCCATCCCGCGGATCAAACCGTCGGTCGAGCCGAGGGCCACACAGCGGACCCGGCCCCCACCCAAGTGCTGCTGCACCTCGCCGGTCAGGTGAATCTCGACCCCCTTCTGGTTCGAGTCGATCTTCACCGCGTTGTAGATTTCGGGAAGTTTGTTATCGGGGAACTCGCAGTCGAAGGTCGACCCGATGACCTGGGTGATCTTGCCGATGTTCTTGGAGCCGGTAGCCGTGACCATGTGTCTGTTCCGGATGCTCGGGAGACCCGTGGGGGTCGTGAAAGTCTGCGTGATGGGCGAAGGAAAAGCGGAATGACAGGAGAGCGGGGCGACCGGGTTACTTGATCGCCTCGGCCCCACCGATGATTTCGCTCAGCTCGCTGGTGATTTGGGCCTGACGGGCCCGGTTGTACTGCCGGCTGAGCGAACTGATCATTTCGCCAGCGTTTTCGGTGGCCCCCTTCATGGCGACCATCCGGAAGATCTGTTCCGACACGGCCGCATCAAGGAAGCACTTGAAGAGCCGCGCCTTGAAAGCCGCCGGCAGGATCTCTTCCAGAATCTCCCGGGGATTCGGGAGAAACTCGTAATCGACGGCCGCTTCCGTTGCCCCTTCCTTGACCTGCGGCTTGGCCAGGGGCAGCAGCGAGTCGAGGGTCGCGATCTGCCTCGACGCCGACACGAACCGCACATAGGCCACATCGACGAAATCAATCGACCGCGACGTGTACTGGGCGATATAGCGGGAGGCGATCTGGTCGACCTCGTCAAACCGGGGCTTGTCCTCAAACCCGGTGAATGACTGGCCGTAGTCGATCTTCTGGAACTTGAGGATGTTGATCCCGCGTTTCCCCGAGACCTCGATCCGCAGGTTCTGACCGGCCGCCTTGGCGTCCCGGATGCGCTGCAGGGCGATCTTCATCACCCCGGCATTGAACCCGCCGCAGAGGCCACGGTTCGAAGTCAGGATCAGGAGGATCCCGTTTTTCTGCTCAGTCCGCCCCTCCAACAGGGGATGCACGAAGTCGGTGGCCGAAGAAGCCAGGTCCGACGCCAGTTCGGCAATCTTGTTGGTGTACGCCGACGCCTGGGTGGCGCGGTCCATCGCCTTCTTGAACCGCGCGGTGGCGATCAATTCCATCGTCCGCGTGATCTTGCGGATGTTCTTGACCGCCTTCAGGCGTTTCAGTACGGCACGTGCTTTGGCCATGACTTTGCCGGCAGGGCTGCGAGGGGAATGGAAGCAGGAAACTCAGTCGGACAACTACTTCGAACTCTCGGCGAACCGCTTGCGGAATTCGTCCAGAGCCGCCCGCAGGGCTTTCTCGGTGTCGTCGGTAATGTTCTTCGACTCGATGATGGCGTTGCGGACTTCCGACTTCTCTTCCCGCATGAACCGCAGCAGTTCCTTCTCGGCCTCGGCCACCCGGTTGACGGGGACAGCGTCGAAGTAACCCTGCGTACCAGCGAAGATGCTGGTCACCTGGTCGGCGAAGTGCAGCGGCTGGAACTGAGGCTGCTTGAGCAGTTCGACCATGCGGTAACCCCGGTCGAGACGACCCTGGGTTTCCTTGTCGAGTTCGGTCCCCAGCTGGGCGAACGCCTCGAGTTCACGGAAGGCGGCGAGGTCCAGACGCAGACCGCCGGCGACCTTCTTGTTCTTCATGGCCTTCGTCTGGGCGTTGCCACCCACGCGGGAGACCGAAATACCGACGTTGACGGCGGGCCGCACACCGGCGAAGAACAGGTCGGGTTCGAGGTAGATCTGCCCATCGGTGATCGAGATCACGTTGGTCGGAATGTAGGCCGACACGTCTCCCTGCAGCGTTTCGATGACCGGCAGAGCGGTCATCGAGCCACCACCGAGTTCGTCGCTCAGCTTGACCGAGCGTTCGAGCAACCGGCTGTGGCAGTAGAACACGTCGCCGGGATACGCCTCACGTCCGGGAGGACGCCGCATCAGCAGCGACAACTGCCGGTAGGCGGTCGCCTGCTTCGAAAGATCGTCGTACACCACCAGGGTGTGCTTCCCCTGATACATGAAGTGTTCGCAGATCGCGGCGCCGGCGTAGGGGGCGATGTACTGCAGCGGAGCGGGAGCACTGGAGGGGGCGCTGACCACCACCGTGTAGTCCATCGCGCCGTTGGCCCGCAGCGCCTCGACCACGCTGGCGACCGAGGTCGCCCGCTGACCGCACGCCACGTAGACGCAGATGACGTCCTGCCCCTTCTGGTTGATGATCGTGTCGAGGCAAATGGCGGTCTTGCCGGTCTTGCGGTCGCCGATGATCAGCTCGCGCTGACCGCGACCGATCGGGGTCATCGAGTCGATGGCCTTGATCCCGGTTTGCAGCGGCTCGGTCACTGGCTGGCGGCCGGCGATACCCGGAGCGATGGTTTCCAGCGGCCGGCTCTGGGCGGTGACGATCGGCCCCTTGCCGTCGAGCGGATTCCCCAGCGGATCAATGACCCGGCCGACGAGTGCTTCGCCGACGGGAACCGACAGCAGGGCTCCGGTGGTACGGACCTCATCTCCCTCGGCGATCTTGAGGTAATCCCCCAGAATGATCACACCGACCGAGTTTTCCTCGAGGTTGAAGACCTGACCGCGGGTCCCGTTGGGGAACTCGACCATTTCGCCCGACATGGCGCCGGCCAGACCGTAGACCCGTGCGATGCCGTCGCCAACTTCGAGGACGCGGCCGACTTCGCTGGTCTGGATCTGTCCGCGAAAGTCCTCAATCTCCTTCTGGATGACTGAAGCGATCTCGTCCGCTTTGAATTTCATTTGTGCTCCTCTGCTCCACGCGCTGCTGCAACTGCCGCAATCGCGAACGCAATGAACCGTCGTAGACCGTGTCCCCCACCCGGATCCGCAGACCGCCGACGAGTGATTCGTCGACCGTCCACTCCACAATGGGGGTGAAATCGAGGGATTTCGAAAGACTCTCTTCCACCAACCGATGCATCTGCGGGGTCGCCGGGATCGCCGACGTCACCTGCACCCGCCGCCGCCCCGACCGCAACTCCGCCTGCAATCCCACCTGGCGACAAATGGGCTGCAGCAAATCCAATCTCGAATGCCGGGCCAGGACCTTCAGGAAGTTCACGAACAGCGGCGATCCGCGGCCATCCAGAATCTTCCCCAGCAATGCCTCCTTGTCGTCCTTCCCCAGCGCGGCTGATGACAACAGGCGGCGCAGATCCGCCTGCCGGGGCAGAACCTCCTCCACAAACTCCCGCAGTTCCGCCACCACGTCCGCCTGCTCAGCCGCCGGAATCGCATCCAGCAGTGCGTCGGCATAGACCCGCGCGATCGAATCCACCGAAGGATCTTCGAGCACGCTGGGGATTCGCGTCTGAGGCTGCTGGGTGTCAGTCATGATCCGTTTCAAACAGGCAAGATCAATCCGGCTGGAGCGATGCGTGGGACCGTCCAACCACTCTCTCAACAAACTCCGGGGGGCCACCCTCCGGGTCAATTCCACCCGCTCAAACAGCGGGCGCCGACTGCGGGCTGGGAACAATCCTGAACTCGGTGTCCGGACCCTGCGGAGAGACCACCGGGCCTGAGAACACCATCACAAGAATCTCCCAGAGCCCCCTTCCGGGAGCTGGACATCCCCACCGCGGAGGGCTACGCCTTCCGCGATGAAAACTCCTGCAGAGCCTCACGAATCAGCCGCTCATGGTCGGCTCCCGTCAGGGAACGTCCCACAACCTGCTGCGTTGCTTTGGCCACCGTGCCCGACATCTGGTCGAACAACTCGTCGAGGGCCGCGTCCTTGGCCCGCTGAATCTCCACCAAGGCCCGGTTCTTGCTCGACTCGGCCTCGCGCTGCGCTGTCGCGATGATGTCATTTTTGGTGACTTCGGCATCACGCCGCGCCTCGGCCAGAATCTCACGCACCTGGTCCTGCACCCGGTCCAGCTTGTGCTGGTGGTCATCGAGCAGTTTCTGGGCCTTGATCCGGGCATGCTCGGCATCCGCGAGTGCCGCCTGGATCTTTCCTTCCCGCTTGTCCAATCCCTCAATCATCGGCTTCCAGGCGAGCTTCTTCAGCACGAACAGGAAGACCCCGAAGGTAATGAGGGTGAAGATCGCGAGATCGACATCCGCCTTGTGGGCCGTCATCGGGCCCTCCACCGGATGTTCGTGTGCCGCGTCGTCGAGGGGTGCTTCCGCAGCGGCCGCCGGGGCGTCCTCCGCGGAGACTGGATTGACCACCGCGAAAATCAGCGACACACAGGTCAAAGTCAAAATCCCGGTGCCCGCAAGAGACCGGCAAAACATCCTGAAATGACTCATGGAGGCAAACATCCGCGCGTGAGACAACGAGACCAAACGGACTGGAAAGACCCCGATCCAGGGCGTTCGCCGAAACGAACGCCCCCGGAATCAGCCCTTCACAATCAACACGATCAGGGCGAAGAACGTCGCACCTTCCAACAGCGCGGCAGCGAAGATCATCGCACCACGGATGTCGTTGGCAGCCTCGGGCTGGCGGGCGATGCTCTCCAGAGCAGCCGAACCAATCTTGGCGAAGCCGTAGGCGGCTCCCACGATGGTCAGAGCCGCACCAAAGGCCGCAGTGCCGGGGAACACTCCCCAACCAGCAGCGTCTCCCTCAGCCGCGAACACAGGAGTCGCCACAAACACCAAGCTGAGCACCAGAGCCAGCATGCGAAGCGTACGATTCACGGAACTCTCCTCTCTCTTTTTCTCGACAGTGACGGAACAGACAGATCAGCTTCGCGCGGAATGCGCGGATCACTCTCAGCAACACCGGCGGGCCATCGGCAGGCACCGGAAGGGCCCTGGCAATGACCAAGCCGCCACTCTAGTGCGGATGCTTGGCAGCCGCAATGAACAAAGTCGACAGGTACGCGAACACGTATGACTGCAGGAACGCCACGAACAATTCGAGCAGCCCAATGCCCACCTGCCCCAGAATGCTCGCCGGGGCCACCAGATACACCAACTGGCTCGCCCCCGCTTGGGCAATGAATCCGAGAATCACGGCAATCACTGTGTGACCCGCCATGATGTTGGCGAACAACCGCACCGCCAGCACGCCATGCTTGATGATCAGCCCGATGAACTCAATCACCCACATCAGCGGCTTGAGCAGAATCGCCAGTGCCGGGGGCAGGTCCATCGTCGGAATCAATGACAGCCAGAAACCCACGAACCCACTGGTCTCGGTCCCGGCGCGAATCACCATGCAGAGGGTAAATACGGCCAACACGCCGGTCACCCAAATGTTTCCCGTGGGAGATCCCAGCCAGGGAACCGCCCCCAGCAGGTTGCAGAACAGCACGAAGAAGAAGACCGACCAGATGTACGGGAGATACTTGTCGGCCGGGTGCCCCACGGCAGCGGACGCAGCGGTTGCCGGGACTGCATGCCCATGTCCGGCGTGACTGTGCCCTGCATCACCGTGATCAGCGGCAGCATGACCATGGTCGCCGTGTCCCTGAGCCCCATGGTCGTCATGTCCATGTCCGTGGTGATCATCACCAATCGTCGGACGGACCACTTCATCGCGCAGAAACACCAGAATCGCTTCGAAGAAATTCCAGAACCGGCCCCGCAAAGGCTCACCCGAGGCGACGCGCCGGGCCAACCCCTGGAAAACCAGCACCGCCAGCACCAACACCAGCACCTCGATCACCATGAACTTGGTGATCGTGAACAGCTTGCCGAAAGGCTGGGGAATGTGCAGGTGCCCGCTCCCATCGGGAGTCAGGAACCGGGGGACCTCAAAAAACGTGAAATCCCTGACGTGATGAAAGACGTCATCGTGTCCGGATGCCATGGAGGTACGTCTTCTCTCTGCAGGACCTTGTCATCCACCGGCCGGGAAGGCAACCGCCCCACCCGCACCACGTGGCTCAGCTCAAACCACTTCCAACCACGAACTCAAAATCACGGGCAGTCGGGCAGCAACTGGGAGCCCAGCCGAGCCGGAGCTCTTGATCAACCCGGCCCCCCCTCGTCGCCCACAGAGCCTTCGCCCCGAGCAGACACAGGCCGCCTTCGCTCCACCACCGGAGGCATCAACAACCACGTCTCACAAGCCAGACCGGCCAGATAAAACACAGTCGTGACCAGCAAGACAGGTTCCCAGGGAGCCTGCCAGACAAATCTCATCCACAGCAGCCCCAGCAGGCACATGCCTGCCCGGGCCAGCATCCCGACCAACAGCAGGGGCAACACCCAAGGCGTGTCCCGGCCGAAATGTTGCAAGACGAATAACAGACTGCCCGGCAAGAGGCAACAAACCAGACCCGCGCCGGAAATCCGTATCCCCCAACTCTCCCACCGCAGCGATGTCAGTGGTGCCATCACCACAAACAGAACCACGCACAGCCCCGCCAGCCACCCAATCTGCCACAGTGGTGTGGAGGGCCTGTTCACAATGTCACACTCTCACCTCAGACAACCGCGGGCCATTCCGTCAATCCCTCACACTTCCCGCACACACACCACCGCACGCATCACTGCGAAACCCGGGACCGCAAATCAACAGTCGTCAGACATCCGATCCCCTGCCGCCGGGAGACGGACTTCCAGTTGCCGGTTCGACCGCCCGCACACCCCCCGCCGGCACTCCGGGCCTCGCAAGTCGATCCTGGCAACCTGTCTCGCCGAACATCGAGGTGCCGGATTGTTTCCGCACACGTCCTGCTGCGGACCCCGGCCGTTTCGTCAGCCGCAGCAGTCCCAAGAACAATCCCACCACCGCCCCGGCGACGAGACACCAAGGGGTAGTGCCGAGCCACGCATCGCACGCGATGCCGAGCACGGCCGGCAACACCATCAGCAGTGCACTCGACACGACCTCGGAGTACCCGAGCATCCAGTTGGCCAAACGACGGTTTTGATCGCCGCCGGACTGCCGCATGTCGACCTCCCGGATTGGGCTGGAATCCGCAGGCTTCTCCGCAGAAGAGCCACACCCTACACCCTCGTTCCCTCTGGTGTCAAAACCCGACCCTTTGAAACACGGAAATTCCCAAAGCTGGTGCCATCGCGACAGCCAAAGGACAGACCCTGGATTCTGTGCACCCCAAGATACCCCCGGATGCCCCCCCTCCACCGAGAGAGCCGCCGAACCGCTCCATACCCGTGTGCCGCCCCTGGGCCACTGTTTTTTTCTCTGAAACCGCCGCAATTTTCTTGGGTTTCGGCCCCATACCTCACTGGCACAGATTTGCACCTCGTGGTCGGATTTGGTATCACCAATCTTGGCGTAATGAGCGTCGCAACCCATTGCGAAGCAAGTTCTTAAAAACGGGAACCACTTCCCCGCCAGCGAGCAGTCCCCCAGTGTCCACCTGTATGGGTTACAGAATACCAGCAACCCAACGCTGGTGGTGATCCCGAATGCCGAGCCTTTGAATGCCGACCCCACCGCTGACAGCTCTCTCCCGAGAGGCTCTCGAAAAGCTGGCCAAACGGAGGGGTCTCTCCAAAGTGTCGGGGCTCACCAAGGCGCAGCTGATTGAAGCACTGCAGCCGACCCCCAATCGACAGGGGCCACCCAAAACGCCCGCGTCCCGCAAGGGGACGACGGCGAGCCCGGCGAAGAAACCGAACGCGGCCCGACAGTCCGCCTCCAGTACCACGGTCAAACCAGCCAAATCGGCGGTGGTGCCACCCGCCGGGGGTGCGAAAGCGCCCCGCAAGGCGAAGGCGATTGTCCCGGCTACCGGTCCCGCCTCCCCTGTCGCGAAGGCTCCCCTCGAGCCCCACCGCCGCGAGATTGCCCTCGGCAATCCGCGCACGACGAAGGGTCAGAACTCCCTGGTGGCGACCGCCTGCGACGCCCATTGGATTCGGGTGACCTGGCACCTGTCACGCGACAGTGTCGACCGGGCCCAGTCACGGCTGGGGACCGAGTGGCACCGCGCGGTCCCCATCCTGCGGATTTCCCGGGTCACCACCAGTGATCAGGCGGCCGGTAGTGAGGCGTTCGCCAAAGATGTGATCATCGACACTCCGTGCAACACCCACTATCTGGCTGTGCCCCAACCAGGACGGGCCTTTCGGGTGCAGATTGGTTACCTCGGAAAGCAGGGAACATTCTTCTCGATGGCGAAGTCGAATGTCTGTCACCTGCCCAAGCCCGGCCCCGCGCAGTTGCCGCGTGAACCGCTCCCCACATCCGCTGCGGAGGGAGGGGAACTGCTGACCGACCCCGCCGGAGGTGATGACGACAGCCCGGTTCGTCCCCTGGGATTCTCGGCCCTGTCACATTTTGGCCCCAGTGCCTCACAGAAACGGCTGACGGGGGAATTCGAGTTCAAACTGGCCACCGAGCTGGTGGTCTATGGCAGCACCCGTCCCGGCTCGCAGGTCACCGTGCATGGGGACCAGGTTCAGTTGCGGGACGATGGCTCGTTCACCTTCCGCATTCCGCAGCCCGAAGGCCGGCAGGTGCTGGCGTTCACCGCAATGGATCCGCGGGGGAACGAACGCCGGATGATCGTGGTGGCGATGGAACGCAACACCAAGGAACTCGAACGCCAGTACTTCGACGGCGGTCACGTCGATGGGGCGGAGGACTGAGGGACCGCCCCAGACGCCCGGGGCCGGAACCGGTGCGAACACTGGTTCGAGTCTCCTCGCCGGGGGGTCCGCAGATCTGTCTGCAGCGCGCACACATGCCCCCGCAGGCCACAAATCGGCCTGCGGGGGCATGTTCTTGCTGGCGCCAGCGGATGATCCTCGGGGCTCCTGAGCCTCTAGCTCTTCAACAGATCGGCAATCGCCGTCCGCTCTTCCCGCAGCTCATTGACCGTGGCCGTGATTTTCTCGCGGGCGAAATCGTTGTGCTGGATCCCCTGCACGATCTTCCAGGTCTTGCCATCGGTCGTCAGCGGGAAACTGCTGATCAGGCCGGGCTCCACCCCATAGCTGCCATCACTGCAGACCGCCGCGCTGAACCACTTGTTGGCCGACGTGGGGAAATGAATGCTCTTGAGGTTGTCGATCACCGCATTGGCAGCCGACGCCGCGCTGGACGCCCCCCGGGCCTTGATGACCGCCGCCCCGCGCTGCTGCACCGTGGCGATGAAGTCGTTCTTCAGCCAGTTCTCGTCGCGGATCACCTGGGTGACCGGCTGGCCATCGATCTTCGCCTGATAGAAGTCGGGATACTGGGTGGCGCTATGGTTGCCCCAGATCGCCAGGTGCGAGACCGACGAAACGGGACGTCCCGCCTTCTGGGCCAGTTGGGAAACGGCGCGATTCTCATCGAGACGGGTCATCGCGTAGAACCGGTTCGACGGAACTCCCGGGGCGTTGTTCATGGCGATCAGGGCATTGGTATTGCACGGATTGCCCACCACCAGAACCTTGACATCGCTGGCGGCGGCCGCCGCGATGGCCCGCCCCGTGCTGGTGAAAATCGGCCCATTGACGCGAATCAGGTCGGCCCGCTCCATTCCGGCCTTGCGGGGCACACTCCCCACGCAGACGACGTAGTTGCAGTCTTTGAACCCCTGCTCGAGGTTGTCGCTGGACGCTTTCACCACTCCCGCCAGGGTGGGGAAGGCACAGTCATCGAGCTCCATGTGCACCCCGTCGAGGGCTCCCATGGCGGGGGGCACTTCAACCAGATGCAGTACGACCGGTTGGTTCGGGCCGAACACCTCGCCCGAAGCAATGCGGAAAATCAAGCTGTAGCCAATCTGACCGGCGGCACCGGTGACTGCCACGTGAAGGGGGGTAGCCATTGTGAAACGTCCTGGAATGAGGGAAAGACTCTCTTCCTGATGTAACGAACAGCGCCCGACCCCGCAACCTTGCCCCCCACAGAGACACCTGTTCCCACTGGGCAATGTCGTTTTCCACTCCCCTCCGGCGACTTGAGAAAGAACTGACAAGGAATTTCGAAATCGACGGAAAACCGCGCAAACACGCAAAATACGGAAAACAGGAGGGTTACAAAGAAAAAATCGCCCCTCCATTCGCTACAGGTTGTCGAACTCCCCAGGGACCGTCCCCCTCCCCGCGATGGAAAAGTGGGAAGAAATGACCTGTATCGCCCCCCCTTGCCAGTGCTCAAGAGGGCGACGTTGACACGTTTTTCCTGCAGAATTACAACTCGTGACCGTCCGCTGGCGGAACCGCATCTTGCGTTTCTAAGTGGAATTCTGTGCTCAACTTGCGGATTGTTCCTGTTTGGTCGAGACGAGGTCCGGTGCGGACTTTTTCCCTGTCTGTCCTCTGGGTGTTGCTGGCTTCCGCTTGCGGATGCCAAGGCTGCTCCACAACCCCTGGGAGACCCCCCACCGCCTCGATTCCCGCCCCCTACGTTCCCTCGGCTCCTCTGCCCCCACTCACACCGCCGGTTGCTCCGGTGGTTGCTGTCCGTTCGAATCCCTGGAAGCCCGACGTGGCGGCACGTCCGTGGAAGTACATCGTGTTGCACCACACCGCGACCGCCACGGGCAATGTCGACAGCATTCACGCTGAACACCAGAAGAAAAAGGACAAAAGTGGCAATCCCTGGCTGGGAATTGGCTACCACTTCGTGATCGGGAATGGGAACGGGATGGCGGACGGAGCGATCGAACCGACGTTCCGTTGGCGCACCCAGATTCAAGGGGCTCACGCCGGCAGCGCCGAGCCCGATTACAACCAACTGGGAATTGGCATCTGCCTCGTGGGAAACTTTGAGGATGCCCCTCCTACCGTGGCCCAGCAGAAGAGTGCTCAACTGCTGGTGCAAACCCTGCGTCAGGAATACTTCATTCCGATCGACCAGGTCGTTCCTCATAAGGAAATCCGGGCGTCAGCCACCGCCTGCCCCGGAAAATTGTTCCCCCTGCGGGAGATTGCCCAAGAATACCCGGGCGTCTTGTTGGGAGTGGATCCCGACGGAGTACCGGTGGAATCCTTGGCGGGTTCTCTGGAGAGGACTTTGAGATGACATCACGCTGGTCCCTGGAATTGGCCATCGACCCCGGTCGGTCGCAGGTCACCCATGACGCCCACACCGCCATGGACCCCGCGGTCTGGGAGGCGGGTGTGCCGTTGGCCCTGCTGGCCCCACCAGCCCGGTCAGGGGCCGAAATCGACGGCCTGTTCCTGCCCGAAGGGTACGAACCGACCTACGCCTATCCTCTGCTGGTCTGGCTCTCGACAGTTCCGGTCTCGCCCTGCGAATTCGAGCGGCGGATGCGGGCGATCAGCGAGCGGAACTATCTGGGAGTGTGCATCCCGGTCTCGCCTCAGGCCGAGGTGGCCGATGTGGCCCTGCAGGTCCAGAACGTCGTCTGTGCCGTGCGTCGTGACTACCACGTCCACAGCGAGCGCATCGTTCTGGTGGCCACGGCCGACGCGGCGGCTGTGTCGCTGGAAGTGGCCCTGCGGCATCCAGCCTGGTTCGGCGGTGTGGTTTCTCTGGGCCCCCCCCCCACAGCCCGCTGCCTGCTGGCCGAAGCGGGCCAGTTGCGGGGCTTCCGGGCGTTCCTGGGGGGAACTTCGGGGAGTGATTGGCCCGCCCTCAAGCAGACCGAACGGCTGCTTTGGACCGCCGGTTTGAATGTCCGGCTCTGGCAATGGACCGAAGGCAACCGGATCCCCGCGAATGTCTGGCGCGAGCTCAATCACTGGCTGATGGCCGGCATCGAGGCCGAAGCCACAGTCTGGGCCTGAGCCCACACAATCCCGCACGCCGGTGGAGTGTCACGTCACTCCACCGGCGTGTTTTTTTTTGCAGGGCCGGTCAGACGCCAGCTTCTCTTCCACCCTCCCCCGGGCCGAGCGCAACCTTATCCCGAGCTCGCGAAGACCGCTTGGTCTCCACAGGAACCCGGCGACGACTGAGCCAGAAGTTTGGCCCCGCCTCCCCAACGACGTGGCCAGAGGCTCGCCACCGGGGTGGCCCAATCGTTCCGCTGGTTGCTGCCCGAGGTGGCTGGGCATTCGGAGCAGCCACCGGGTTGTCATCCGGGTGCCTTGGCTCACGCGACCTTTGTTTCGCCGCGGTGATGTCCATATTGGCCTCCGACCACCCGGCTCACCACACTCATTCCCGCCCGTCACGACCGTCTCGTGATGACAAGCCCGACTCGAGAATTTGAGAAATCGGGCGGGGGCAGCCGATTGTCGCGGGTCAGAGAGGCCACCCCGGGCCTCCTCCCTGGCCGACCCATGTGACCAATCGGGTGACTAGCCCCCCAAAAAAACAGCCCGCGGTCGGCACAGGACCGACCACGGGCTGGGATGAACAAAAGCCGGTCAGCGACTCACAGGCATCTGCTGCCCACCCGATTGTGGATGGGCAGGAATGAGACCGCGGGGGCCAACCAGGTGCGTTGCGAGCTCCTACTGGCTGTTGCGACCGCCACGGCCACCGGGCCGACTGCCGCCGCCGGGACCACTGCTGGGGAACCCGCCGCCGCCGGGACCACTCGACGGAAATCCTCCCGCACCGCCCCCCATGCCTCCCATCGGACCACCCATGCCCCCCATGCCGCTGCCGGGGAAGCCTCCCCCCCCGGAACCACCCGACTTCAGAGAGTTGCGGCCCTTCTTTTTCTTCTTGCCATCTTTCTCATCCTCTCCACTCCCGCCGAAGAGGTTGAACGGATCGCCCGACCCGGACGCGGGGGACTTTTCTTTCAGGTCGGCGTATTTGTCATTCTGCTCCTTCATCTTCTTCCGGAGATCGCTGATTTCCTCAGTGGACCCGCCATCGATCGGCTGCAACTTCCCCAACCGGTTGACGGTGACCGCCTGATCGAGCTGAGACTGCAGCGACATGACCAGCTTCTGGTCTCCCTCGAGCCCCAGGTCGGCCAACACACCGGGTTCCAGCTTGGGGCTGGGTACGGCGTCGAGGAACAGATCGCGGCTCGCAAAATTCACCTTCCCCTTGGCGAACGTCTGGGCCCCAATGTTGGGGAATTCCAGCTCTTTATCCCCCCCCACATATTGGCCAAACTTGAGGGGAAGCGACGCTTCCACAATCGAGCCAAAATCGGTGTTGAACTGGAGCACATCCAGTTCCGCAGCCCGCTGCGGTGTGGGGGGTTTCGACACCCGGTGAACCATGTACTGCACTTCCGGCGGTGCGATCGCGGGAATCGACGGCTGACTCCAGTCGGACTCGCGGGTTTCCCCTTCCGCCACCGAAGACTGCCGCACGAAATCGGAATTGTAACTCGGATTTTCGATGATCATCTGCACGCGGTAGATGTAGCACTCGTTCGGCTCCACATCGAAGTCGAAGAAGCGGAACATCACCAGGTCGGCTCCCGAGGAGGAGATCTGTCCGACCACGGGCATGCCCGCTCCCCCCATGCCGGAACCCATGCCAGGCATCGACATCCCGGCACCACCAGGCATCGACATACCCGCGCCACCCCCTGGCATCGACATGCCAGCCCCACCGCCGGGCATCATCCCGCCGGCACCGCCGCGGCCCATCGCCCCCGACATCAACTTGCCCATATCGGGACGGGGAGCCACACCCGAGCCACCGCCGCCAGGAATACCCCCCGGAGGCATGGAACCCATGCCCCCCATTCCACCCGGCATCGAGCCCATGCCGCCACCGGGCATCCGGCCTCCCCCCTTGCCCCCCGGAGCGCTGCCCGGCATACCGGCCCCCATGCCAGCTCCCATGCCGCCGCCCCCCATGTAATCGGCCACCGAGCCAGAGAAGCCTTCATCACCCAGCCGATTCGCCGCATCCCGGCGCATCCGCTTGGCATCGCGTTGCCCTCGCAGCAGCCCCCGACGATTGCGGCCCCCCTCTTCGTCAGCGCCTTCGAGCGCCTCAGCTGCGGCGGCGTTTTTCGCCTCTTCTTCTTCCCGCTGCTGCTTGTCGAGCGTGGGAATGCGGGGGTGCACCACGTACCGCGGATCCCAATCCCCATCGGCCCGCCGGGGCAACGACATGGTGAAGACCCCTTCGATGAACTCCGCCGCCACCAGGTCGGCTTCTTCCAACACCACCTTGTTGAGGGTGTCGAGCGCCGAATCGATCTTCACATCTTCCCACTGTCCCGACCACGGATCCTTCGCCGGGATTGCCCGCTTCCGCTGCAGCTTGAAGTCCGCGTAGTTCAGCAACGACTCGGCCTGGGACAACGTCTCGAGATGGTGCGCTTTCCGCAACCGGTCCAACTGGGCCCGGCGTTCGACCACAGCGGTCACCACAATCGCCCGCTTGCCCCGCGACTTGACCGCGGCCCCGGACGATGCGGCCGCCATTCCCGACTTGCCGCCATCGCTCGACGACTCCTCCAACTGTGCGCCCAGATCCAGCGTCCCCCCAGCCGCCCCGGCCAGACCCCCACCCCGCTTGCGATCCTTGGGCTTTTCGGGCTTGGGCTTGGTCTCGGCCACAGGCTCTTCCTCGGCCGCCTCGGGCTCCTGCTCTTCCAGAACCGGAAACTCAATCGCGCGGGCGATCAGATCGACCGGCGGCAGCACTTCGACTTCATCAGCCGGCAGTTGGTAGGTCTTGACCTTCGGCGACAACGGGATCTGGTACTCGAACTGAGCCAGATCGATGGGGGTCAGCGACCCCTGGATGGCGCTGTCGGCCGAGGCAATCAGGAACTTTTCCTTCTCATCCGCCGGCCAGCGATTGGCCGCCAACTGGTCTTGAACTTTGCGGGCCTCCGTCTCCATTTCGAGCGGATTGCGGCCGTACCCTCCCCAACTGGTCATGGCGAGACACAACAGTGTCACCAATCCCGCAACCCCCATCCCCACCTTTTCGCCGTGGTTCAGGAAGAACTGCTTGTAGTTGTACGTCTTGATCTTCTCAACCAGGTTTTTCATGGCAATTCCCCCGTCTTGGGGACTGGGAACAACGATCAGACAAAAGTCGGGAAAGTTACGGAGGGAAGACCAGGCTGGTCCTCCGGGAAATCACTGCGGAGCGGTCCCCGCCGGCGGAGCGTCCGCAGGGGGATTTTCAGCCGGTGGGGTGGCCGGTTCGGGAGCCCCTTCCGCCGCAGGAGCGTCCGTCGTCGGTGCCTGCGGGTTGGTGTTCGTCGCCGCCGGAGATTCCGCGGGGGAACCAGCAGCGGCATCCGTCGCCGGCGGATCTGTCGCCGCGGCCCCGGCTGTGGGTTCGGGGGAACCAGCCACTGAGCCATCAGCATTGTCCGTGCCGGAAATTGTCGCCGCATTCGCCGGAACTCCACCCGCTCCAGGACCAGCCGCCGGGTCAGCTCCCGCTGCCCCCGCCGCAGCCCCTGCGGGAACGGTGGTTCCGTCGGCCGGAACAGCCGCTCCGGGACTCGTCGCCGGATCGGTTTTCGCCGGCGGATAGACCTTGGCCAGAACTTCGGGCTTGGGCTTCTTGTACAGCGTGAACCAGCCATCCAGGGCGACGTTCACCAGGTTCGGATTCGCCAACGGATCGACCTTGGGAGTTGCGGCTGCCTCAGCTCCCGCTCCGCCAGTCAGTCCCCCCAGGCCTCCGCCGGTCAAGCCAGCCGTTGCCCCACCCCCGGAAGCGGGAGCACCCGGCACCCGGCCTCCCAGCAGCGCACCCGCTGCCTGGCCCGAGACACCGCCACCGCCGCCGCCGCCGCCCATCTTCGCCATCGCCCCACTCATCGCCTTCATGGCGTCGATGCCACCTCCACCAGACATCATGCCCATGCCGCCACCCATCGCTCCTCCCCCAGCGGCCAGACTGCCAGCAGCCCCTCCGGAAGAGCCCAGAGGCAACAAATCCTCCTCGCGGACATCGGCCACATGCACCCGCGTCACGCGGGCGGGCCAACTGAGATTCGACAGCAGCACCAACAGCTCCGGTACGCGTGTCTGATCGATCTTCAATTCGAGGTAGAAGCCACGAGTCCGGAACTCATCGCGATCCTCGACGTATCGGCGAGCAGGATTCTCCCCTGGCTCTCCCAGTTCTTCGATGGGATCAAACGTGACCGCAGGCACTGTCCCGACGGTGCTGGCATCGCCGGAGGCTCCTCCTCCCCCCATGCCGCCCCCACCCATGCCTCCGCCAAATCCAGACGCCTTGAGGCCTTCCTTGGCCATCTTCGCCATTTGCTCACCCATCGCCGCCGCCCCACCCCCACCCGCACTGGCCGATGTGGAAGACGCCGAACTGCCTCCCGACTTCTTGGTCAGAGTGATGGTGCTGCCCGAGCGATTCCCCCCCCGCAGGTTGAACACGGTGATCTCGGGGATCACGGCATCCACCTGACTGCTGGAACTCTGATTCAGGCTGCGGACCACCTGGATGATCGCATTCGCCAGCCAGAGATCCTCCTGGGCTTCCTCAATTTCCTGCGACGAGGTATTGTCGGTCCGGACACCCCCCACCGCCTCGGAGATGGGGAAACTGTCGAGAGCGATCGCCACCTTGCCCCTTCGCCGACCCTCCTCTTCGTCCTCCACCACCGGCTCGAGTTGGTCGTAGACCTC
>Ga0315906_10002972_pt1 | contig 22918 bp, 22 predicted proteins | sample LakEriMetagenome_4_FD_203526 | JGI IMG/M metagenome (GOLD analysis project Ga0315906, IMG submission 203526) | Freshwater fungal communities from buoy surface, Lake Erie, Ohio, United States - Buoy 2 MA122 | ecosystem: Environmental > Aquatic > Freshwater > Lake > Lake biofilm | place: USA...
AGGTGAACGAAGACATCCAGCAGAAGCAGGAAGAACTGCAATCGCTGATGGACAAGTTGATGACGCCCGAGCTGGAAAAACTCATGCAGGAGCTTCAACAGCTGATGGAGAAAGTGGATAAAAGCCAATTGCAAGAGAAGCTCAGCGAAATGAAGCAGGACAACAAAGACCTGCAGAAAGAGCTGGAGCGCATGGTGGAGTTATTCAAGCAAATGGAGTTCGAACAAAAGTTCGAAGAGACCCTGGACAAACTGAACGAACTGGCGAAAGCGCAGGAAGAACTCTCCAAAGAATCTGAGAAAAAGGATGCAAATGCAGACGACATCAAAGCTAAGCAGGACAGCCTGAATAAGCAGTTTGATGAATTTCGTAAAGAGATGGACGATTTAAAAAAGAAAAACGACCAGCTCGAAAACAAAAACGACATGCCGGATACGGATACAAAAGAAGAATCCATCCAAGAAGACATGAAGAATTCGAGCGAACAGCTCGGAGAAAGCAAAGCCGGAAAAGCGTCAAAATCCCAAAAAAGTGCTGCACAAAAAATGGAACAGATGGCGCAGCAGATGAAGCAACAACAGCAGCAGCGAGAACAGGAACAGCAGGAGGAAGACATGAACACTCTCCGCGCACTACTTGAAAACTTGCTGCGACTATCCTTTGACCAGGAAAAGCTGATGCAGGACTTAAAAGTAATCGACATCAACAATCCGCAATACCTCAAACTTTCGCAGCAACAGCGCAAGTTAAAGGACGACGCCAAGATGATTGAAGACTCGCTTTTCGCACTCTCCAAACGGGTGGCTCAAATCGCGTCAAAAGTCAACCAGGAAATCGGAGCCATTAACATGAATATGGAAGAAGCGATGGAGAACCTGGAAGACCGCTATGTTCCACAAGCGAGGACGCGCCAGCAGTTCGTCATGACTTCCGTGAATAACCTCACCTTACTGCTCAGTGAGGCGCTGCAACAAATGCAGCAACAAATGGCGCAATCCATGCCGCAATCCTCGTGCAACAAGCCGGGACAGAAAAAACCTTCCTCCGCCTCTGAAATGCGCAAAATGCAGGAAGAGCTGAATAAGAATATGCAAAAAATGAAAGAAGGCATGAAACAGCAGGGCGGTAATCAAAAGGGTAAAACGCAACGCGATCAGCAACTGAGCGAGCAACTGGCGAAAATGGCCGCCCAGCAGGAATTCATCCGCAACGAGCTCAATAAGCTGAATCAGCAGGAAAATAAAGACGGAAAGAAAGGACTGGGCAATCTGCAGGATATTCAGAATAAAATGGAAGAAACAGAGCGGGATATCGTGAATAATATGATCTCGGACCAAACGATGAAGCGTCAATCCGAGATCCTGACCCGACTGCTGGAAAGTGAAAAAGCGGAACGGGAAAGGGAGCAGGACGAGCAGCGAAAATCTGAGGAGGCTAAAAATGTTTACCAACGTAACCCTTCCGAATTTGAAGAGTATAAACGATTAAAGTTGAAGGAGATGGAATTGCTGCGTACGGTGCCTCCGACGTTCAATTCCTACTACAAACAAAAGGTGTCAGACTACTTTCAATCTCTTGAAAAATAGACAGTTGTAGATGATTAAGGACGGAGAAACACAGATGTTAGAATTACAATCCAAGCCGGATAGCCTGTCGGTGGTTGAACGTATGATCGAAGACGTACGCGACAATTATCAGGTTAGTGAAGACACCTTTGGCAACATGCTGGTCGCCTTGACCGAAGCGGTTACCAATGCCATGTATCACGGCAATAAATCGGACCCCGAAAAGAAAATCCGCATCCAGTACGGTTGCGTGCACAATACACTCACCTTCACCATTGCAGACGAAGGTAAAGGCTTCGATTTCTATAATCTCCCCGACCCTACAGCTCCGGAAAACCTGGAAAAAGAATGTGGACGCGGTATTTTTCTCATGAAAAACCTGGCCGACCAGCTCATTTTTTCCGACGGCGGTCGCGTGGTAGAATTGAACTTCAAGCTGAGCGGAAATTGATTCCAGGAAACTGATTGTGTAAGGAGGCTGCGGCCTCCTTTTTTATTTGCCCACTTTTTTCATCAGGCGCCACACTATTCCCGCATGCAAAGAGCGGTAGTCGAAATCGTGCCAACCCAGCTGAGCCGAAACTTTCCATCCGAGGGAGGACCGAATTGACTGCATAGTAAAACGACCCACCAACGGCTGATCACCGTTCTTTTTATAGCCGGAATACCCGCAAATCTGCGCAGACAGGCAATAGTCCGAATTGCGAAGATCAACACCCAATCCGTACAACACACAGTCGTTTTGTAACTGCTGGACATCAAAGGTTTGAAAAGAATAAAAACCCAGCAATCCGGAGGGTCGAACCGTTATTGCTTTACCCGTGGAAATATCTTTGCCTGCGGAAAGGTCAAAATAATAGCCCGGTGCATCCGTAAATCGAGCAGCACCCAGTCGCGTTCCGGACGCCGTACGTAAACCGGCTTCAAAAGCCAGATCCGGCCAACCTTTTTTGTTACGGACCAGTTCCACTATCGTCGAAAAATAAATATCGCCGCCGGCATATCCCTTGCCATCACGATCACGAGCCGCCCTAATATCACGAGTAACGGTATCCATGGCATAGAACTCGAGCGGAACGACATACGCTTCAACCGCCACTTTGCCGCTGCAAAAAGGCACACTCATGCGCAATTGAGTATCATACGTCTTATCGCCTCGACTCCAATGACCACCGCCAGCCGCTTCCACCGTGAATAACGAATCGGGTAACCCTTTCCGCAATTCCGGAACAGGCAACGCATTAGGACCGAAATATGCCGGAGCAACCGTCAGATAATTGTTCCAGGATGTGACGCCGTCCCACTGATGGATTTCATTCCACCAGGTGTAATCCTCCTGCGCCGTAACGCGGGATGATACAGCGAAGAATAACAATAAAAAAAACGGCTTCATGGCGTCCGAAGATAGTAAAGAGTTAGCTTCGTGGTAGATTTCACCTTGTCGGATAACTACTGCACCTACGTCATGGCCGCTGATATACATTTTTTTAAAGAAGACATCCACTACCGCTTGCTGCACCGTGAACCAATTATTTCCTGGATCGCAGCTACTATACGAAAAGAAGGCTTCAAGCCCGGAGCGATCAATATCATTCTTTGCAGCGACAACTATTTGCGCCGCATGAACAAGGAGTACCTGCAGCACGATTACAATACGGATATCATCACGTTTGACCTTTCGGAAGACCCTGCCATCATTAGCGGCGATTTATTCATTTCCCTGGAGCGTGTCAGCGCTAATGCCGAGGCGTATACTACATCGACCGTCCATGAGCTGCACCGAGTTGTCATTCACGGTATTTTACACTTGTGTGGCTACTCCGATAAGTCGTCCGGAAAACAGAAAGAGATGCGCACTAGGGAAGACTACTACCTCGAAAGAAGAAATTGGGTAGCGAAAAGTACGCGGTAATTTTTCTGCAAGAATAAGTGCGCTGACCTACTATTCGTATAATCAGTACGAGCGCTTACGACTGACAAAGCATAGGTTGCCGTAAAGCAACCAAGTACCGGAATGGACTAATGATTTCAAAAGCCGGTATGATTCCATACAATCAAGCCGACAAGAATCCAAAGCATGAATTCGTAGAGCCATTGTCTGCGTTTTGCCGAAATAAGATAGTACGCCATGACGATGGACATCGGTATGATGAGCAGTAAAAAATTTACCGGTCGACAACCACCCATCAGGTACGTAACCGCGGCGGCGAAAAGCAGCAACAATAAGACGACTTGCTGATACATCCGCGTTCGAACGATATTCTTGTAATAGTGACTGCGCAACCGCAGTAACCCCAGTATCAATAAAAAAACAAGATAGCCGGACAGCCAGTATACATTTTCAGAGAAGTGCGTCCAGCCGGGGATTTTATATGCCGTAATATATTCCCTCAATAACTGTAGCTGATCCATCAACGTGTCGGGGAACCACCATACTGCGAGATAAAAAAAAGGTAAAGCCATTCCAACCAATGCTGTCAACCATTCTCGCAGGTTAAAGTCGCGCATTAGCGCCAATGTAAACAAGTAAAAAAGCAATAGTGGAAAAAGTGGCAGGTAGAGCACAACAGCCACACTAATTAAAAATCCACCGTTAAATAGTTGAGGAACCGCGCGCTCCTTTTTAAAAAAGGAAAACACGGAACTCATTATACGCAGCAACAGCAGATTGATAAAATGCAGCGGGTGTACTTCTAATACAGGCGTAAGTGAAGAGGCCAGCAACACATAGAGCAATGCAGGTACGTAAGAATTCTTGTACAAGACATCATACCGGTTGATGAGTAAATTGAAATAAATGGCTCCTCCCGATACAACGGCTACCATCACCAGAACATTCAGCCAGGACGGCAATGCATTAAATAATGGTACTAGCGCTGACCAGAGAGGTGTGGTTATCCCGCCCGGATAAACCGGCAACGAAAACCAGCCCTGAAGCCATAAAACAATGGCAATGAAGGGGATAACGAATAGTGCAGCGGGCTGTGGCGACCGGAAAAAACGGATCATTGGAGTTAAAAGTAGCTAAATTTCGGTTGCCGGTGAACGGGCTAGATTCCTATATTTGTGAAAAATTAAACCGCTATGTGGTATTTCCTCCGCGATGTGTTTGAAGGTATCTTCAAAGTTGTTCCATTCTTTGGATTGTTCTTCAACAAATTACTCATCCTCATTGGCTTCGTAGCCTTTTTCGGATGGATGTGGTACATGACCAAGAATCAAACCGCAGAAAAGATCGACTGATCGCTTCTCAAAAATCAACACCCTTGTACGATTTTTACTACTACGCTTTACTTCCGGAAAACGGCGACAAACGTCCACTTGAATTCACAGTGACGTTAATTGATGATGATCCGCTCTTTCTGGAAACACTGAAAGATTATCTGACGTCGATGAATGTTGCCGGCATCGAGACCTTTTCCAGTGGCGAAGAGTTTCTAAAAACTTTCAAAAAGGGAGATCGCCGATTTGTCGTTTGCGATTTTGATTTTGGATCCTCCGAAATAATGGACGGTGGTCAGGTATTAGAAGCGATTAAAAAAATCGACGCAAAAGTACCGGTAGTCATACTTTCCGCGCAAGACAAACTTTCCATTGCATTAGACGCCCTGAAAAAAGGTGCTATTGATTATTTCATCAAGGGCATGGAGAGCACTTTTACGACAGTGTTAACGTCCATCCTGAAGACCAATGAGATTTTCCGCCTTCGAAAAGATCGTCGGGATTTTGCTACGCTGGGCGGCGTTGGTCTAGTGTTGTTTATTACCCTGCTGGTACTTTCTTATTACTACCGCTAGTCCTTCATCAGGTCCAGCCCAATATCTTTTCTGAAATTCATTTTATCATAGCAGATATGCGAAATACTCGCATAGCTTTTGTTTCGCGCCTCTGCAATAGTTGTACCGTAAGACGTTACGGCAAGGACTCGTCCTCCGGCGGATATCACTGAATGGTCAGCTGCCCGTGCAGTACCGGCATGAAACAACAAGCTATCCGTCGACGCGTCAAGTCCAAGAATCGACTTTCCTTTTTCATACGCGTCCGGATATCCTCCACTTACCAGCATGACAGTAACCGCTGAACGAGGATCAACAGTTAATGGCGCTTGCGCCAGTGTACCGTCGGCCGTTGCTTGTAACAACGATACAAGATCAGATGTGATTCGAGGAATAACGACTTCCGTCTCGGGATCACCCATACGCACATTATATTCAATGACTTTCGGCTCACCGTCAACATTCATGAGGCCGATAAAAATCCAGCCGTGATAAACAATGCAGTCGGACCTTAGTCCGTTCACGGTCGGTCGGACAATCTGTTCTTCCACCTTTTTCATAAAGTCTGCATCGGCAAACGGAACAGGTGAAACTGCTCCCATGCCTCCGGTATTTGGTCCTTTATCCCCGTCGCCGATACGTTTATAATCCTTTGCCTCCGGCAAAATCTTATAGTCCTTACCATCAGTCAGGACGAAGACAGATAATTCAATTCCGGAAAGGAATTCTTCAATCACTACGCGACTGCTCGCCGCACCGAATTTGCGTTGAACCAACATCGATGAGAGCTCCTCTTTTGCGGCCGCCAGGTCCTCGAGAATAACAACGCCTTTACCGGCTGCCAGTCCGTCGGCCTTGAGTACATAGGGCGGTCGCAACGTGTCCAGAAAATCAATTCCTTCCGCGAGTGTTTTCGTAGTAAATGATTGGTAAGCCGCCGTAGGAATGCGATGGCGCATCATAAAGGATTTAGCGTAATCCTTACTGCCCTCCAGCTTCGCTCCTTCTGCAGAAGGTCCGATCAGGCGGATTCTAGCCAATCGTTCATCGGCAGCGAAGTAATCTTGAATGCCCAACACCAGCGGCTCTTCCGGACCAACAACAACCATAGCAATGGATTCGCGGAGACAAAATTCGCCAATGGCCGGGATATCGTTGACTGCAATTGGCACATTTTCACCGCAAGCAGATGTACCGGCATTCCCAGGCGCAATAAAAAGCCGGGCGCAATGTGAACTTTGAGAAATCTTCCAGGCCAGGGCATGTTCACGGCCGCCGGAACCCAAGAGCAGGATATTCATGGTTCAATGGAAATGGTCCGGCAAATAAACGGAGAATTCAGGAAATCCCTGGGGATTCAGGATGATTATTCTGTTTCCTGGTTGAAATAATAATCAATAAATGCTGTCAGCTCGCCCTCCGAGTACGGCGACTCCTGTTGCTGAAAATCATTGACGGCTACACGTAATTCTTCCGCGCTGATCCGATCGTCGGCATCGGCATCGTACGCCCAATATTTCTCTGGCAAACTGTTCGTCACTGGAAGTGTCGTATTCCCCGGCAGCGTATCCTGTGAAGCGCCGGTTGGCGAAAAAATATCCAGCTTACCGGACCCTGACCCGTGATTATCGGCAAAGACAATGCTGAATCCTGTAAGCAGCAATGCCGGCAAGACAATGACTATAAATGAACGTTTCATGGAGAAAAATGGGATAGTGTTAAAATTACACCATCAGGCTTGCAAACGTTTTTTTTGCTGCCGAACGGCTTCTTCGCACTGAGCGTACAACGTGTACACCCCGGCAAGCGTTGTATCAATAGTGCTCCAGTCCATATTGGCATCGAGCATACGTTCGGCCTGTACTACTTGACCTTTTAGGGTACGCATACCCATCGTGTCTATCGTAGGTTTAATTTTCTGAAGATATTTCTGCGAACGTTCACGATCTCTTTCTTGCTGAAATTGACGCAAGTGGTGGAGCAACTTATCCATTGAACGGAGGAACACGTCCATCATACCGACAAGAAAAGGACGGTTGCCTCTTGCTAATCGCAATAAAAAATTCATATCTACTAACGATTCCGTATCGGATAGATCTACCGGCGTTTCAAAAGCCGTCGTGTAGGATGCTGCTGAAAAGGAAGGACGTGAATAACCAACCTGGTGATTGCCGGATAACATGTTTTCGGCGACCAGTTGCTCTTGTCGTACCGAAGGGTTTCCGGAGAGTTGAAGTTTTTTATCTTTCAAGTAACGGTAAATCGTCGACTTTCCAACACCGAGCTTATTTGCCACCAGCACTACATTATTATTATAGCGAGCGAGGTAATGCTGGATGATCTGCATAGTATATTCCTCCAGCGTCTGCTCTTTGGAATCGGAGCCGGATAGCTGAATAGAAGGTGTGGAGGCAAGGATGAAATTCTTTTCTATACGCTTTACCAACGCCTTATGCTCGTGGCGGAGTTGTACCGAACGAAGCGAAACGGTTATCGCATGCTCTAATAATTCGTAAACATTTTCATCTTTCGCTACTACTTCATCGGCACCAAGGCGTACCAATAAGGTTTTATGAGCGGTAGAAGCATCGGAAGTGAGTACAAAAAGAGGAGCTTCAGAATACCGCAGTCGCATTACGGATAGTAATTCCTCGATTCCGTGGTCTTCGTAGTGTTCGTCCAGAATGATCAGGTCCGGCGAAGGAACCATGTCCGTAGACAAATCATTTACAGAAGCGACGGAAGCAACTTCGATATTATTCAGCGAACCGAGATGTGAGCCGATCAGTTCGCGATAGAATTCATCATCTGAAATCAGAAACAGTTTAAAGCTTGTTGGTAATGGCATGGTGGTTGGCATGGAGGTAAAACAACATGACCTTTTACTGCATCGTTCAAAAAAGGTTCACCATAACATCGAACGACTTATAAACTACAGAAAAAATCACTTTTCAGATCATGTGCCAACATGTTGATAAGTACACCCTAAAAATAAACGCAGGAAAAGTGCAACCTTTTTCTACGAAATTCGTCAAGTAAGAAATAGGGTCGGCCTATCACAAGAGTGACTTTCTATTCCTGCACAACGGCAACATGAAAAAAATACTGCTCGCCATCGGCGTTTTACTTGTTGTGTTGGGAATAAAAACGGCTGTTTTCGTTTCCCACCGCACCGAAGGCCTCGCACCGGTAAATAATTTTCCGGCAGATTCCTCAGCAGTACTTCACTTGCAACAAGCGGTGAACTTCGCCACCATTTCCAGCGAAGACGATCCGCTGTCGGGATTACCGGCCATTGACAGTATGGTTACTTTCCTGCAACACACGTATCCTGAAGTTTTCCAAGCTATGGAGTGTCAGCCAATTGGCGGACACTCACTCTTGTTGCATTGGAAAGGAACTAACAGCAGTGCTCCAGTAATTTTTTATGCTCACCTGGATGTGGTACCGGTGGAAGAATCCGCCAACAACACTTGGCGATTCGAACCGTTTGGCGAACCCTTCAACTACGATACCATCCGCGGTCGTGGTACGGTAGACGATAAAGCCGGTGTAATCGGTTTACTGGAAGCAACCACACGACTAATCAAGAACGGCCACCGTCCGAAGCGGGATATATATATTGCCTTTGGACACGACGAGGAGTCTGGCGGAAAAAATGGCGCGGCACAACTTGCAAAATACCTGGAAGAAAAAGGCATAAAAGCCGAATGGCTGTTGGACGAAGGTGGATTGGTGGCAGAAAACATGGTGCCGTTTGTAACCCCACCGGTTGCGCTGATTATGACGGCTGAAAAAGGATTCATGTCTGTCGAACTGACGACCAACGGAAACGGTGGCCACTCCAGTTTCCCTCCGAAGGAAACACCGATGGACATCATGATTGCCGGACTACAACGACTGCATGCTTCTCCATTTGAACGAAGCGCCATTCCAGCATTAGAGGGATTCATGGATCATACCGGTCCGGAAATGACATTTCCATTTAACGTCATCTTTGCTAACCGCTGGCTGTTTCGGCCGATAATTCTGAACGAATATGAAAAAATTCCCGAAGCCAGCGCCATGATCCGTACCACGATGGCATGTACTATACTGAAAGGCGGAGTAAAAGACAATGTTCTTCCCTCGCACGTGTCTGCAACACTGAATTTTCGAATTTTACCGGGAGAAACCTCGGCCGAAGTGCTGGCTTCCTTGGCGGAAAAACTCGATGATGAACGAATCATCATCCGTATGAAAGGAAAACCAGACGAACCTTCTGCCGTATCATCATCAACGAGTGAAGGTTTTGAAGCCATTACAAAAGCCGTACGCGCAGTATTTCCGGACGCTATTGTAGCGCCCAGCCTATCGATCGCTGCAACTGATTCACGGCACTTCTCCAACGTAGCGAAAGACATTTATCGTTTTCTGCCGATACGTATGGACCGGAGTCTACTCTCCGGCATGCACGGCGCCAATGAACGAATCAGCGCAGCAGCATTTACAGAGACGGTGCATTTTTATGAGAATCTGATTGGGCAGCAATAAATGAGCTCCATAGCCAGCGATGCGTCAAACCTCCAGTGCGAGTTATTATTTTACGGATGGTAGCGTTTGAGCAATGGTAGCGATAGCTGCTTACTTATCTGTTCGGCTAACCGTTCGCCTTCAGTACTGAACGGCCAAGTGAATAACTGTTTCACTGGACGATCCTTTTGTATGGCCTTTACCGCTGAGATGGCGACGCGACCGGCGCGGCCTTGCTGCCGGAATTCCGGCAACACCAATGCAGAGCAAAGGTAAACGGCGTCGAATATTTTTAGCGATACTGATTTCTTCAATAGCTCGCGCTCGCCAATTTCTCCCGTTAGAAAAGTATTCATAACCGCCGTGGAAGTGGGAATAAGCAATACCCAAACTACCGGACCGTCACCCTCTACTTCTTCAGATAAGGTAGCCGGATGTAGTTGTTCCAGTTGCTGCATCACCTCCGGGGTTACGTCGAGTTGCTCCGGATCGTTTTTCGTCGCGAAGAACTCCTCCGCCAGGCGGATCATTCGCTCGAAATTTGTTGGCATACCGGTAGGATTGCTTATTTAGAAACACGCTTAAAGCTCAGTCCTTCGCCAAAACGGTAACGAGCAATAACACCAATGTTGGAATGGAAATTATCCTCGCTGCCGAAAGAAATTCCCGGGCGCCAGTCGAGGCCGACAGTCAATGGAAAATCAAAAGAATATTCCGCACCAAAATCACCCGATACACCAACACGAAAATCATTACCAATAAAAACTTCCGGTCCGACACCCGGATAGAATTTTAATCCTTGCGGACCTTCATTGAGCGCGAACATCCAGTTGAAATACGTACCTATACCCAATCCATCGCCGAAATAAACAGCTGCATGTAAACGTGGTTCAGCCTGAATAGGAATAGTGGCATCTAGTCCGATATAATTTCCAATACGGACGCCGGCTTCCCAGTTGGCTTGTGCATGAGAAAAAAGTCCGATAACACTGAACAGTACTACAAGAATGGCTTTCTTACTGAACTTCATACGATTTTTTGTTTTGAATATACGAAAATACTACTACCGCCGTACCAAACGCTTTGATAATCGACAATAAACCAACAAACATGTCAACAGAATAAAACGCACCAAGAACACAAAGCGGCAGAATGAAGTACCTTTACACCCGATGCTGAACATCCTGTCCTTATACCGCCAGGCGTTTTCCGATTTACAACGGAATGTATGGATACTGTCTGTGGCGATGTTCATCAATCGCAGCGGTTCCATGGTGTTGTTATTCACTTCGTTGTATATGACCAAGGAACTGCATTTCTCCATTGCACAAGCGGGACTGATCATGAGTCTGTACGGCATTGGAAGTGTTATCGGATCCTATCTGGGAGGATGGCTGACCGACCGGATGAACTATTTCACGATCATGCTTTGGTCGCTGATCGGCTGCGGGGCTATTTTACTGCTGATGCTCTTTGCTACCAGTCCGCTGGCCATTAGTGCAATCATCTTCACGTATCCATTGATCGGCGATATGTTCCGACCGGCCAATTCCACGGCAATCGCCAATTACTCTTCGCCAGAAAACAGAACGAGATCTGTTTCACTCGTACGACTCGCCGTCAATCTTGGTTTTTCAGTAGGTCCTGCGATTGGAGGCTTCGTTGCATTGTATCTTGGTTACAAGTGGTTATTTGTACTGGATGCACTGACCAGTTTCGCAGCAGCAGGAATGTTGTACATCTACTTGCCTAAATATCCTCCTCAGTCTGTTACGGCTAACAATAAATTCGATGGACAACGGTCGCTATCCGCCTATAAAGACTTACGGTATCTGTTTTTCATTCTATTGGTCGCCTTGTACGGCACATTATTCTTTCAGTTGTTCTCCAGTGTACCGCAATACTTTAGTAAAATCCTCCATTACAGCGAAGATACTATTGGGCTCTTGCTGGCACTGAACGGAGCTATTGTTGTGTTGGTAGAGATGCCGCTGATGCTAAAACTGGAAAAGACGCAGCGAATATTCCGCTACATCATCATCGGTACCTTATGTCTGCCTGTTGCCTTCGGCATACTGTTGTTGGGCAAAACCGCTATTCTATTCTCTTTGATCTACACCGTATTCATCACACTGTCGGAAGTCTTTGCCATGCCGTTTATGATGAATTATGCTTTGTCACGCGGACCTGCTGACCGCCAAGGACAATACGCTGCACTTTACTCGATGGGATTTGGAATATCCACCATCATTGCTCCGGCTGTTGGGTTAGGCCTTGCAGACCGTTTCGGATTCAACACTCTTTTCGTCGTGTTGATAGGCGGAAGCCTGTTGCTCGCTGTATTATTTCAAACCATTAGAAAAGAAAACGCCCGCCTTTCCGACAAATAGTTTAGTGCTGCACGAACAGTTTGGAGGAAAAGGAACTTTCGGTTGTAATCACTTTTATAAGGTAGCATCCTTCGGATAAGTCAACAGGAACGGTCTGTGTTTTTTCTGTAATTGGAATTTCTCGGACCATCCGGCCTTGCACATCAAAAACAGTAAGCAAACCATTTTCCAACGGAACATTAAAACACACCGCTTTGCCGGAAGAAGGATTCGGATAAATGGAACGTATTGCTGTTTCAGCATTACCTACCGACGTTCCTATCCGTGAAAATTTTGCCACCCACGAAACGAAATCATACGGATCCGGCGTCACGATTGATGTTGGCCCGAGCTGAGCACCGCCTTGAGCCGTTCCGGAAAAGTAACCTTCGTTATTGTTGGACAACGCCACAGAATAGGAAAACAAAATATTCACTCCTGAAACGTCCAAATGAAAGAGCGGCAGACCATTTCCATCATGATAGACCAAGGTGGCACCGCGTGCTGTTATCGATCCAGGAGCTCCAACAACTACGAAGTTGCCAAGATCAACTTGTCCGCGGTAGTCCATTAACAGATAAAATCCACCGGCATTATCCGCCACCATGTAACTTCCGTTGCTGACGTTCAAATCGCCGGTAATAGAGGGCTGATCAGGAATATCTTTCGCCCAAAGGACATTTCCGGCCGTATCATACTTGACGGTGAGTACATCATACACCCATTGAGGACCCTCTAAATGAATACCGTCCACCGTCACAGAGTCAAACAGCGAACGCGAGAAAAATATCGAGTTACCGGAAAGACAAATTTTCGCATCCTGAAAAGTAATATCGGGAATGGTCTTGAACCAGCTACCATTACCTGCCGCATCGACCTTTCCTACATACGAGTTGTAACCGGTGTTGACCGTTACGGGCAATCCCGCGAAAACATAATTACCAAAGCCTATACCTCCGGTCACGTAAACGGCACCGTCACCATCGACGGAAAAGTCGGCTAGGCTGGCTTGCATTCCGGATAAATTGCGAACCAACGAGTCTTGTCCGGCGGCATCCAAGCAAATAGCATAACCGGTTGTCCAGGAGAAAAAAGCAATCCAGGCATTCCCATTCGGATCAAGAGTCAGATGAAATGGTTCTTCCAAATCCGGATAAGTCAAGGTCAAATTTCTCGATCTTAATACTGAACCGGTTGAATCCACAAAAAGTATGAACGCGTTGCGTGTGTATTGTACAGAATTATTTACCGTGAACAACAGCGTACTGTCCCACGACAAGGTATCCATAAACGTGCCGATAATAACAAGTTCCCCGTCGGGAGTTTTTTTCAGGGCCGACACCTCTGCTTTATTCCCAAGAAAATGACGGAAGCGCGGCGCTCCTTGTGCAGCATATCCAGAAACAACATGTGTTCCAAAAAGTTGTTGGCCAAAAATAACTCCATGCTCTAACAACCAGGCGCTGTAAAGATTTACATCAGCATCAGCGGTAATTGGAACAGCCGGATACGACGGATTGAAGGCGTAGTTGGACGTGTCATAAATCGCCCAGTCGATTTGCTGAGCACGAGCTGTGAGCACGAATAAAAACAAGGAGAAGAAAACAATTACCGATTGCTTTTTCATCATCATGCCTTTTGGAGAAGTACGGACGACTTCTGTTAAACAGAAATAAATATTCTAGAGCGGAATATTACCGTGCTTCTTTCGCGGCAATTTATCCACTTTGTTTTTCAGCATTTCGAAGGCCAAAATCAATTTACGACGAGTGTCTTCCGGGCGAATGACTTCATCGACATAGCCGTGTTCGGCCGCTTTGTACGGATTAGCGAACAGCTGATTATACTCCTGTTCCTTTTCCTTGAGCTTGGCAGCAGGATCTTTCGCTTCAGCAATCTCTTTTCTAAAAATAATTTCAGCCGCACCCTTAGCGCCCATCACCGCGATCTCGGCAGATGGCCATGCATAATTCATGTCTGCACCGATGTGCTTGGAGTTCATCACATCATAAGCGCCGCCGTATGCTTTGCGGGTGATAACGGTAATACGCGGAACCGTAGCTTCACTGAAGGCATACAATAATTTTGCCCCGTTGGTAATAATTCCGTTCCATTCCTGGTCAGTACCCGGCAAGAAGCCCGGCACATCTTCGAATACCAACAACGGAATATTGAAGCAATCGCAGAAGCGCACGAAACGTGCCGCCTTAGTTGAGGCTTGTATATCCAACACACCCGCCAGATGCGCCGGTTGATTGGCGATGATGCCAATGCTTTTACCGGCTAGTCGGGCAAAGCCGACCACAATATTTTCGGCAAAGTCTTTATGAACTTCTAAGAAGGATGTTTCGTCGATGACTTCTTCAATCACTTCGCGGATATCGTAGGGTTGATTCGGATTATCCGGGATGACGCTATTAAGTTTGGGACGCGATTCATTACCAGCCGTGTACGGAATAGCCGGGGCATCTTCTTCACAATTCTGCGGCATGTAGCTGAGCAACTGTTTCAACTTGCTGATACACTCAAGCCCGTTGGCTGCCGTGAAATGCGTAACGCCGGATTTGGTGGCGTGCGTCATGGCGCCGCCCAACTCCTCCGAGGTAACATCTTCGTGCGTTACCGTTTTCACGACATTCGGTCCGGTAACAAACATATACGAGGTGTTCTCAACCATCATGATAAAATCAGTGATAGCCGGAGAATATACGGCTCCGCCGGCGCACGGTCCCATGATGGCAGATATCTGCGGAATCACACCGGAAGCACGTACGTTGCGGTAGAAGATATCGGCGTAACCGCCCAGCGAAACAACACCTTCCTGAATACGAGCACCACCGGAATCGTTCAGTCCGATAACCGGCGCGCCATTCTGCATAGCAAGGTCCATGATGCGACAGATTTTCTTGGCATGTGTTTCGGATAATGATCCGCCGAAAACCGTGAAATCCTGCGCGTAGACATACACCAGGCGGCCATTGATACGGCCAAAGCCTGTCACCACTCCATCGCCCAGGTATTTTTCCTTTTCCAACCCGAAATCGGTAGCCCGATGGGTAACGAACATGCCGATTTCTTCAAAAGAACCTTCGTCGAGCAGGAAATGCAAGCGCTCACGCGCCGTGAGTTTACCCTTTTTATGCTGTGCTGCTATACGGTCTTTGCCGCCGCCCGCCAACGCTTCATTAATCTTTTGTTCAAGCAGGTCTGTTTTCTCTTTCATATCCATAAAAATAGTACCCGAAAGGTACGTAAAAAGTGCGTTCTGCCGAACGGAGCAATACGCGTTTCATTCCTTACCTTTACTCCATGAAAGAGATTGTCGTCAGCGGTATACGCAGCACCGGAAACCTTCATTTGGGAAATTATTTCGGCGCTATGAAGAATTTTCTGAAAATGCAGCACGATTACCAGTGCTTTTTCTTCATCGCGGATTACCATTCACTAACCACTCATCCGACGCCGGCCGATCTGCACAACAATGTGAAACAAGTACTGGTAGAATACCTGGCTTGCGGATTGGATCCGGAGGCAGCAACACTCTATGTACAAAGCGACTTGCCGGAAATCGCCGAGCTTTATCTGTTGCTGAACATGAATGCTTATGTCGGCGAACTGGAACGTTGCACTTCTTTCAAGGAAAAAATCCGCAAGCAGCCCGATAATATCAATGCAGGACTACTCACCTACCCCACATTGATGGCGGCCGATATTCTTATTCACCGAGCCCAGAAAGTTCCGGTAGGAAAAGACCAGGAGCAGCACCTGGAGATGGCACGCACATTCGGCAACCGCTTCAACCGTATTTATGCGTGTGAACTATTTCCTGAGCCGTATGCTTTCAATTACGGCACATCACTGGTGAAAATCCCCGGCCTCGACGGCAGTGGGAAAATGGGGAAAAGCGAAGGCGAAGGCAATGCTATTTTTCTAGCCGATGAGCCCGATGTGATTCGTAAAAAAGTAATGCGTGCTGTCACCGATGCCGGACCAACACAGTTACAGCAGGAAAAACCGGACGTCATCAAAAATCTATTCCTGCTTATGGAAGCCGTCTCCGCTCCGGATACGATTGCGCATTTCGACGATCAATACAATGCGATGACGATTCGCTACGGTGATTTGAAAAAACAACTGGCGGAGGACGTCATCCTGTTCACCGCTCCCTTGCGCGAAAAAATCAAGGAATTGTCCGGCGACGATGCTTTTATTCATAAAGTAGCCGCACACGGTGCTGAAAAAGCCCGTGAAAGCGCACGGAAAACCGTTGCCGAAGCCCGTCATGCGATTGGCATTCGACATTTTTAGTCCAGTACTTTAAATTTTTAATTTCCTGTATATCAGTTATTTGAATTATTTTTAACAATGGATGTTATAACATCTATTGTTAAAACTTATATTTGTGGTACGAATAACAACTCATCCACTAACCCCCCCCTCATGAAAAATCTACTTGTAGCCCTTGCTTGTCTAGTGACCGTTGGCGTTTCGGCGCAGAACTGGAAAGTCGATGCCAGCCACTCCAATGTAAAATTTAAAGTCAGTTACCTTCTCATTTCCGAAGTAGAAGGAAATTTCAAGAAGTTCGACGGCAGTTTCACCAGCGAGAAAGCCGACTTCTCCGATCTGAGCGTTTCCATGTCAGTAGACGTAGCGTCAATTAACACCGGCAACGACATGCGTGACGGTCACGTGAAAGGCGATGATTTCTTCAACGCAGAAAAATTCCCAACCATGACTTTTAAGAGCACGAGTGTTAAAGCATTGGGCAAAGGCAAACTGATGCTCACCGGCGATTTAACCATTCGTGATGTGACCAAGCGAGTTACCATTCCGGTTGTATATGGCGGAACTGTGAAAGATCCTTACGGAAACACACGCGCCGGATTCAAAGCCACCGGCACCATCAACCGTAAAGAATTTAAACTGCTGTGGGATAACAAAGCGGCCACCGGTGAAGCTGTAGTCGGTGATGATGTTGAATTCACGATTGACGCTTCCCTTATTAAGCAATAATTACTCCCAAAAGGAGCTACCTCTCTTACTGAAACGGCTCCATAACGGAGCCGTTTTTTTATCGCCTTAATACTGCCAACTATGATACATCCGCATTTATCCAACCGAAGAAGCATTCTGGCCTTTTCCGATCAGGCCGTAGACGATCAAACGTTTCTGAAATTGTTCGAAGCGGCACGCTGGGCAGCTTCCGCATTCAACGAACAACCTTGGCGTTTCATTGCTGGTCGTCGTGGCGAAGCAACCTTTGAAAAACTACTCGAGTGTCTTGCCGAAGGCAATCGTCTGTGGGCTGCTAATGCGGGTCTGCTTTTTCTAAGTATCGCCAAGAAAACGAGCTCTCACAATCAGCTCTTCAACCGGCACGCGCAGCATGACCTGGGCTTGGCCGTCGGGAACATCACCTTTGAGGCCAAAGAAGCGGGTATCGATTTGCACCAGATGGGCGGATTCGATAGCGCTAAAGCCATTACTCTTTTCCATATCCCTGACGACTTCGAGCCGGTGGCCATTGTTGCCGGCGGATATCCTGGCGACACTTCCTTATTGAACGAAAATCTGAAAGCACGCGCAGCTAAACCACGTACACGAAAGCCACTGAACGAATTGGTTTTCACCGGAACTTTCGGACAGTCGCATCCTTTGTGCATTCACCCAATCACAACTTCATAATGAAGACACTGTTTCATCCTGCAGCAGAACGCGGCCATGCCGATCACGGCTGGCTAAATGCTCATCACAGTTTCAGCTTCGCCGGCTGGTACGACCCTTCTAAAGTTCATTTTGGTATGTTGCGGGTGCTGAATGATGATATCGTTGCGGGTGGGCAAGGATTCGGCATGCATCCCCACAACGACATGGAGATCATTACCATCATTCTTTCCGGAGCGCTGCAACACCGTGACAACATGGGCAATGGATCCATCATTCGTCCCGGAGATGTGCAGGTAATGAGTGCCGGAACAGGCGTGTACCATTCTGAATTCAATCCATCCGAAACGGAACCCACCAACCTTTTTCAGTTGTGGATATTTCCCAAGGAAAAGAACATCGCTCCGCGCTACGACCAGCAATCGTTTGCCGCTTCGGCACGTGAAAATCGGATTCAAACTGTTGCTTCCGGATTCCGGAACGGCAATGAGCTGTACATCCATCAGGATGCCGCGCTTTCGCTTACAAAATTACAGGCGGGCACGACGCTGGAATACGTCCCGGCAAAAACCGGCAATGGCGCTTATGTGATGGTGATCCATGGCAGCGCAACGATTGGCGGAATAGCCGCTTCTTCACGTGATGCCGTCGGCATCTGGGACGCAGCCTCCATCTCCCTTTCCGCGCAAGCGGACACGGAGCTTCTTATCATAGATGTTCCGATGAATTAATAGTTGACCCTTCTTCAAAATTACAGGTAACGTGAAACTGGAAGATGAAATAAAACAAAAGAAGTTCCGCAGTGAGGCACACAAACTCGGCGTGAATATCATATTCACCTATAATTGGCTGATCCATCGTCAGTCTTCCTTTCTGAAAAAGTACGGTATCACGTCGCAGCAATTCAACATCCTGCGCATTCTGCGCGGTATGCAAGGAAAACCGGCCAGCATCAAGCTACTGCGCGAACGAATGCTCGATAAAATGAGTGATGCTTCCCGTATCGTGGAAAAGTTACGGGTCAAAGGACTGGTTAAACGAACGACCAACACGGAGGATCGTCGTGCATGTGATGTACTGATCACGGACAAAGGCCTTGCAGTACTCACCGAAATCGATAATAACTTTGAAGTAATCGACCGACTTTTTGATGCACTTAACGACAAGGAAATGAAAGCCTTGAACGAACTGCTGGATGCTCTTCGGGGCTCCTGAACGGTTGACTCGTTTAGGATTTTTATCCTACCTTAGCCGCAGTATAATCGGACATGCGGCCTTTCGACCACCATATCTACTCCCTTCTGTTGGATCACGACTGTGTGATTATCCCATCGTTGGGCGGTTTTATCGCATCGCGGGAGCAGGCACATGTAGACACCATCCGTCAGACCGCCATTCCTCCCCGCCGCAAACTAGCGTTTAATGTTTATCTCAAACAAAACGATGGTTTACTGGCGAAGCGATTGGTAGAAACCGAACACGTCACCTATCCGGAAGCCTTACAGGAAATTGAAGCGTACGTGTCCAATTGTATGGACGAACTCGGCAAAGGCCGTAATGTCAACATCCAGAAAGTCGGACGGCTCTCTTTCGACACTTCCCGCAACTTGCAGTTTGAGCCCGATCAGCAGAGCGTATTATTACCCGATGCTTTTGGATTAGGCGCCATTCCGGTGCATACATTAAATGCAGTACCTGCCGCCCGCCCGGAAAAGAAAAAACAATTACGGCCCTCCCTACCGCCTTCTAAAAAAAGCGGGCAACAGAAAGAACGTTCACTGGTAGGTGCGATCGCAATCGCAGGAGCCATTCTGTGGTTCTCGTTCAATGTTTACCTGGTTAGCCGCGACCGTTACAGCAAAGCGAGTCTTAATCCGCTCGACTCCATGATTCCTGAAACGGAGCAGGTTCCCGCAATTACGCCTCCACCAACCACGGTTCGCGTGGAAACGGTTTATGTTGCCGCCACCGCTCCGGTTAAAGAAGATGCAGTGGTAGTGAAAGAAGATTCAACGGCTGTTGCCAGAACAGTAAAAGAACAACCTGCTGTGCCTTCTACCGGTTTTTTCTTCCTGGTAGCCGGCGTTTTCAAGTCCCACGAAAATGCAGAGCGGTTGTCGAATGAATTGCGCGCCGCCGGTTTTGCCGAAGCGGCGATTATTGACACCAACAACAACCGGTTTTACGTAAGCTACGGACGTTACGCGACACGCGATGCTGCTAAAGCTATGGCAGGAACGTTGCGTGCTCAATCGCGCGAAAGCTGGATTTATCAGCGATAAACCACCCTTTTTTAGGTTCACTTCCCGTTGACTTCTGCAATCGTTTCGTAAATTTGTAGAAGTACGAAACGTCTCCGTTACTATTATGAGCTCCATGCGCCAGGGTTTGCAACAACGCTTGTTGCAAAAATTATCGCCGCAGCAGATTCAACTGATGAAGCTGCTGCAAATTCCTGTCGCTAATCTTGAACAACGTATCAAGGAAGAATTACAGGAAAATCCTGCACTGGAAGAAGGGGCAGAACTTTCGGAGGAAGATGAATACAAAGCCGACTCCGACGAAAGCGACAGTACCGATTCCACCGATGACGAAGACATCACCGAACGGGAGGAAGATATCAGTCTGGACGAATACTTGACTGACGATGAAATTCCGGAATATAAAACGGCGGCAGGCAACACTTCTGCCGATGATGAACGACACGAGTCTCCGGTCGTAGCACAGGCCAATTTCCAGGAACAGCTATTAGCACAACTTTATACGTTGGATTTTGACGATCGTGAGTATCATATCGCCGAACAACTTATTGGCAGTATAGATGACGACGGTTATCTGCGTCGCGAACTGACCGCGGTGGTGGACGATCTTCTCTTCGCCCAGAATATTTCGACCACGTTGGAAGAACTGGAAGCGATACTGAAAGCGATTCAGGCGCTGGATCCTCCTGGTGTCGGTGCCCGTTCCTTGCAGGAATGTCTTTTGTTGCAACTCGAACGAAAAGGGGATAAACGACCGGGAATTCTGTTAGCCCGCAAGATTCTTTCTAAACGATTCGATGAGTTCTCCCGAAAACACTACGAACGTATCGAACGTGATCTGGGAATTAGTGAGGAGCAATTGAAAGACGCAATAGCGGAGATTCTCAAATTGAATCCCAGGCCGGGCGATGCCGGTTCACAGGGAACCCGCTCCGTAGAACACATCATTCCGGATTTCATCCTGCTTAATAATGATGGCACACTGGAGTTGTCGCTGAACTCACGTAACGCGCCTGAATTGCGGTTGAGCAGAGACTATAAGGAAATGCTGGACCATTACAGCAAAGACAAGAAGAACACCAAAGCCAACCGCGATGCGATTCAATTTGTCAAACAGAAACTGGACGCAGCCAAATGGTTTATCGATGCCTTACAACAACGGCAGCACACATTGCTGGAAACGATGCGCGCCATAATGGAATATCAGTACGACTACTTCCTGGAAGGCGATACCAGAAAGCTGAAGAAGATGGTCTTGCGTGACATCGCTGAAAAAGTGAATATGGACATATCGACGGTTTCACGCGTAGCCAACAGTAAATATGTACAAACTCACTTCGGCACTTTTCTGCTTAAAAGTTTCTTCTCCGAAGGATTGCAAACGGACTCCGGCGAAGAAGTATCGAGTAAAGAGGTTAAGCAAATTTTGCAGGATTGTATCGGATCAGAAGACAAGCGACATCCGCTGACCGACGATGCGTTGACCAAAATCCTGAATGAAAAAGGATACAAACTGGCCCGACGTACGGTTGCGAAATACCGTGAAATGCTGGAGATTCCGGTCGCACGCTTACGAAAAGAACTATGAACCGGCGATTGGCGCACTGGACTTCTGTGGTATTGCATCCTGTGTTGATGCCGACCTACGCGTTGTGGATCCTACTGAATTACAATACGTATCTTAAATACACCACCACCGCCATCGAACAACTGGTGCTTTTCGCGATTGTAATTGTAAATAATTTACTGGCTCCGCTGATCATTACTTATATACTGATTCGTCGGGGCTGGATCCGCTCGTTCGAAATGGATACCAAAGAAGAGCGACTGATACCCTTTGCCGCTAACGCCGCATTGTTACTGACTTCCTATTACCTTATGGAACAATTACTGCTACCGAAAGTGTATAGCCTGTTGCTGCTGGGCGCCGCGGTATCTGTTGTACTCGCTATTCTTATCAATCTGAAGTGGAAAATCAGCATTCATATGATTGGCATTGGCGGAATGACGGGAATACTTTTCGGACTGTCGACTTTTTTGTTTGTCGATCTGCGGATGCCGGTAATTTTTTGTCTCTTGACCGCCGGAGTACTTGGCACTGCACGGTTAACACTCGATGCTCACACACCGGCACAATTATATGCGGGATTCGGCGTCGGATTTGCCAGTGAATTCCTGTTGCTGGCACTATAAACGGATGGAAGCAGAACCAATGGCGTTGCTTGTATCATCCGTGGAGAAAAAAGTGGGCCCACCAGGGCTCGAACCTGGGACCAACAGATTATGAGTCTGCTGCTCTAACCGACTGAGCTATAGGCCCGAATTTGACAAAAAACGTACAAATTGGAAATGCGAAGATATATCTTTGCCGCCAATCTTTGAAGTCCGATGAAAGAGATCCGCAACATTATCTTCGATTTCGGTGGTGTTTTATTCGATATCGACTACCAGCGACCGGTTGATGCCTTCCGCCAACTCGGCATTACTGATTTTGAGGTCCAGTTTTCCAAATTACAGCAAAGTAATCTGCTCGACGATTATGAAACCGGACGAATCAGTGATGACAGGTTCCGTGAGCGGATTCGCGCAATGGCGGACCGGCCGCTGTCGGACGAGCAAATTGATGCCGCGTGGAATTCCATACTCATCGGCTTGCCGCAGGCGATGGTCGATTTTCTTGGGAAAGTGTCGGTCAAATACAGGGTTTTTCTGCTGAGTAATACGAATTCGATCCACGAAAAAGCATTTCGTGAAATGTTGGACCAGGC
>Ga0315906_10002973_pt1 | contig 22909 bp, 20 predicted proteins | sample LakEriMetagenome_4_FD_203526 | JGI IMG/M metagenome (GOLD analysis project Ga0315906, IMG submission 203526) | Freshwater fungal communities from buoy surface, Lake Erie, Ohio, United States - Buoy 2 MA122 | ecosystem: Environmental > Aquatic > Freshwater > Lake > Lake biofilm | place: USA...
ACTGGACGGCCACCGGCTGGCCTTCGACGATGGAAGGGGCCGTGCGGAGCGGCCGGATCGCCGCCGAGGCCGTCGGCGGCGCCATCGGCCGGCCGCTCAGGGCGCTGGTGGCGGATCTGCCGCGGAGCCCGCTGGTGAGGCTGCTGGCCGGGCCGCGGTGACGGCGGTTGAGTCCGCCATCTCGCCACACAGCCGCTCCAGCGCGGCGGCGAGCGTGCGGCCATCGACGACGGCATGCTCGTAGAGTCGCCACAGATCGACCGCGGCCGAGGGCCGGCGGCCCACCGCCCCCAGCACCGCACCCAGGCGACGGACCGCGGACTGCGGCCGGGCCAGGGCCGCCACCTCCGCCGGCAGCGGCTGCGCGGCATCGTCGGAAACGACCCGCACGGCGCGGCACGGCAGGCCGGCGGCCGCGGCGGCCGTCGCGATCGCGTGGGTTTCCATGTCCACGATCCCGGCGGCCGTCCGCACCGCGAGGTCGCGCTTTTCGGCCACCGTCGCGGCCACCCGATGCACGCTGACCAGCAGCATGTGGCCGCCTCGCGCGGCCGGCGTCAGTGCGATCCGTGATCCGCTGATCTCGTCCGCGGCGATCACGGCCTCGGGCCTCACGACCGCCCCCCGGGGCAGCGCCGGGTCCAGGCCCCCGGCGAACCCGGCGCTGACGATCAACCGCGGGCGGTGGCCGTCGATCAGCAGCCGGGTCGCCCGGCCCGCCGCCGCACCGCCGATCCCGGAGACGCACCAGGCCACGCGACCGCCGGCCAGGCAGCCCGTGTGGAACGCCGGGCCGGTGCCGCGCAGTTCGACACGGTCCGTCACCCGCCGCGCGAAGGCGTCGGCCTCGATGGCCAGGGCGAACACGATCCCGATGTCGCAGCGGTCGCTGGCGGCGGGATGGAGCGGCATGCTGCACCGGCGGCGGCCGGGGAACGGACAAGCGAAGCGGCGTCGCGAGTCTAGCCGTCCGCGGACCAAGCCATCCATGGCCTCGGTCCAGGTGGCCGACCGGTCGAAAAGCCGGGCTTTGCGCCGGTCGCCGCCGCCGGATCCGGTGGCGGCGGACGTGTTCCATGGTCCGCCAGCGGCGACCGCGGCGGCGCTACGCGATCGCGGTCGCCTCCGCGGCCCGCGGCTGCCCGGCGGGTGCCGGCAGCGGCAGGGTGACCGTGACGGTCGTGCCCACGCCCACCTCGCTCGTGATCGCGATCCCGCCGCCATGGCGCTCGAGGATGGCCTTGCAAATCGGCAGGCCCAGGCCGCCGCTGCGGCAGGCGTTTCGCGCGCGGGCCGGATCGACCTTGTAGAAGCGGTCGAAGACGCGGCCGAGATGCCCGGGCGCGATGCCCTCCCCGGTGTCGCGGACCGTCAGGGTGGCCCGCCCTTGCTCGGCGTCGGCCGCGAGGCGGATCCGCACGCCGCCCCCCGGGGGCGTGAAGCGGAGCGCGTTGTCGAGCAGGTTGGCGAGCACCTGACGCAGCTGGGCGGCGTCGCCCGACACCACGACCGGCTCCGCTTCGACGGCGATGTGCAGGCTCCGCTCCTCGGCCGCGCCCGCGAACATCGCCGCGGCCTGCCGCGTCATGGCGGCCAGGTCCACCGGCTCCGCGACGGCCGCGTGCGACGCATCGCCGGCCTCGGTGAGCGTCAGCAGGCCGCCCGCCAGCGCCGTCAGGCGACGGCCTTCCTCAAGCACATCCAGGAGCGTCTCCCGATACTCCGTCTCGCTGCGGTCTTGCGAGATGGTGACCTCCACCAGGCTGTTGATGGCGGCCAGCGGGCCGCGCAGCTCGTGGGCGGCGTCGGCGACGAACTGCTGCTGACGATCGACGTGGTCGGCCACCTCGTCCAGAAGGCGGTTGATCGTTCGCGCGAGCCGGTCGAGCTCGTCGCGGGTGCCCGGGGTCGGCAGCCGGTCGCCGAGTCGCGTGGGATGCAGCGCGTCCGCGGCCCGGAGGATCGCGGCGACGGGCGCGGTCGCCTGCCGTGCCAGCCACCATCCCGCCAGGGGCGTGAGCAGCGACAGCGCCACGCCGACGAGCGCCAGCGGCTGCATCAGGCCGCTGAGCCGCTGGTCGAGGCCCGTCGTGTAGGTGCCGACCCGCACGTGATACACGGGCTGTCCGGGCCGGGCGATCCGCAGCCGCACGTAGCGGAAAGGACCCACCTGGACGACGTTCTCCTCCCGGTCCAGGTTCGAGGGCGGATAGTTCGCCACCGCCGCCGGGCAATGATCGCTCCTCCAGAGAGTGACGCCGTCCTGGGTCAGCAACTGGCTGAACCAGCCGCGCTCCTCGTGGCTGCGGGCCTTGCGGCCGAGCTCGGCGACGACCGCGGCGACGTCCGGATGCAGGGCCTCCAGTGCGAGGACGATCTCGCGGGCGCCGGCCCGCAACTCCGCGTCGGCGTCCGCGTAGAGCGTGGCCTGGGCGACGAGCCGGGCGGCGAAGAGCGAGGCCACGGTCATCGCCAGCACCACGGCCGTGTTCCAGAGCGTGAGCCGGGCCCGCAGGGTCGCGGGCCACGCTCCATCAGGCCACGGAAAGCGCATAGCCGCGGCCCCGGACGGTGTGGATCAGCGACCCCTTCCGGCCCTGGTCGAGCTTGCCGCGGATGCGATTGATGTGCACCTCGATCACGTTCGTGGGGCCGTCCCATTCGAAGCCCCAGACGTGCTCGCAGAGCATCTTGCGGGTCACGACCTGCCCCTGGAACCGCATCAGCAGCTCCAGGATGCTGAACTCCGTCGGCGTCAGCTCGATCGTCCGCCCGTCCAACGCGACCCGCTTCGTGGCCAGCATGAGGTGCAGGGGACCGGCCTCCATCTCCAGCGCCGGCTTGTGCGCGCTGCGGCGGTGGATGGCCTCGATCCGGGCGAGCAGCTCGTCCAAGGCGAAGGGCTTGACGAGGAAGTCGTCGGCGCCGGCCGCGAACCCGCGCAGTTTCTCCGCCATCGTGCCCACGGCCGTGAGCACGATCACCGGCGTGCGGATGCCGGCCGCGCGGGCCGCCTGCAGGATCTCCAGGCCGCCGGCGTTGGGGAGCATCAGGTCGAGCACCACGAGATCGGTCGATGCCAGCGTGCGGTCGCGGAGCGCCGTCGCGCCGTCGGCGACCCAGGTGCACTCGTGACCGGCCTCGCGCACGGCCGTGCCGACGGCCTTGGCGATGGCGGCATCGTCCTCGATGATGGCCACGTGCATGGCCGCGTCCCTCGCAGGCGGCCGCCGACAGGGCGACCGAGACCGAGCGTATGGTACCTCGGTCCGTCGGCGGCAGCCAGATGCGGGCCGGTCGCCGTCACTCCCACTCGATCGTCGCGGGGGGCTTGGAGGAGACGTCGTACACGACCCGGTTGATCCCGCGCACCTCGTTGATGATCCGGGTGGACATGCGGGCCAGGACCTCGTGCGGGAGGTGGCTCCAGTCGGCCGTCATGAAGTCCTCCGTTTCGACGGCCCGCACGGCGAGCACGTCGTCGTAGGTGCGGGCGTCGCCCATCACGCCCACACTTTGCACCGGCAGCAGGACCGCGAACGCCTGCGACACCTTTCGCATCAGCCCGGCCCGCTCCAGTTCCTCGAGCACGATGGCGTCGGCGTCCCGCAGCCGGTCGAGCCGCGGCTTCGTCACCTCCCCGAGGCAGCGGACGGCCAGGCCCGGGCCCGGAAAGGGGTGCCGCCAGACGATCCGCTCCGGGAGCCCGAGCTGCAGGCCGAGCTGGCGGACCTCGTCCTTGAAGAGGTCGCGCAGCGGCTCGATGAGCTCGAACTGCAGGTCCTCCGGCAGGCCACCGACATTGTGGTGCAGCTTGATCGTCGCGGCGGGGCCGTCGGGTGCGGCGCCGCTCTCGATGACGTCGGGATAGAGCGTGCCCTGCGCCAGGAACCGCGCCCCGCGGATCTTCGCCGCCTCGTCCGCGAAGCAGTCCACGAAGGTCTTGCCGATCCGCCGCCGCTTCTCCTGCGGCTCCGTCACGCCCGCGAGCACGTCGAGGAACCGGCCCTCCGCGGGCACGACGTGGAGGTCGGCGTGAAAGTGGCTGGTGAACTCCTCGATCACCGCGGCGGCCTCGTTCTTCCGCAGCAGGCCGTTGTCCACGAGGATGCAGGACAGCCGGTCGCCGATCGCCCGCGAGAGCAGGGCCGCGACGACCGCCGAATCGACGCCGCCGGACAGGCCGCAGATCACCCGCTCGTCACCCACGCGGGCCCGCAGGTCGGCGATCGTCGCGGCGGCGAAATCCTCCAGCCGCCACGAGCCGGAGCAGCCGCACACCGACCGCAGGAAGTTGGCCAGCATCCGTCCGCCGGCGGGCGTGTGCGTCACCTCCGGATGGAACTGCAGTCCGTAGACGGGCAGCGTGCGGTGGCGGACGGCCGCCACCGGGCAGGTGGCCGTGCGGGCCAGCGGCAGGAAGTCCTCGGCCACGGCGTCCACCTGGTCGCCGTGGCTCATCCACACCTCGGTGTGCTCGGGGACGCCGGCGAACAGCGGGTCGCTGCCCGTCACCTCGCAGGTGGCGCGGCCGTACTCGCGGGCGGTGGCCCGGCCGACACGGCCGCCGAGCGCGTCGCAGGCCAGTTGCATCCCGTAGCAGATGCCGAGCACGGGGACATCGAGTCGGAACAGGGCCGGATCGCACCGCGGCGCGTTCGCCTCGTACACGCTCGACGGCCCGCCCGAGAGGATGATGCCGCGCGGGGCCAGTTCCCGCAGTCGTGCCGCCGGGATGTCGTGCCGCACGATCTCGCAGTAGACGTGCTGCTCGCGGACGCGGCGGGCGATCAACTGGGCGTACTGTGACCCGAAGTCGAGGACGACGACCCGCTCGGCCTGTGCGGGCCGGAGGGGCGGCGGGGCGGCGGCTGGGCTGGTCGGCATGGGACGGCGTCGGGAGGTGAAAAGCGAGCCAGTATAGCGCCCGCGGCGGCGGTTGCTATAGTTGTCGCCGTCATGCAGATCCTGCTCACGAACGACGACGGCATCTTCGCGCCCGGGCTGGCGGCGATGGGGCGGGCGTTGCGGCGGCTGGGCGACGTGCGGGTGGTGGCGCCGGCGACCGAGCAGAGCGGCGTCGGGCATGCGATCACGTTCCTCACGCCGCTGACCGCCAAGGAGATCTTCGACGGCGACCGCAGCCGCGGCTGGGCCGTGGACGGCAGCCCGGCCGACGCGGTCAAGCTCGGGATCGCGGAGTTCTGCCCGCGGCGGCCCGACCTCGTGGTCAGCGGCATCAACAGCGGCCTCAACGCCGGCATCAACGTGCTCTACTCCGGCACCGTGGCGGCGGCCATCGAGGGCGCCTTCTTCGGCATCACCAGCGTCGCCGTGTCGCTGGAGTGGGACGAGCACGCCGATTACGACCGCGCCGCGGAGATCGCCATCGACGTGATCGCCGGGCTCCTCGACCGCCGCCCGGCACCGGGCAGCCTGTTCAACCTCAATATCCCCACCCGCGCCCTGCGCGGCGTCCCGCACGTGCGGGTGGTGCCGATGAGCGTGTCCCGCTACGGCGAGGCGTTCGAGCGGCGGCTCGACCCGCGGGGCCGGGCCTATTACTGGGCGACGAACGAACCGCCGCCGCCGCCGTCGCCGGGGGAGTCGGACGTCACCGCGCTGGCCGCCGGCGCCGTCACGCTGACGCCGCTCGACTACGACTTGACGCACCGCGGCGGCATCGACGCGCTCGCCGAGGGGCCGTGGCGGATCGGCCCCGGGCCGGGCTGAGTCATGCGCATCCCACTTGAACCTCAAGAGTGACGCTGGTCGGGGCTGCCCATGCCCCGTCGCCGGACGTTCGCTGCGGCCTTCCGGGCCTCCGCTCACTCCGTGCCGGCTGCGCTTTCGCCATCCTGGCTTCGCTTGCCGCCAAGGCCGGCTCCCGGGGCACGGGCAACCCCTCCCTGACCCTCGTTGCTCAGAAGCGGCTCCACGCGCGAGGTTCAAGTGGGAGGCGTATCACTTGCCTTTCAGCGGCCGGCGGCTGGCCGCCGGAGTCTTCTTCGGAGCCGGATCGTTGTCCGTCGCCGGCTCCTTGGTCACCGCCGGCTCCTTGGTCGCGGCCGGCTCCTTGGTCACCGCCGGCTCCTTGGTCGCGGCCGGCCGCTTCGCCGCCGGATTTTGCGCGAGCACCATGTATCCCAGGACGCTGGCCAGCACCAGCGCGCCGGCCGCCAGCAGCCAGAACCCCAGCGGCAGGCCCGCGAACTGGAGCGGCTTGCGAACCTTCTTGGCGACCTGGGCGGCGCCGCCCGCCGGGCCCGATCCGGTGTCGATGAGCACCGGCGCGGTGCGGGCGGTCGCGGCGCCGGGGCGCGGCTTCGCGGTCGGAGCCGCCGTGCCCCGCCCCGCGGTGCCGCCCGCCCAGTCGCCGAGGGGGCCGGAATCGCCGCCGGACAACGAGCCGCTGCCGGAGCGGACGCCGCTCGAACCGCTGTCGGAACCCGTGCGGCCCGGCCGGACGGCGGCGAAGTGAACGTTCGACGAACCGGGGTCGCCGCCCGGCGACGGCGACCGTCGCGGTGGCGGCGTGCGACGAGGCGGTTCAGGCCTGGCCCGCGGCCCGCCCGTGGCGTTCACGGCCAGCCAGGCCGCCAGCGCGTCGGCCACCTCCTGGGCGGTCTGGGGCCGGGCCGTGGGGTGTTTGTCCATCATGCGGAAGTAGAGCTCGACGAGCGCGGGCGGCACGTCCGGCCGGGCCTCGAGGAGGTTCGGCGGCGGCTTCGTGAGGTGGGCCTGGAGCCGCTCCGAGATCGACCCGTTGGCGAAGGGGGCCCGCCCCGTGAGCAGGAAATGGAACGTGCATCCCAGAGCGTAGACGTCGGAGCGGCGGTCGGCCTGGTGGCTGTTGCGGACCTGCTCCGGCGCGAGGTAGTCGGCCGTGCCCAGCACCTTCTCGTCGAAGGCCTGCGTGAGCGAGGCGTCGCCCTCGTCGCCGCCGGCGAGTGCCAGGCCGAAGTCGAGGATCTTGACCGTGCCGCGCTTGTCCACGATCAGGTTGGCTGGCTTGATGTCGCGGTGCACGAGGCCCTCCTCGTGCGCGTGCTCGAGGCCGAGGGCCGCCTGGCGGATAAAATCGGCCGCCTCCCGGATGTCGAGCGGCCCGGTCCGCTTCACGCGGGCGTTGAGGTCGTCGCCCTCCACGTACTCCATGACGATGAAGTGGATTTTTCCCGACGTGTCGAGGTCGAGGGTGCGGACGATGTTGGGGTGGGTGAGGCGGAACGCCTCGCGAGCCTCGCGCTCGAAGCGGGCGAGGTAGGAGGTCTTGTCCACCCGCTTCACGGGCAGGACCTTGATGGCCACCTTGCCGCGGAGGGTGGTGTGCTCCGCCAGATAGACGCTGCTCATCCCCCCGGCACCCAGGAGCCGGAGGAGCCGGTACTTGCCGAGCACGAATCCCTGATGACGGCCCCTCCGCAGCTGCTCGACCTGCCAGTCGGTGAGGAGATCGGCCGCGATCAGCGCGTCGATGAGCGGCTGCGGGAGCGGGGCTGACACGTCCGGCCACGGGGCGACGGTTTCCGCGAGGCGGTCCTCGTCCACCAGGCCGCTCTTGCGGACCATGCGCAGAAAATCGTCTATCGTCTGGACGGCTTCGGGCATGCTGCGAAAATACCCCTCCTGAACCCTGATATCGTAATCCAAAAATGCGGTTTCTGCTCTACACCCGCCGCGGCTGCCATCTCTGCGAGCAGGCGGAGGATCTCCTGGCCTGCGTCGGGCTCGACGTCGAGGTCGTGGACGTGGAGCGAGACCCGTCCGCGGGGGCGCGATACGGGCTGCGGGTGCCGGTGCTCGAGGCCGCGGGGCGGGTCGTGCTGGAGGGCCGCTTCGACGCGGCCGCCGTCGCCCGGCTGCGGTCAGAGGCCGAGGTTCAGGCCGCGGCGGGCGAGGGCGGCGGCGAGGGCGGCGGCTGAGGTGAAGACCTCGGCATCCCAGCCGGCCGCGCGGGCCGCCGCGACGTGCCCCGCCATGTCGTCGCAGAAGAAGATCCGTTCCGGCGGCACGGCCGCGCGTCGGGCCGCCTCGGCGAAGATCGCCGCCGCCGGCTTGGCCGCCCGGACCTCGTGGCTGAGGACGATTTCCCGGAAGCGGCCCGGCAGGATCGCGTAGCCGCTGTCGAGGAGCCGCCGCCAGTGCGGCCCGCAGGTGTTGGAGAGGATCCCCGTCGGGCATCCCAGCCGCTCGAGCGCCGCGATCACGGGCAGGATCTCGACCCGCAGCGCGAACATGTCGCTGGCCGCGGCGGCCAAGGCCTCGGGGTCGGAGGACGTGCCCGTCCGCCGGGAGAACTCGGCGTGAAAGCCGGCCCAGTCGCAGGCGCCGCTTTCGAGCGCCTCCTGGAGGCCCTCCGCCATCAGCGTCCGCTCGATCGTCTCGGCCGCCGCCCCGCAGACGGCCGCCATCTGCCGGAATGCCCGCGGGCGGTCGAACGAGACGACGACGTTGCCCAGATCGAAGTAGACGAACTCGGGATGCATCGCCCCCGCCGTGGATCCGCGCCGCTTTCCAAACGCCTCGGCAGCATACTATCCTGCCCGGCGATCGCGGCCCCGCTGGAACGGACCGCGGCGTTCGCGTTCAGGAAGCGCCCTCCATGACCTCCGCCCCCGGCGGCCTCAACCGCCACAGCTCCCGGATCACGCAGCCCCGCTCGCAGGGTGCCTCCCAGGCCATGCTCCTGGGCACGGGCCTGCAGCCCGGCGACCTCGACAAGGCCCAGGTCGGCATCGCCAGCATGTGGTACGAGGGCAACACCTGCAACATGCACCTCGACCGGCTGGCCGCGAAGGTCCGCGAGGGCGTCGTGGCCGCGGGCCTCGTCGGCATGCGGTTCAACACCATCGGGGTCAGCGACGGGATCTCGATGGGCACCGAGGGCATGAGCTATTCCCTGCCCTCCCGCGACGTGATCGCCGACTCGATCGAGACCGTGATGCATGCCCAGTGGTACGACGCCCTGGTGGCGATCCCGGGCTGCGACAAGAACATGCCCGGCTGCCTGATCGCCATGGGCCGGCTCGATCGGCCGGCGCTCATGGTCTACGGCGGCACGATCAAGCCCGGGCATCTCGCCGACGGCACCACGCTCGACATCGTTTCGGCCTTCCAGTGCTACGGCGAGTACGTCGCCGGGCGGATCGACGACGGCCGCCGGGCCGACATCGTCCGCCACGCCTGCCCGGGCGCGGGAGCCTGCGGCGGGATGTACACGGCCAACACCATGGCCACGGCGATCGAGGCCCTGGGCATGGCCCTGCCGGACAGCGCCTCGATCCCCGCCGAGCACCCCGCCAAGCTGGAGGAGTGCCTGCGGGCGGGGGCGGCCGTCCGCCGCCTGCTGGAGCTCGACCTCAGGCCCCGCGCCATCATGACCCGTCGGGCCTTCGAGAACGCGATGGTCACGATCATGGCGCTCGGCGGCTCGACCAACGCCGTGCTCCATCTGATCGCCATGGCCCGGGCGGTGGGCGTGGATCTCGGGCCGGCCGACTTCCAGAAGGTGGCCCGGCGGATTCCCTACATCGCCGACCTCAAGCCGAGCGGGAAGTTCGTGCAGGAGGACCTGCACTCGATCGGCGGCACGAGCGGGCTGATGAAATACCTGATCGACAAGGGGCTGATGGACGGCGACTGCATGACCGTCACCGGCAAGACCCTCGCCGAGAACCTGGCCACGAGCAAGGGCCTGGCGCCCGGGCAGAAGATCATCCAGCCGGTGGAGAACCCGATCAAGAAGACGGGGCACATCACCATCCTCCACGGCAACCTGGCCCCCGACTCGGCGGTGGCGAAGATCACCGGCAAGGAGGGCTCGCGGTTCCGCGGCCCCGCCCGCGTGTTCGACAGCGAGGAGGCGATGCTCGCGGCGCTCGAGCAGGGGGCGATCAAACGGGGCGACGTGGTCATCATCCGCTACGAGGGCCCCAAGGGCGGGCCCGGCATGCCGGAGATGCTCACCCCGACCTCGGCGCTCGTCGGGGCCGGGCTCGGGGCCGACGTGGCGCTCGTCACCGACGGCCGGTTCAGCGGCGGGTCGCACGGCTTCATCGTGGGGCACGTCGTGCCCGAGGCCCAGGACGGCGGTCCGATCGCCCTGGTCCGCGACGGCGACGTGGTCGTGATCGACGCCGACGCCGCCACGATGGATGCCGAGGTGCCGGCCGAGGAGTTCGCCCGCCGTCGGGCCGCATGGCAGGCCCCTCCCCTGAAGGCGACGCGGGGGATCCTCGCCAAGTACATCCGGTGCGTCGCCCCCGCCTCCCGCGGCTGCGTCACCGACGAGTGAGCCCGTGATCCGCGCAGGCACGGCAGGCTGGGTGGCCTGCGGGGCCTGGCGGCCGGAGTGAAACGGCTGCGTGGAGATTCGTCATAAAGGGGCCGGGCGGACCCTGACGATTCTCCCGATCGTAGGGGTCGTGCGGATGGCTCGGCCCCCGTTCCCGGCGAGCCCGCTCGATGAACGCCCGCCTTTGCGTCGCCGCCTGCTTGTTGGCCGTCACGGCCTCGATCTCGATGTGGGAAAGGCGGCCGCAAGCAGCCGACATCGGCGACCTCGTGGTGCTGGCCGACGACGGTGCCGGCGACGCGCTGTCGCTGCCGGCCGCCGAACCGCTGCCCGTGCCGACTCCGGCCGATGATCTCCCGCCGGCCGGCTCGGCCGGGAATCGCGAGAAGAAAGAGGCCGGTGCGGAGCCGGCCAAGAAGGAGGAGGAGGACAAGAAGCCCTACGAGGTCGGCAGCGACAAGAAGACGACGACCTCCTGGGCCGACGGCTTCCAGGCGCAGTCGGCCAACAAGGACTTCCGCGTCAAGGTCGGCGGCCGGACCCAGGTCGATGCGGTCTCCTTTACCGCCGCCCCGGGCCCGAACCAGCTGCCGAACCAGGGCGGCCTCGACCCCGAACTTGCCGACACCGTGGACTTGCGCCGGGCGCGGTTCCGCATCGAGGGCCGGATGTACGAGCTCTACGACTGGGCCTGCGAGTACGACTTCGTCAATCAGATCAACGTCAACAACGAGGTCTTCCCCACGGAGCGGGACTCGGGCCCGCTGACGGCCGTCACCGACCTGTGGCTCCAGCTGCGGGAGCTGCCCGTGCTCGGCACGCTTCGCGTCGGCAACCAGAAGGATCCCTACGGCTACGAGCACCTCACGAGCAGCCGCTGGCTCAACTTCATGGAGCGGTCGTTCGCCCAGGACGCCTTCGAGGGGCCGTTCAACAACGGCTTCCTCCCCGGCATCCAAGTGTTCAACAACAACGAGGAGGGCAACCTCGCCTGGCAGGTGGGCGAGTTCAAGAACGTCACCAACCCCTTCGGCTTCAGCAATTCCACCGGCGGCAGCATGACGGTGGGCCGGTTCGTCTGGCTGCCGGTGTTCGAGGACGAGGGCCGCAAGCTGCTGCACCTCGCCATCTCCGGCCGGACGATGGAGCCCCGGCGGCAGTACACGAGGTTCGACCCCGTCACCGGCCTGCCGATCGGCGAGCCGATCATCGCCACGCGGTTCCGCAGCCGCGGCAGCATCCGCAACGGCCCGCCCGGCCCGCTGAACTCGATCTACGCCGACTCCGGGCTGCTGCAGGCCACCTGGCAGAACATGATCGGCCTGGAGTTCGTGGGCAACAACGGCCCCTGGTCGTTCCAGTCCGAGTACTTCGGCTCCTGGCTCTACAACGCCCGCACCACGAGCGCCGGGCCCTACGTGACCAACGGCTTCCAGCCGCCGCCGGGCACGAACGTGGGCACGGTCTACTACCAGTCGGGCTACGCGGAGGTGCTCTACTTCCTCACCGGCGAGAGCCGCACCTACTCGCGGGTCGAGTATCGCTTCGACCGGCCCGTGCCCCACAACAACTTCTACGCCCTGCGGGGCGGCGCCTCGCGGGGCCGCGGCGGCTTCAGCGAGGGCGCCTGGCAGGTGGGCGTGCGCTACAACTATCTCTGCCTCAACGACGGCGAGGTCAACGGCGGCGTGCTCAACGGCTGCACGCTGGGCCTCAACTGGCTCCTCAACCCCAACGCCCGCGTGTACTTCAACTACGACTTCACCTACCGCGACTTCATCAGCACGCCCTGGAAGAAGGACGGCACGGCCGGCACCGCCTACGACGGCAGCGGCTGGATCCACGGCTTCGGCACACGGCTGGCCTTCGACTTCTGACGGCCGCGGTCTCTTTCCACGAGGAGGGTTTCCATGCGATCGATCGTGCTCACGGGGCTCGGCGGGCTGGCGATCGCCGTGCTGACGACGGCCATCCGGGCCGGGGAGGGTGGCTCCTGCACGGGCTGCACCGGCGGCGGCTGCGAGCCCCGCTGCAAGGCATCGTGGGAGGAGAAGAAGACGAAGAAGCCGGTCTACGAAGTCCGCTGCGAGTATGCCTGTGCGCGGGGCCGGGATCCCTGGCACGCCCCCGATCCGGAGTGCCGCTGCCGGCCGCCCTGCGGGAAGGTGTACGTGAAGAAGCGGCTGTACATGGCCGAAGGTCACGAGGAGGTGGAGCGGGTGCCGAAGTACGAGGTGGAGACGGCGCCCGCCGGCCCCGGTGGCTGCACGGGCTGCACGACCGGCCGCAAGGCCTGGGATCCGCTCGGTCTCACGTCCCTGTTCCACTTCTGGTGAGGCTCCGCATGCCACGACGTTGTCCACGCCGCCCCCTGGCGATCGCCGCCGCCCTGCTCGGGCTGTCGGCCGTGCCGGGGTCCGCCGCCGCCCAGAACGACTGGCAGTTTCCCGACCCGTATTTCGGCGCCTTCCAGCACCGCGATGCCGGGACGCCGCAGGCGGAGCGTCGCTACCGCCAGGAGATCGCCCCGCAGCAGCCGCCCCGGCTGCACGACCACCGGGCCATGCCCGTCGCGCCGCCGCCGCGGCCGCGCTGGATCCGCCACCGCGGCCGCCGCTAGCGCGCTGGCCGACTCAGGATGGGAAGCCCCGACCTGCGAAACGGGGAACTTCCGCATCCCCGACGGAGAATCGCCGGCGTCGCAGCCGCCGCGCCTCCCGCGACCTCACCGGGGCATCGGCAGCGACTCGATGGGGACCGGCGGCCCGGGCGCGACGACGGCGCCGGGGGGCAATTGCTCGGGAGCGATCGGAACGCCGTAGACCGGCCCCGCCGGTGGAGCCGGCGCCGCCGCCGGCCCGCCGCCCTCGGGCGGCTGATAGTAGGGCTCGGGCTGCGGCAGCGGGGCCACGCCCAGTTTCGCGAGCACCTTCGAGAGCATCCGCTGCTCGAGCAGCGGATCGCGGCCCAGCGGGATCCAGCCGAGGTTCGGCGTGGGCGCGGCCACCGGCCGCGGCTGGTCGCCCACCTGCTGGCCGAGCGTGGGCAGCGGCGTGCCGTAGCGGTAGAGCGAGTCGTCGTTGCGGAACGACGCGCCGCCGGCCGTGGCCTGCATCGGCCGCGCCAGGTGCTCGAGCTCCTTGGCGACGACCACCTCGATCCGCCAGCCGGCGGGATCCGGCACGAGCCGCATCGTGCCCACGCGGCGGATCGATTGGAGCGTGGATTCGAGCCGCTCGCGGAAGCCGATGGAGTCGGCCCGCCAGGGCTCCAGCAGCGTGGCGCCGGTCTGCGGGAAGGTGTCGATCCGGCCCTCGGTGGGCACGCCGTTGGCGAACGTCGCCCGCCGCTCCGCCGCGATCTTGAAGTAGTCGTCGGCCACGTCCACCATCTGCTTCCACACCAGCTCCGCGTCGAGCGGCGGGATCACGGCCACGCTCCGCACCGGCGGCGGCGGCCCGGGGGCGACCGGCCCCGCCGGTCCGATCACCGTGCCCTCGGGGAGCGGTGCGAAGGGGTTGGGGGCCAGGGCGGGAGCGGGCAACGGCTCCTGCGCGCAGGGTGGCCGGCCGTCGGGGACGAGCGTTGCCAGCACGACCAGTGCGCCCAATCGCCTCATCGTCAGCCCTGTCGGGGACGCGGCCTCATGGCCGATGGACGGGGATGGTCGCGGAATCCCGGCGGCCGCTCAATGCCAGTTGGCCGCTGGAAAAGCGGGCCGTGCGGGCCGGGCCCGCGCCGCCCCGCCCCCGCGCCGGGCGTCGATTCCGGCGGCGCCCTTCGCGCGGGCCCGGTGCGTCGCGAAGATCCGGTCTGCGAGGAGGTGTGATGAAACTCGTTCGTTTCGGTTCGCGGGGCGCGGAGCGGCCGGGGCTCGTCGGCCCGGGCGGCGTGATCAAGGACTGCTCGGCCCGCGTGGCCGACTACGACCACGACTTCTTCGCCGCCGGCGGCCTGGACATGCTCCGGGAGCTGGCCGCCGATTCCGCCGCGCTGCCCGACGCCCCGGCCGACGCCCGGCTCGGGCCGCCCGTCGCCCGGCCGCGAAACGTGTTCGCGATCGGCCTCAACTACTCGGATCACGCCCGCGAGACCGGGGCCGCGATCCCCGCCGAGCCGGTGCTCTTCATGAAGGCCACCGGCGCCGTGTGCGGGCCCCACGACCCGATCCTCATCCCCCGCGGCAGCGAGAAGACCGACTGGGAGGTCGAACTCGGCGTGGTCATCGGCCGCGACGCCCACTATCTCGCCTCGCGGGAGGCGGCCCGCGAGCACATCGCCGGCTACTGCGTGGCCAACGACGTGTCGGAGCGGGCCTTCCAGCGGGAGCGGGGCGGGCAATGGAGCAAGGGGAAGTCGAGCCCCAATTTCCTCCCCCTGGGCCCGTGGCTGGTGACGGCCGACGAGATCGCCGACCCGCAGTCGCTGTCCCTCTCGCTCGACGTCAACGGCGTTCGGCGGCAGACGGGCTCCACGGCCGCGATGATCTTCGACGTGCTCCACATCGTGCACTACCTCTCGCAGTTCCTCCTCCTGGAGGCGGGCGACGTGCTCGTCACGGGCACGCCACCGGGCGTGGGCATGGGGATGAACCCGCCGACCTACCTGCGGCCGGGGGACGTCGTCGAGGCGGCGATCGCCGGCCTCGGCGGCCAGCGGTGCGTGTGCGCGCGGGCGTGAGACGGCGGGCCGGGGGTCAGCGGCCGCGGAGCGTGCGATCGGCGAAGTCGGCGAACCGCTGCCAGTCGTACTCGACCAGGTCGTGCCGTCCGCGGCGGACGTGGTAGCCCACGGTCCGTCCCACGGGCGTATCGACCGGCGGCCAGTCGGCGGTGCCGAGGCCGACGCGACCGCAGAGCCGCCAGGCGGGTTCCGCGGCGACGGCGGCGAGGAACTCGCCCCGCGGGTCGGCCCAGGCGTCGTCGATCGCGCTGGCGACATACAGCGGCCGCGGGGCCGTCATGGCGAGCGTCACGTGGGCATCGACGGGCAGTTCGGCCTCGCGGCCAGCGAACGCGGCGAACGCCGGGCAGAACCAGTGGGGGAAGCTCGTGGTGATCACGGCCACCGTCTCGCCGTAGTCGCGCCGCTCCAGCGCCGCGCCGCCGCAGCCCGACTCGTTGGAGACCACCATCGCGAACCGCTCGTCGCAGGCCCCGGCCCAGAGGGCGGCCTTGCCGAGCCTGGAATGGCCCACGACCACGACCCGCGTGGCGTCCACCTCGGGCAGCGTGACGAGCCAGTCGAGGATTCGCGACAGGCCCCAGGCCCAGGCCGCGATCGCGCCCGGCTCGTCGACCGGCAGGCCGCCGTTCACCGGCCGGCCCAGTGACGGCAACACGCTGTCGGGCCGGCCATCGGGCCGATCCGGAAAGACGTCGCCGCAGCAGGCCGTGACCATGCCATAGCCCCGCGCGAGCATGCGTTCAACCGGGAACCGCCGCGCCCTCGCGCCGCGGGAGGCCGCGGTGGCCCGGTGGTCCGTGATCCCGGCCGCCGCGTCGTTTCGCACCCAGGCCCGCGACAGCCAAATCCCGGGATCGGCATGCTGCGCCTGGTTGCCGGAGACGTTGAGCTCGAGGAACACGGGCACGGGCCGGTCGGTCGGGGGAAGGTAGACCAAAACGTCGATGGCCCGCGCGTCGGCCGCCTCGCCCAGCCGCAGCCGGGCCTGCAGTCGCGTCGCCTTCACGTCGCCCGCGAGCGTCACGTCGGCCCGCTCCACGGCGCCGACCACCGTCACCGGCACGGCCGGTAGCCGCCGGCCGTAGACGCACTTCTCCAGCAGCTCCAATTGGTGCGGCCGGGAGACCGCCCGCCACGCCGCGGCGTCGGCGGCGGGCCTGCCGTCGGGCCCGGCGAGAACGTCGGGGAGCGTGTAGGGTCGGACTGCCGCCTCGTCGTAGTTCGGCTCGGCGGCGCCGCCGAGCGGCAGCGTCGCGGCGAGCAGCGCCGCGACGCCGAGGCCGGCCGTCAACGGATGAGGCATGCTGGGTCTCCGATCGCGACGGACCGTGCCGCCGCATCGTATCCGACTCACACGTGAGCCTCAAACGTTTCGCCGGTCGGGGGAAGCAGCCCGAGCCGGTCGTGCCGACGGTGCCGATCGTCCGGTGCGGCAGCCCGCGCGGGTCTGCGGCGCGACGGGGCGAGTCCCGTCAGCGGCCCGTTTTCCGGGTCGGAACGCGGCCGTGCCTGCCGATAGTACCCTTGCAGGGCATGCCTGCCCCCGGTTTCCGTCGCTCGCGTCCCTCCGCCTCGGTCCCCATGCGCCGCGCCGGCTTCAGCCTCCTGGAACTGCTCGTCGTCGTGGCGATCGTCGCCGTGCTCTTGGGCCTCGCCGTGCCGGCCGTGCTCCAGGCCCGTGTGGCCGCGCGGCGGGTGGGTTGCCAGAACAACCTCCGGCAGATCGGCGTGGCGTTGCGGACGCACCTGGAGGCGAAGCGGTCGTTTCCCTTCGCCTCGGGCCGGCCCCGCACCGGCAGCGTGCCGCACAAGGAGCACACGCACGCCCACGAGGCGGGAGAGGTCGAGGGCCACGTGCGGCCGCAGTCCTGGGCGATCACGATCCTGCCGTTCATCGAGGAGTCGTCGATCGCCGCGCTCTACGAGCGGTACTGCCTGGCCTGCTCGCCGGAAGACCAGCCGGCGGACGTCGTCAACGCCCGCCTGCCGATCTACAACTCCCTCTCGGCGACGCCCGGCGGCCTCGACTTCGCCGCGCTCTTGGGCCCCGGCCCCGCCGCCCCGGATCCCACGCGGCGACTCGACGAATGGTTCTTCCCCGCCCCGGCCCCGGCCGCGGGCTTCACGGGCGTTCTCGTTCCGGAGGGGCTGGGCTGGAAGGCCGACGGCACGGGCTACGAGCGACCGATCGTCGCGCGGCCCGTGACCGAGACGGGCGTCACCGACGGTCTCTCGAAAACGCTGGCCCTCGCCGAGAGCGGCGACTGCTCGTTCGACGACGGCGGCACGTGGCGGCCGTCCCGCTACTCATGGCCCTTTTGCTGCGACGTGGGCCGCTACACGCGGCTCGGCCTCGGGGAGGGCCGCACGCCCCTGGAAAGCTCGCTCAAGCCACGGTCGCGGCTCTCCGGCGGCGTGGTGCAGGCCCTGGCCGCCGACAGCTCGGTGAGGCCGCTCGACGAGGCGCTCGACCCGGCGGTGCTCACGGCCCTCGTCAGCCGGGCCGGCGGCGAGTCGGTCGGGGATTGAACTCAGCAGGCGCCCAGGCGGCCGACGCACTCGGCGAACCGCCGGGCGTGGCGGCCGCTCGACGTGTGCATGTGCTCGCCCTGGGAGATGAACCGCAGCCGGTCGTCCCGCCGCAGCCCGCGGCCCTTGAGGACGCTCTCGAAGGGCGCCCGCGCCTGGGAATAGACCACCAGCAGCTTGTGCTCGTCGAGCTGCACCTCGACGGACTCCTGCGGATGCATCACGGCGATGCCGGTGCAGCCGTCGTCGAGCAGCAGGTCGTCGAATTCCCAGAGGAGGCTCTCCAGCACCAGCCGCTCCACGCCCTCGCGGGTGAATTCGCGGCGGCCGACGGCCTCCTCGTGGGTCGATTCCAGCACCACGTCGCAGGTGTCGCCGAGCGGATCGAGGAGCTCCAGAAACGTCTCGAAGAGATCCTCGCGGGACACCGCGGCCACCAGGGCGGGCAGGCGGCTGCCGGTCGCCGGATCGACGTAGGCGTCGTGGCGGTAGCCCGCCTGGGGCACGATGTCGAGCTGCCAGCCGGGGCGGATGGCGTCGGTGAGCGTGAAGCGGCCGTAGCGGCTGCGGGCCAGGTGGGCGTCGAGGGCCGCCTGGTCGGGGCCGGGCAGATCGCCCTCGGTGGGCGCCACGGCCTTGAGCTGGGGCAGCGGGCGGGCGGCGGGGGATTCGTCGAGAAAACGCATGGATGGAGTCGCCGGAGAGGGGGTCGCCCCGCGGCCGGCGGTCGCCGGATACCCGGGGCACCACAAACCTAGGACACGCTTTCGCGCCGTGCGGCGGCCGCGGGAACCCGGATCCCGGCGGGCCGCCGGGCCCGGTCGTTGCCCTCCCGGCCGCGGCCGCCGCATAATCCGCGACTTTCCCCGGCCCTCCCCCGAAAGGATCGTCGCCCGCATGGACGGGAAAATCGTCGCCACCGGAATCACGTTCGACGACGTGCTCCTCGTGCCCCGGCACTCGAGCGTCGTGCCGGCCGAGACCGACGTCTCCACGCGGCTCACCCGCGGCATCGCGCTGAACATCCCGATCGTCAGCTCCCCGATGGACACCGTCACGGAGAGCGAGATGGCGATCGCCCTCGCCCAGGAGGGCGGGCTGGGCGTGATCCACAAGAACCTGTCCATCGACCGCCAGGCCGAGGAGGTGGACAAGGTCAAGCGGAGCGCCAACGGGATCATCATGGACCCCGTCACCCTGCCCCCGACGGCCACGGTGGCCCGGGCCCGGGAGGTGATGGATCAATACAACATCTCGGGCGTGCCGATCACGGCCGAGGATCGCCGGCTCGTGGGCATCATCACCCGCCGCGACCTCCGCTTCCTGGAGAGCGGGGAGACGCCGATCGCCGAGATCATGACGAAGGCCGGACTGGTCACGGCGACGGGCAACGTGTCCCTCGACGAGGCCGAGAAGATCCTCATGGCCAACAAGGTCGAGAAGCTCCTGCTCGTGGACGGCCGCGGCCTGCTCACCGGGCTGATCACGATCAAGGACATCGACATGATGAAACGCTTCCCCGACGCCTGCAAGGACCGGCAGGGCCGGCTGCGGGTGGGGGCGGCGGTGGGCGTGTTCGACTACGACCGGGCGGTGAGCCTGATCGCCAAGGGCGTGGACGTCCTCATCGTGGACAGCGCCCACGGCCATTCCGCGAACGTCATCGAGACCGTCGCGGCAATCAAGAAACGCTGGGAAATCGAGGTGGTTGCGGGGAACGTGGCAACCCGGGAAGGCTGTCGGGATCTCATCGAGGCTGGCGCGGATGGAGTCAAAGTTGGGATCGGTCCCGGGTCGATCTGTACCACACGGGTCATCTCCGGCGTCGGCGTGCCCCAGATCACGGCGGTCTGGGAGGCGGCGCAGGAGGCGGCCCGTGCCGGCGTGCCGGTGATCGCCGACGGAGGCATTCGCTACTCGGGAGACATCACCAAGGCGATCGCCGCGGGGGCCCACTGCTGCATGATCGGCGGGCTGCTCGCGGGCGTGGCGGAAAGCCCGGGGCAGACCGTCCTCTACCAGGGGCGGACCTTCAAGGCCTACCGCGGCATGGGATCGCTGGGGGCGATGGTCCAGGGCTCGAGCGAACGCTACCGCCAGCGGGCGACGGGGCGCGGCGGCGACAAGCTGGTGCCGGAGGGAGTCGAGGGTCGGGTGCCCTTCAAGGGGCCCTTGAGCGTGTTCGTCTACCAGCTCGTCGGCGGCCTGCGGGCCGGCATGGGCTACTGCGGCACGCGGACCATCGAGGAGCTCCGGCGGGACGCGAAGTTCATCCAGGTCACCGCCGCATCCGTTCGCGAAAGCCATCCGCATGACATCGTCATCACGCAGGAAGCCCCGAACTACACGGCGGAGCACGCCAAGCCGGAGTGACCGCCAGGCCGCGTTGGCCGCGTGGCTCGTGGTCCTCGCCCTGCCGGCGGCGGCCGAGGAATGGCGGAGGTTCGTCGGCGATCCGCCCGCGCCGCGGCCCGTGATCGTCGTCGCGCCGCAGGAGCCCGAGATCCGCCCCGTCGAGCCGCCGGTCGTCGTGCCCGAGGTTCTTCCCGAGGAGCCGGAGGCGATCGCCGTCGAGGCCGCGGTGCCCGCGGTCGCCGCGGACGCGACCCGCCCCGCTGAGGCGCGGCTCGTGGCCGCCGCGGACGAGCCCGCCACGGAGGAGCCCGCCACGGGGCCGTGCGAGCAGGAGGCCGGCATGTGCCGCGAAGCGCTCGACAAGCTGCGGGCCGACGACCTGGCGGGCGTCGATCTCGACATCCGCGTCGGCGGCCGCGTCGGCAGCGACTATCCCTGCGAGTGCCGGATCGAGGGGGAAACCTTCCAGCCGCGGCGGTTCGCGGCCACGATGTTCACCTGGAAGGCCGCCGGCTACTGCCACAAGCCGCTGTATTTCGAGGACTGGAGCCTGGAACGCTACGGCCACTCACGCGGCTTCGTCGCCGACTCGTTCACGTCGGCGGCCCACTTCTTCACCACGCTGCCGGTGCTGCCCTACAAGATGGGCGTGGAGCTGCCCTGGGAGTGCGTCTATCCGCTGGGCTACTACCGCCCGGGCAACTGCGCGCCGTGGACGGTGCCCGCCGTGCCGATCAGCGGCCGGGGCTTCGCCGTCGAGGCGGCGACGATCACCGGGCTGGTGTTCCTGCTGCCGTAGCGACCCCGGTCGCTCACCGCTTCGTGATCGTGGCGATGTAGGCGTAGCGGCGGGCGACCGACTCGAAGGCCACGTCGGCACGCCCCGAGCGGCCGAGGGCGGCGAGCGCGTCGTGCACCTCCGGCCGATAGTGCACGTGGAACAGGGCGAGCCACTTCTTCAGGCCGGCAGCGAACGGCCGGGGCAGTTCCGCCTGATCCCAGAAATCGACGATCAGCAGCCGCCCCCCGGGCCGCACCGCCGCCAGCGCCGCCTCGAGCGCGCCCGGCCAGGTGGGAATCATCGACAGGCAGTAGGAGAAGAAGACGGTGTCGAAGGGCGCGTCGCGGCCGAACGTCGTGGCCGGGTCGAGCTGCTCTGCGAGCCCCTGCCGCAGGCGGATCGGCTCGCGGCCGGCCGCGGGCACGCCGGCCCGGGCGATGCTCCGCGCGGCCGTCTCCAGCATCTCCGCCGAGGCGTCGATCCCGCAGAGCAGCCCCGGCTCCGCGCGGCGGGCGAGCCGGATGAGGTTGCGGGCCGTGCCGCACCCGACCTCCAGCGTGGCGGTGGTCGGCGCGGTGACCACCTGGGCGAGCATCCGGTCGCGGCCGAGCAGGTAGTAGGCCCGCGTGAGGTCGTAGACGTGCCGGGTGAGCCGGTACATCCGATCCATGGCGGCCGCCTGGTCGGCGGACGGCGCGGGCGGCGAGCCGATGGTGTCGCTCATGGGGAGGCAAGGAGGGGCGCTGGGATCGGGCGGGCCGGCAGTGTAGCAGGCCGGGCGGCGGCGATCCGCCGGTGGCGGGATCAACGCGTTCGAGCGGCCGGTGGCACCGCCCCGCCGCGCGGCGGGGGTGCCTGGGCGTCGATGGTCGCCGTCAGTTTGCCGATGCCGTCCGTGAACTCGGCTCCCAGCGTGCCGATGGCCCGTTCCGCGGCGTCGCGCTCGCCCTTGATCCGCTGCAGCCGGTTCTCGAAGGCGCCGACCGTCCGTTCCGCCGCCGTCACGTCGGCGCGCCAGTGCTCGAGGTCGTCGCGCAGGGCCTGCCGCTCGGCGTCGAACTCGTTGTGCTGCTTCTGCACGTCTTCCTGGGCCGTCTTCAGTTGCTGCTCGGCGATGGCCAGCGCCGCGATCTCCGCCTCCAAGGCCCGCCGCAGGGTCGCCATCCCGTCGGCCTTGAGCTGGTCACCGGCCCGCGCGGGAATCGTGCCGCCGCGGAGCGACGTGAACGCGTCGGTCAGGGGCCGGCGATCGATGACCCGGATGATCTTCACGACGCCGCCGAGATCGAGTGCCGACTGCAGGTCGAACCTGGCCACGTCGCCCGGCTCGAACGATCCGGCGATGCTCTCCGCGTCGAAGTCCGGCGCGAGCAGATCGGTGAGCCGCTTGACGACTTCCGGCTTCAGTTCGTGGGGAGCGGTGAACTCGACCTCGGCCCAGTAGCGGCCAGGCTGCACCTCGCCGGCGGCGAGCCGGGCCGCGATCTCCGCCGGCTCGCCCTCGACGGCGGTGTCGTGCAGTTGTAGTTCACTCTCCAGTCGCTCCAGCTTGCCGAGCAACTGCTCGGACGGCGCCTTGGCGGGATCCGCCAGGGGCTCGGGCACCGCACCGGCAGCGGCTTTCAGGCTGTGGAAGGCCATCCAGCGATCGACGGGCGGGTCTTCGAAGACCGTCACCGCGTCGTACGTCTTCGACCAGGCGTCGCGATCGCCTTTGTCCGGTGGCGTCGCCGGCACGACCTGGAGGGTGGTGCGTTTCGCGGCCGCGTCGAAGGTGGCGGACACCACGCGGAAGATTCCCAGGAAGCGGCCGCCCTCCTCCAGCGGCGTGTCGTCGAACACCGACACCTCGGCGCCGGCGGCGATCGGGAGGGCGGGGCCGGCCGGCGCGGGCGCCGCGGGGCCGCCCTCCGGCGGTTCGGCCCCGGCCGGCTCGGCCGCGGCGACTTCCTGCTCCGGCAGCGTGAGCGTTCCCGGGGCATCGCCCTGCGGCGGCTTGAACGCGGACCGCTTCCAGTTCCGGCCCCGCCAGGTATCGACCCGCTGCAGGACAGCCTGCCACCGCGCCTCCTCGTCGGCCAGCGCGGCGACCGACTTCGCCCCGTTGATCCGCTCGCGGCGACCATCGGTCGTGAGCGTCTCCGCATCCCGGAGGCGGAGCAGCTCGGCCTCGTGCTTGCGCACCACCGCGGTCCACGCCCGCTCGCGTTCCGCGATCCGGGCGGCGAGGTAGACGTAGCCGCCGGAGGCGAGCAGTGTGA
>Ga0315906_10002975_pt1 | contig 22908 bp, 23 predicted proteins | sample LakEriMetagenome_4_FD_203526 | JGI IMG/M metagenome (GOLD analysis project Ga0315906, IMG submission 203526) | Freshwater fungal communities from buoy surface, Lake Erie, Ohio, United States - Buoy 2 MA122 | ecosystem: Environmental > Aquatic > Freshwater > Lake > Lake biofilm | place: USA...
GCTGAGCCAGAAGCGCGAGCTGGAGTTCGCCTCGCGCGCCCTGACCTCCATCGAGCAACATGTTGGAGTTACCTACCGTCCAGTGTAAAAGCCCCGGACGGAGGGCCGAACTTGCCTAACTGCATAATTTACTATCGGTTTTCGACTGAGAAGCAGGAGAAGGGTGACTCCATCGAGCGCCAGCTGTCGGACTGTACCCAGTTCGCCGAAGCCCAAGGCTGGACCGTCATCGAGACGATCGGAGACCACGGGCGCAGCGCCTACAAGGGCGAGCAAATCAGCAAGGGCAACCTCGGCAAACTCGAACAACGCATCCGTGCTGGCGAGTACCCGCATGGCACAATCCTGCTAGTTGAACGCCTCGACCGACTGAGCCGGGAGTTGCCGCGAAAGACGCAGCGCTGGATGGAGGACATCACCGACCACGGCATGAAAATTGTCGTGGCAAACGGGGGCAGGGTCTTTGACAGCGAGACCCTTCAAGATGGCAACAGCCTCATAGTGATCATGGACCTACTTATGAACGCCATGGTGGCGCACCATGAGAGCAAACAGAAGGCCACGCGCGTTCGCAGCGCGTGGCGCGCCAAACATGAAGCAGCCAAGTCCGGCGAGGTGCTCACTAAGGGATGCCCAGGTTGGCTCCGGCCTGTTGCCCTCGGTGCAGGGGACCAAGGCACGAGCTTTAAGATCATCGACGAGAGAGCAAGAGTTATCCGGCGCTGCTTTGAATGGAGCGCAGCCGGTGATGGACTGGAGCGCATTGTCAATCGCTTGAACGCTGAGGGAGTAAAGCCGTGGGGTCGTCAAGGCGGCGGCATCAGCATGACGCACGTGAAGCGGTGGATTGAGGGTCCGAGCGCTGAGGGTGACTTCATTCCCTACTACGCCAGCCGGACGCAGCCGAACGGTGCCCGGGTGGTGGGCTACTATCCAAGGATCGTTGATGCTGATCTCGTCGCCCGCGCACGGGCCGGCATTATCAGCCGACGAGGTACGGGCGGGCGTCGCTACGTGAACCCCTATGGCAACCTGTTCATGGGCGCGATGCGCTGCGCGGGATGCAACGGCAACGTGGTGATGGTCCGTGGCATCAATAGCGGCACAAGCGACAAGAAATCACCGGGTTATATGCGGTGTTCAAATGCGGCGCTGGGCCGGGGATGTGGCGACAGGAGCCTGTACCGGCTCGCAGACTTCGAAGCTGCCGCGCTACAAGAGATGCTCCACCTCGCCCTCGATGACCGCTTCTTCCAGCGAGCCGACGAAAGCCTCGCGGCGACAGTAGCGCTGGCCGATGCGGATAAGGCGGTTGCCGATCTGGAAGAACAACTCACCAACGTCACCAACAGCATGGCGTTGGTCAAAGACGCCACTCCGCTTGTGGCTCTCTACGACGGCATCAACGAAGCGCTCCTAACAGCCGGAAAGCAGAGGACTGCCGCTGTTGACGCTCTGAGGGTGGCCAAGGGGGCAACCAGCGGGCCGGAACACATGAAGCGCGTCCTGAGCGTCCAGAATGCGCTCCAGAGCGACGAGCCCGCGATGAAGTTGGAAGCTCGTCAGCGTGTCCATGAGGCCATCAAAGCCGTGGTGCAGATGGTGGTTTGCGACAGCAAGGACACTTACCGGGGGAAGCCCGAAAAAACGCTGACGATGATCCTTGTCGGTGGCGCAGTCGCCATCAAGTTCAGCAACAGGGGAGAGGTGTTGGCTCGCGTGGGCGTGGTCGATCAATTGAACGACCCCCAGATGCGTGAGGGCGTGTTGAGCGGCGCAGGGCAAACGGCGCCACAGCTTGACGATTTGGCACGGCGGGCAGGCTCTCTATCAAGGCCCTAGCCGCCATTGGCCCTAAGCCACTGCGGGGCCAAGCCAACTGCGCCAATCCTGATCCACTCACGGCCCGGGCCAGAACTTAGTGCATTGCGCCCTACGGACCCTCAGGATGCCCCTCAACAATGCTCAGGGTTACCGCGCTGCCCGCGGCCTGCTTTGGCCCTGTACGGGGCGCGCTGACGGCTTCGAAATCCCGCCTCAGGTGGCGAAGGTAGGCCAGACCTAGCGCCTCCGGTTCCCAGCCATGAGTTTCGGCCAAGACGGCCAGCACGGGATACCTTTTCAACACCCGATGCCGCTCGTCGATCACCGCAACTAGGTGCCGGGTCAGTTCCAGTCGCGCTCGTGAAAGGGATATGAGGTTCGAAGCGGCGACGTCCGACAACATGCCTTCGTCGTCTCCGTCATTCAGCAACGCGTTGACCCAAAGTTCAACTCGGACGCGGCCAGTCCGGCTGCTGCGGATTTCGGCCCGCACTTGGCTGAAAGCCAAGTCCCACGCCGTGCTGCTGAAACCTTGCCTAATTCGATACGCTCCCAGCGGCGTCGTCCGGCAACGCGGAAGGCCTCGCAAACGGGGCGAGATGGGGTCTGTCCGCTGACCGGGCGTCTATGAAATCGGAGAGGCTTCGCTCGCTTTGCTCGAAGGCCCCTTGGGTCAGCGCGCCTCGCATGAATTCGTACCGCAGCCAGACCCGGTACGTGTTCACCACGTCGGTTTCGCAGTAGTCCGCGACTTCCTGAATGCGGCCCGTGACCACGTACTCGGCAACCTTGGAGCCATCGACGCCGTCCGGTTTCCCGGGCAGGCCAAGGATGCGCGAGAGTTCGTCCAGCTTGCATTTGCCCTGGGTGGTGAAACTCGCGAGGACATCGCACAGGTCCACCGCGTCATCGGAGTACCGCTTGAAATAGCCGCGCGCATACAGGCCCGGCGCGGACAACTGGTTGACCATGGCGCGGTAGCGCAGCACAGGCAGGTCGAAGCCACTTCCGTTGAACGACACGAGGCAGGGCCGCAGGTCGTTGAGGCGGTCTGCAAAACTGGCGATCAGGTCGGCTTCACTGCGGTCGCCGATGTGCGGGGCGCCGAGCGAGCGGACGATCCAGCCATTGTCGCTGCTCTCCGCGATCAGCGCACCGATGCAGGCGATCCGGTGCAGGGGCAGCTTGCAGAACTTCTCGCCGACGATCTCCTGAGCCTGAGCGTCGTCATGGGGATCAACGCCATGGACACGCGACACGGCCTCCAGATCGGGGATGGTCTCAAGATCGAATACAACGACGTGGGCCATGGGGTCTCCCTGAGAAGCGTGATGGGCGGCAATGCCGCCCATCTATTTCAGCTTAGCTTAGCCCGCCTTCTTTGACTTCGCCGTCTTCATCGTCGCAGCGCGGGCCTGAGCAGCCGCAGCCACGGCGGCATCAAACTCGCCGGCCAGGACCGCCTGATCCAGCGTGTCGATGATCGGGCCAATGGCGGCCAAGTCGTCAGCTTCGACGGAGGTCATGCCCTTGGCCAGTTCCAGGGGCTGGCCGGCGTAGCGGAGTTGGAAGAAGACCTTGCCGCCCTCGCCGATGAACCAGCCCTTGCGGACGGTGCGCGGGACCTCGACACGCGAGCGGTTACCGGCCTCGTCCGTCTTGGTGACGGTGCGGACGCCCGCATAGGGCTTGCCCGCGACAGTGGCCTCGGCCAGCGCTCGTTGCTCCGCCAGATAGCCACGAAGCTTTTCGCGATTGCGTTCTTGCGGACTGGCCGGCTGGTTCTGCGGCTTGGCGGCGGAAAGTTTCAGGCTTTTGAGCAGGGACATGAACACCTCGTTGTGGTTGTCGATGTCGCCGCTCTAACGCCGTCGTCCAGATATGCGACCAGAGACTGACCCGAAATTAATTCAGGCGTCACAACCATAGTTTTAGGGGATGAAAGTTGGTCTGGGTTCGCGGGGTTTTGCCACTCCCCGGTCGACAGATCGGCGCCGCCGGGCCAGGAATGTCCGCTTTCCGCTCGGATGCCAGTTTCCGCTCCCGACCCATAGCGGACATCATGTTGATAACGGCTTGGAGAGGACATCCTCAAGGAGCGCTCCCCCGCGAGAATATCGCCGGTCCCGATAGCCACATGTATGTCTTGGGATAGCCACCCCGAAGGATCAGCGACACCACTGCGTCAGCCTCACTATGGCCTCGCCACGGCCGAGAGCGAGTGCTAGGCAGCGAGGATGGTGACGATGGCGCTGCGCTCAATCGGCCGTTTCCGGGTCTTCGCCATTTTGCTGCTGGCGTTGGCCTTCAGCGCGCCTGCGTTTGAAAGCCACGCCTGCTACGCAGCAAAGAGTGAAGCTGGCATCTCGGCTGAGGCCTCGTCGTCCTCGTCCCCTGCAAATGATTGCGCTGGGTGCCCGGACTGCGGGCCAGCTTGTGCGGGCGGATGCTGTCATGCACCGCATTCGGGCATGGCGGTCGATAGCGTAGTCCACCGAGCGTTGGCCCCGTTCGCGCGAAGTTCAGCTTGGGCGCACATCATGGTTGCGCCTGTGAACCGCCCATCCGGGCCGGAACGTCCCCCTAGACACTAACCCCGTCGGGCTTGAGCCCGGCTGCCGACCAAACCGTCGTGCGCCAAGGTGTGCGGCTGAGCGCAGCCCCGACCCTGGTCGGGCGAGGAACGATAATGAACATCAGCAAGCATTGGCTTCTAACGGGCGCTGCCGTGGTGGCCGCCTTGGGCGTCGGTTTCGCCGGCGCTCAACTTCTTGACCGCCCAACGGCGGCCGAGGCCGAGCATACCGACGAGGGGCACGAGGAAGAAGAGGGCGGCGCGTTCGTCGTCTTGACGCCGGAAGCGGCAACCCAGGCTGGGGTCGCGGTGGTCAGTGTGGGGCGCGGGGGCGGTGGTGAGCTGAAACTGCCAGGGCGGGTCGCCTTCGCCCCTGGAGCGGAAGCCAGCGTCGATGCGCCGGTGTCAGGCAGCGTCGTGAGGGTGCATGTCGGGGTCGGTGATCTTGTCTCGGCTGGATCGCCGTTAGCTACTCTGAGGAGTGCGGAAGGTGCGGGATCGCGGGCCACCGTTGATGCCGCCGCCGCCGCTGCTGATGTCGCCCTTGCCGCCGAACGGCGCGACCGACAACTTTTCGAGCAAGGCTGGATCGCCAAGGCGCGCCTTGAAATCACTTCAGCTGAGGCTCGCCGCGCAGAGGCTGAACTGCGTGCTGCCCGTGCGCGTGTGGGGGCATATGGCGCTCCGGGATCTGATGGACTGGTCGTCGTCCGCAGTCCCATCGCGGGGATTGTCACCCGCGTCAGCGCGGCACCGGGCCAGTTTCTCCACGAGGAGGCGCTTCAGGTCGTAACGGTCGCTGATGCCCGACGTGTGGAGCTGGTGTTCGACGCCCCGCCGTCTGCCGCCTCGGTTCTTCGCATCGGCGATAGGCTAGAAATCGAGGTGCCCGGTGCGGGTGGCGTAGGAGGCGTCATTACCGCCGTAGCGCCTGTGAACGAAGGTGGCGCGGTCGTCGTTCGCGCCAGGGCAAACGGGTCCTTGCCACCGGCCGGAACCGTTCTTTCCGCCCGCATTGCCTCGTCGGCGACGGGAGGCTCAATGGTTGTGCCCGCTGATGCCGTCCAGACGGTCGACGGTGTGCCATCGGTGTTCGTGGTGGATGGTGCCGGGTTTCGCGCACGACCGGTCGTCACAGGCCGCACCGCTGACGGGAATATCGAGATCGTCTCCGGCCTCGGCGGCACTGAACGGGTCGCCGGTCGGGGTGCCTTCCTGCTGAAGGCGGAACTGGCCAAGGGTGAAGCGGAGCATGGGCACTGATCATGTTGAACCGCATCATCGACATCTCGGTCCGCTTTCGCTGGCTGGTCGTGGCCATTGCGGTCGTGCTCGCCCTCTTTGGTGCCCGCGAACTGCTTCGCCTGCCGATAGACGCCGTGCCGGACATCACCAATCGCCAGGTCCAGATCACCACCGTCGCCCCAGCGTTAGGCCCTGAAGAGGTCGAGCGGCAGGTCACCTTCCCGTTGGAAACCACCCTCGCCGGCTTGCCTGGACTGGTTGAAACCCGGTCCCTCTCCCGCCACGGCTTTTCGCAGATCACCGCAGTCTTCACCGACGCCACCGACATCTACTTCGCCCGCAATCTCGTGAACGAGCGAATCCAAGCTGCCCGAGAGGACATGCCAGAGGGCCTGTCATCGTCGATGGGGCCGGTCGTCACGGGTCTGGGCGAAGTCTACATCTGGACGCTGGAGTTCAACGGCGCGCCTGCCCGCACGGGGGCAGTCTACGTCACGCCTGAAGGCGAACGCCTGACCACCGACGAGGAGAAGGCGACCTATCTGCGAACCGTGCAGGACTGGATCGTCGCGCCCCAGCTTCGCACCGTCCCCGGGGTCGCCGGGGTCGATGTGCTGGGCGGCTACGTCAAGGAATACGCGGTCCATCCCGATCCGGCGCTGCTGGCGGCCTATGGCGTGGGGCTGGTTCAACTGGTCGAGGCGCTGGAGCACGCCAACCGCATCGCGGGCGCGGGATACGTCAATCGGGCGGGCGAGGCCTACATTGTCCGCGCCGACGCCCGGCTGAAAAGCCTCGACGACCTGGCCCAGACGCCGATCCTGAACCAGGGCGGGCGGGTCATACGGGTAGCCGACGTGGCGACGGTCGAGATCGGCAGGGCGCCACGTCTTGGTTCAGCCAGCGCGGAAGGGCGCGAGACCGTCATCGGCACCGCCCTGATGCTTCAGGGAGAGAACTCGCGCGTGGTCGCGCAGCGGGTCGATCAACGCATAGGCGAGATGGCGGCCAGCCTGCCCCCCGGTGTCGTCATCCGGCCTGCTCTGGACCGCACCGAACTGGTCGAGGCCACGATTAAGACGGTCGAGCACAATCTGCTGCTCGGAGCCCTGCTGGTCATCGCGGTGTTGTTCTTCGCCCTCGGCAACGTGCGGGCCGCGCTGATCACGGCCCTGGTCATTCCGCTCAGCTTCTTGTTCGCCGCCTCCGCCATGAACCGGTTCAACATCAGCGCCAATCTGCTGAGCCTTGGGGCGCTCGACTTCGGGCTGATCGTGGATGGGGCCGTGGTGGTGGTCGAGAACACCCTGCGACGGCTGGGCCTCAAGCGCGACGCGACCGGTCGACCGTTGACCGTGGCCGAACGACTTGCGGTGGCTGCGTGTGCGGCACGTGAGATGGCGAGGCCCGCCGCCTTCGGTCAGGCGATCATCCTGCTGGTCTATGCGCCGCTGCTGATGTTCGAGGGCGTCGAGGGCAAGATGTTCGGCCCCATGGCGGCGACGGTCATGTTGGCCCTTCTGGCGGCGTTCGTCCTCAGCTTCACCTTCGTCCCGGCGATGGCGGCCCTTCTGGTGCGCGAACCGAAGACGGATCATGAGGAGACCCGTCTGACCCGCGCAGCCAAGGCGCGATACCGCCCCCTGCTCAACGCCGCCATGGCCCGGCCGCGCGCCGTGATGATAGGGGCGGGGTTGGCTCTGATGCTTGGCGTGGTCACCTTCATGACATTGGGGCGCGAGTTCGTGCCGGAACTCGATGAGGGCGACGTGCTGGTCCAGGCGCTGCGCGTGCCCTCCACCTCGCTGGAGCAAAGCCAGGAGATGCAGTTTAGGGTAGAACGGACCTTGATGGCTATGCCCGAGGTCGAGCGGGTCTTCACGCGCACCGGCACAGCCGAGGTGGCGTCCGACCCCATGCCGCCGTCCATCTCCGACACCTTCGTAATCCTGAAGGACCGCAAGGAATGGCCCGATCCCGGCCTCGACAAGGCGGTGCTGGTCGGTCGGATGGAGGAGAACCTCTCTACGCTGTTGGGCAATAACTACGAGTTCACCCAGCCTATTGAGATGCGGTTCAACGAACTGATCGCGGGGGTGCGGTCGGACGTGGCCGTGATGGTCTATGGCGACGACTTCGGTGCCATGACCCGGACAGCCGAACAGGTAGCGGGCGTCCTGCGAGAGATCGACGGCGCGGCCGACGTGAGGGTGGAGCAGGTCTCGGGCCAGCCAACGATCACCGCGAGCGTGGACCGCACCGTGGCGGCAGCCCAAGGCGTCCATGCCTCTGACGCCGCCGACGCCCTGGCGATTGCCTTCGCCGGGCGGACGGCGGGACAGGTTTTGGAAGGCGACAGACGCTTCGATGTCGTGGTCCGGCTAGGCGATGCGCTGCGCAATGATCCGTCCGTCATGGAGCAGCTTCCCGTCATGCCGGAGGACGCCGTAACCGGAGCGGCAACCGTGCCGCTGTCGTCGGTGGCGCGCTTCGATATCGCCGACGGGCCAAACCAGATCAGCCGGTCGAATGGGAAACGCCGGATGATCGTCCAGGCCAATGTGCGGGGGCGTGATCTTGGTAGCTTTGTCAGCGAGGCTCAGGCCCGAGTGGCCGATGAGGTCCGGCCGCCAGCTGGTGGTTGGCTGGACTGGGGCGGTCAATTCGAGAACCTTCAGCGCGCGTCGGCCCGCCTCGGTCTGATCGTCCCCATCGTGTTCCTGACCATCGGGGGCCTGCTGATCTGGGCGCTGAGGTCGGTGAAGGACGCGGCCTTGGTGTTCGCAGGCGTGCCGCTGGCACTTGTCGGCGGGGCGCTGACGCTGGCGCTAAGGGGCATGCCGTTCTCCATCAGCGCAGCCGTGGGCTTCATCGCCGTGTCGGGGGTGGCAACGCTGAACGGGCTGGTGTTGATGCAGGCCATCCAAGAACGATTGGCACAGGGAGTGTCGCCTGCGGTCGCTGCTCTCGACGGGGCCGTGGACCGGATGCGCGCCGTCATGACCACCGCCTTGGTCGCCGTCCTCGGCTTCGTCCCGATGGCATTCGCGAGCGGTGCGGGGGCTGAGGTGCAGAAGCCATTGGCGACCGTGGTCATCGGCGGCCTGACGACGGCAACGCTGCTTACGCTAATCGTCCTGCCGGTGCTCGTGGCCCATTTCGGATCGCGTGAGCAAACACGCGCGCCGAAAGATTGACCGCCAAGGCCCTCGCATTGTGCACGTTGATCGACACTGAACGCTCGTTCAAGCAACGTGCTGTCAATGTCCGCTTCCCACCCATAGCGGACCTCAGGAGTGTCTGCTTTCTGGCGGTGCCAAAGTGGCAGCGTTCTGGGTCGTGTTAGTTCTGAGTTTCTTCCAGCGGTTCTGTCTGGCTCGTCTACCGCTCGGTCTCGTCCGTTCTGTTCATGGCTTAACCACTGCGGGCCTGGCGGACCAGTTTCGCAGCGGACGGTTAAACGGCTGTCCGGCTACCGACGCGTCGCGAAGTGCAGCTTGGTGGATCAGCCTATGGGTCCTGCGCCTATGACATGAGGAGCAGATCGCAAGTTTGCGGCGTGATAGCCTTCGCGATGTATCGGCCCCACCCCGGTATGTCGGAAGCGTCCTTCAGCACGACCGAACCCGTCGGGACCATTTCCTTCCAGATGCCCGCTACAGCCGAGGCAATCTGATCGACATGCTCGGGCGCGCAGCTCAGGGCCAGGTGGATGTGGAGGTTCGTATCGACGTGCTCGATCACCGCGACATAGGTGGACCGGTCGTCCACGCGTTTGGCCCACAGCCGACCAAGGACCAATCGGTCTAGACGCGCATGCAGATGCTTGAGGTCTTCGGCGGCACCTGCCGGTGTGGTGTCGCGATTGAACGCCAGCGTGATCGCCAGCGCCGGATTTAGTTGCTCCACAAGGTCGATGATGGAGGCGCGATATTTGATCGTTCTGACGGCTGGCGGGATCATTGCGCGCCGCCCTTCAGAGGGTTTTGCCACGCCGCGATTTCAGCGGCCGTGTAGGTCCGCACAGGCTCCCGCTTGACGTGCGACCAACAGCCTTTCTTGGCCGGGGGCGGCGCGAAGGCGGCCTCTCGCGGGCGGCCCGCGTGCTTGTTTCGTTGCCAGTCCATCTTCGCCATCTGCGCCCTCCGAGGAAAAACCGAAGGGACCCGCCGCTGGGGCTGGCACCTTCGGTTCTATTTATCTCCGGCGGCATCTGGCGCGTCCGAGGGCAACGAAAGTGACAGATCGGGCAGCAGGTCCCTCTCCCATCCGCCCTGCTGATCCGTGCCTTCCCGATCGGCCCAGATTGGTCCGCACACGCGCCTCCGGGTTCTGCTTGGTCAGACGGCAAGCGATCGTGCAGAACCCCAAATCACGCCCCCGTCTACGTCCAGCTCGTTTCCTGCCATTCGTCGTCGAGGGCGTCCTGAAAGCCCTTCAGATGTCCGCTGATCGTCTTCTCGGGCGCGTAGGCGCCGAGATAGGCGAAGACGTCATGAAGGCGCTGCGCGAGCCCTGGAGGGTTTAGTTGACCTCCTCCAGACACTAGGTCCGCCCACCGGTTGGCTTCTTCGATATTCCGCAGAAGCTGTTCGGTGTTGTGATGCGTGAGCAGGGCATGACCGGTGGAATCCAGCCCGCTCTGACTGAGCCCGCCACGGGTTAGGATTTCGCCCATGGTCAGGCGGCTGCCTAGATAGGTATCCGTTGCCGGGAAGAGGAAGGGCGACCCAGAAAGTTGGGGGTCAAGAGGTAAGCGGGCCTGCTCACTCGTAAAACTGGTCCACTTCGCCCCGGTGAAGATCAGCCCGTTTGCCGCCATCATGCTTGGGGTCGCGGTGTCGAAGGTGACCTCCGCGTCGCCGTGCTGGCCCAGACCCATCTTGATAGCCGAGAGTTCTACGGCGCGCTGAAGGCTGCTCGTGCCGAGAACATGGAGGTGACGACCGAGCCGATTCTCCTCGACCATGCGTGCGATGAGTCGGGTCATCGTCAGGAGATCGCGACTGCCGCCCCCGAATGCCCAGCCGTCAAAAGGATAGTGTTTGACCGCGTCGTACCAAGCCAAACACTCCTGCCAGTCGCGACCCTGTAGGACGTTCAGGACGATCAAGTCATCGTTCGTACGTGCGTTCGAAAAATCCTTCAGGTTGACCAGCGTATCGTCCAGACAGTCCTGGAAGCTGTTCCAGCGCCCCTTGCCGATGGCGCGTGTGGGAATGTCCATGGTCATCGCCACGTCGGCATGGGTCTCAGCCCAACCCAGGTAGGCGAAGACCGTGCTGTGGGCGGTGAACAAATGTGGCGCCCCGATGAACTGGAAGCCGCCACTATCCGCGATCAGCTTCGTCGCCTTTCGGTCCCGGCTGCCCACGATGCCGGGCGGCACGCCAGCAGGGCTGTTGATAAACTGACCCCATGACAAGAGGGTCCAGGGCGCGAACACATGCGCGGCAGGGTCAAGGATGTTCAGGTCTTCACCGGTTAAACCAGCGGGGAAGGGACGCCGTGGCGGGCGTGCGGGGTCCATGATGGTGATGAAGCTGCGCTGGAGCGCCGGCGCGTACTGGGCGCGCCAGTGAGGGATGATTGGTTGGGCCATAGGTTGTCGCCAGAAGGCGGGGCGGCAGCGAACCGCCGCCCCTCTTCCTTACGCGGCCTCCTGCTCGGCATCGACCTGGAAGGTCGTGCGGCTGTACCGCTGGAAGACGCTGCCGTTTTCGCGCGCCCCCTTGCCCGTCAAGCTGGCGACAAACACCTTGTGGTCAGCGCCTAGGCCCGCAAACCCGACTTCCAGAACACCGGCGGGGTTGATCGCGAACGTAAGGTCGCTTCGTTCCACTCTCTGGCTGATGGCCCAGTCAAGCACGTTCGCAAGGTCGGGGGCGGGAACTGCAATCGACGAGTTCCTGACCTCGCCACCTTCCGACACGGCGTCGAACTCCATGGCCTTGGCCGCCCCCAGCTTGAAGCTCACCAAGGTCGCGGACACACCGACCTCCACCTTGAGCGCCTTTCGGCTTTCTTTGTTGGCCAAATAGTCGTCCCGCATCTTGGCGACCTGATCGTTAGCCAGGGTGAGTCTGGGTGCCTTGCTTGGGCTGGCGAGACGGTATGCAAAACTGCGCTCGCCCCATCGCGCGGGATCGAGGACGCGGAGGGTGTGGACCTTCTTGGAGCCCTCCTTCTTCACGAAGTCGATTCCGTTGTCGGTGAAACCCGACCAGTTGTAGGCCACCCGTTCAACCGGCTCCGCGATGTTGCGCTCAAAGGCGTTGCGGCTGTTCGCGTTGAGGAGCAGGAACTCGTCACCAAAAATCGCCGCACGAAACTCGGTGCGTACGATCATTTCCGGCGATCCCACCATGCTGATGCTGGTTTCCATCCAGCGATCTCGGATCAAGGTGGCGCGGGGAGCCACAAGCTTGGCCGACTTCGGATCGCTGGCCATGCTGGGTAGATCGACCTCCCTCGGCACAATCAGCGATCGGGCCATGAGGACGTGTTCGCTGACGCCGTTGAGCTGGTAGCTCAGGCCCGAAAGATCCGGCTTCTTCAGCGCCCGAAGGAGCGCCTTGCTGTCAACGGGGACCTGCGCGCTGATCCGATAGCCGTCGGCGGTCCTGTGCGCGGCGAGCATTACCACCTCACCTGGCTGGTTGAGGCGAAGATCAAGCTGAGCGAGCGCGGGCAGATTGCTCATCAATGCAATCGTCTCGCTGTTGCTCTCAGCATCCTCGGCTTCGGCCTCAGCGTCAGCGCTGTCACCACTTTGGCCCTTCTTCAAGCCTTTGACGATGTTGCGAACCTCGGTCTGCCGGGCCGACCCGAAGAGGCCGGTGATGTCATCTGGTGTGATGCCCGGTTTGGTCAAACCCCCTATGTCCTTGGCCTTCTCCTTAGCCGCGATCATTACTTTGGCGAATTCCGTCAGTCGGTCGCTGGCGTCCTTCTTGTCGTCGCCTTTGAGGTCGTTGATGTTGACGTTCAGCAAGCCCGGCAGAACCCAGTGTTCCTGGCTTTGACCGGCGCGCGGGCCATCCTTGTTCGCCCCGTTCTTGATCGCCATCGCCTTGAGAGTGGCGAGGTCATCATCCTCTAGGTTTGCGAGGACGATTGCGCATTCGACCCGGAAGGCGAACCGGTCGTCATCACCCTGAATTTCAGTCGTATAGCGCGCATGAAGGCCCGCAACGGTGAGTGCGATTGAGCTCGTGGCAGTAGTGGTCGTGATAGTCACCTTTGATCTCCTGATCAGGTGACGCTGTCGGATGGGCAGGCTGTAATGTGGATATGACACTGCTTCACCGCGACTGCGTCGTGGTTGAAAAAGTGCCCGTTCGGTACGAGCCGGCTGCCTGGGTCTTTTTGGCCCAGGCGGATGGTCAGGAGACCTACGATCCCAGGTCGAAAGCCATAGCTTTCAGGTGGGATGAAAACCAGAACGACGCCAAACCCGCCGCTCAATCCGATGAGCCGTTACTTAGGTCTTCCAAGACGTCATGTCTAGTGACGCTTTTGTGACGTCTAAAGCGTGTGCCTTTTGCGCCACAATTACTTGCTCGTTGCTTACCAGTTCGATCTGGCGTCTGGGCCGCTGGTTAAACCAGCGGCATTCGGTTCGGCGCGCTCGATTTCAGTACGCGATAGACTGTCATCCGCGACACCCCGGCTTTGAAGGCAACCGCTGTCGGCCCAATGCCGGTCGCTATGAGCGCGCGAATAGCCGCCTCGTCCACGGATTTACGGCGGCCTTTATAGACCCCGCGCTCCTTCGCCGCCGCGATGCCGGATCTTTGGCGCTCGCGTAGAAACGACCGTTCGAGTTCTGCGACCATGCCGAGCGTGGTGATGACGATGCGGCCAAGGTCGCCGCCCGTACTGATCTCGGGTTCAAGGACGCGCAAGCTGGCGCCCTTGGCTTCGAGTTCGGCCACGATGTTGAGGGTGTCCCGCGTCGATCTGGCGAGACGATCCAGCCTCACCACGACCAACTCGTCCCCCTCGCGGATGAAATCGAGGATCGCCCCGAGTTCGCCTCGTCCCTCACGCGCGGCGCCTGTCACCTTCTCGGCACGGATAGGCGCGCACCCATCCTGTGCCAGGCGGTCGATCTGCAGCTGGTAATCCTGTCCCGCGCTGCTGACCCGTGCGTAGCCGATCCTCGCCATCTTCCCTCCCGGTGTAACATTCGGGTGGACTCTATTGCCGTCCGTCACAACGGGCGACCTGGAAGGCAAATGTGACGCCGACGCGGGTGCGGGGGCGTCACACCGGGCCGTCACGCATGGGTGTAGCCATCCAATACGTTAGCCGTCGGCATGTCCGCCGCTGACTCATAGCGGCGGTTGGGAATGTCCGCTTCTCAGATCTGGTCACGGAGACGAACGGCCCAGCCTAGGGTCTGGTCATAACTTGGCATCTGCGCCGCGCACCTCGACTATGAGGGATGATAGAACGGTAGGCGTAGGAGACGGCATTGAGGGAGTTTAGTGGTGAATCGGATTCTAGCGTTTGCAGCCGCCTCTGCCATGGTTCTCAGCGCATCTTCCGCGCTGGCCCATGCTCGACTGGTGTCCGCTACCCCCGGCAACGGCATCACCGTGACCGCGCCCCGGACGATCAGCCTGACCTTCAGCGAGCGGTTCGCCGCGCCTTTTTCGACCGTTGAGGTCGAGGACAGTCGGGGCCGTGCGATCCGTCTGACGAAAGCCGTATCAGAAGACGGCAAGACATTGGGCGGGTCGTTCGCCGCGCCGCTGACAACCGGAGTCTATCGAGTGACCTGGGCTATCGCGGCGGCCGACGGGCATCGTATGACCGGGACCTACAGCTTCACCGTCCGCTGAGGTGCCTATCGATCTGATCGTCATCGGTCTGCGCTGGCTTCAGTTCGCTGCGGCGGTCCTGGCTCTCGGCCTGCCGCTGTTCCAGGCTTTCGGCTTGAGCGAACCGGGTCCGCAACCCACCAGACGCGCGACCATCATCGCGGGCCTCGTCCTTGCGGTCGCGGCCTTGAGCGGCCTCCTGGCCCAGACGGCCATGATGGCAGGAGGATGGGCGGCGGGGCTTGAGCCGGCGGCCCTGGGCTATGTCGTCCAGTCCACAAGCCTGGGCATGGCGCATCTGCTTCGTGCCGGTCTGGCTCTGGTGGGGGTCGCCGCACTGGCGATGGGTCGGGGGCGGAGATTGGGCGAGGCGGTTGGAATTCTCACCCTCTCGGGGGCCGTCGCCACTTTCGCCTGGAGCGGGCATGGCGCCGCCAGTGAGGGCGCCCTGGCGCTGTGGCATCTGACGGCCGACATCGCCCACGCGCTTGCCGCTTGCGTCTGGATCGGCGCGCTGGCGGGCTTCTGCCTCCTGCTGATCCGCCCGTCAGCGCCAGCGCCGGCCGCAACGGAGAGGTCCCTGGCAAGGTTCGCCTCCATCGGAACGGTCGCGGTTGCGGTCCTTGTCATCACCGGTCTGATCAATGCGGCCTTCCTGATCGGTGCAGAAGGCCTCGGCGTTGCGCCAGGCTCGACCTGGGGGCTCCTGCTGATCGCAAAGCTGGCGCTGTTCGCCGTGATGGTGGGACTGGCGGCGCACAACCGCTTCACCCTGACGCCCACGCTGTCGCGCGCTGTCGAGGCGCAGGCCGATGCCGACCCCTCGGTGCGGCGGCTACGGATCAGCATCGGCCTGGAGTTGCTGGCGGGATTTGCCCTGCTCGGCCTGGTCGCGGCGATGGGCGTGCAGATGCCGCCTGCCTCGATGTGAGCCTCAGGTCGGCGCGCGCGACGACCAGTGGATGTGGCGGATGCGCCATCCACTGGCCTGGCGGTGCAGGATCATGGTCTCGGCGGTCAGGCGATCGACGGGCCGACCGTTGAACGTGCCGCTGGTGCGTCCCTCGGTCAGAACCCAAGCGATATCGCCCTCCACCAAGGCCGCGCGGCGGGTGATTTCGGCCTCGGTCGCGGCGGCGAAGGCCATGTCGGCGGGCAGGTGATGGCCAGCGTATTCCTCACGCGATCGCTCGGCGCCGCCTTCTTCCAGCACCATGACGTCTTCAGTGAGGAGCGGGAGAACCGCGTCGCGCTCACCCGAACCCAAGGCGGCATGAAAGGCGTCCACGACCGCGATTGCCGGAGCTGCAGCCTCATCGACGACCTGCGCGGACGCAGCGGCGACAGCCGGCTCATGTGCTATTGCAGCGGGCGCTGAAACGGCGAGAAAAGCGGCGAGGATCAGGCGCTTCATCGATGGCTCCTTGAAAGTCTGGATCAGGACTATGCTCCGTTTACGTCGACGGCCAACCGCCCCCTCGCGAGGGGATGACCAGACCGGTGCGTAGAGGGGCGAGACGCATGGAGACGATCCGCATGACAGACCTCGATACTCTGATCGCACAAACGCCATCGTCGCGCGCCGTGGGTCTGCACGGCCTGGAGGCTGGCGTCTGGAACCGGGTCGCGCAGACGCAGGTGCGGGCGCGCGAACGGAAGCTGCGGGTCGCAGCCCTGTGCGTTGCGGCGGGCATCGGGGGAGTGGCCGGCGGCGTGTCTTCTCCGGCGGTAGAGCGGAGTCAGAGCGAGCTGACCGTGTTCAGCCCCAGGATGGCGGCGACGCCGCTGGATATGCGGAGCGTCCTGGGATGAGCAGCCTGAAGTCCACGCTCGTCACCGCCGTCCTGGCCGCTGTCGTGGGGGCGACCGCCGCCTGGGGGGCGATGACCTGGTCGGCGCGACAGGATCAGCCCGCTGACCTGCACCACATTGTTCACGAGCGACTGGACCTGACCCCGGAGCAGGACCGTCGGCTGGACGAGATCGAGGCCGCCTTCGCGACGCGGCGCGGACCGCTGGAGGCGGAAGTGCGCGCGGCGAACCAGGAGTTGTCAGCTGCCATCGCCCAGAGCCGGGGCGACACGCCTGAGGTGCAGGCGGCCGTCGAGCATTTCCACGGCGCCATGGGCGATCTCCAGATGGCGACCATCCGTCATGTATTCGAGATGCGCGCCGTGCTGACGCCCGATCAGGCGGAAGAATTCGATCGCGCCGTGGTCGAGACGCTGCGCGCCGACGCCGACTGACGCGGGCGTGGGGGCTGGCGACACCGACGAAGGCCAGGCCGCCCAGGGAGACCGGGCGGCGTTTTCGCGCCTGATGACAGCGACAAAGGGCGACCTGCACCGCTTCATCACCCGCTACGTCGGTGATCCGGACGAGGCGCTGGATCTGACCCAGGAGACCTACACTGCCGCCTGGCTGTCGATCCGGCGTTACGATCCCGACCGACCGTTCGGCGCCTGGCTGCGCGCCATCGCCCTGAACAAATGCCGCGACTGGAGCCGCCGCCGTCGCGTGCGTCGGCTGGTCCGGGGCGTCATGGGTCTGGATGCGCCGGAAGCTATGACGGTCGGTGACCCGGAGCCCAGCGCCGAGGATCGGGTGGATGATCGGCGGCGGGTGGAGGGTCTGAACCGCGCCTTGCGTCAACTGCCCGACGGTCAACGGGCGCCACTGCTCCTCGCGGTTCTGGAGGGGCGCTCCCACGCCGAGATCGGCCAGATACTGGGGCTGACGTCCAAGGCGGTCGAACTGCGGATCGCCCGCGCCCGCAAGGCCCTGATGGACCGCCTCGACCCATCCGAATGAGCCCCTGCGACCAGCGGTCGCGAGGGGCGCGTAGGGTTCTGGCGTAAGGCAGGTCAGACAGATGGGCCAAGACTGACGCATGATATCGATTCAGACAGACCGCCGCGCCTTGCTGCGCGGCTTCGCTGGCGGCGCGGGGCTGCTCGCCGCCCAAGGGCTTCTGCCCGCCTGGGCCCAGAGCGGGTCAGCGGGGCTGCGCGCCGATCTGCAGACGCTGGAAGGACCCGAGGTGCGGCTCAGCGTCGGCCACTCGCCGTTCACCGTGGGCGGCCGGACTGGCCACGCCATCACCGTCAACGGGACTTTGCCCGCGCCGCTCGTCCGGCTGCGCGAAGGCCAGACGGCCCGGCTATCGGTGACCAACACCTTGGACGAGGACACTTCGATCCACTGGCACGGGGTCCTGCTTCCCTTCCACATGGACGGCGTGCCGGGCGTCAGCTTCCCCGGCATCCGGCCGGGTGAGACCTTCGACTACGAGTTCCCAGTCATCCAGTCGGGGACCTTCTGGTATCACAGCCACTCCAACCTCCAGGAAGCGATGGGCCACTATGGGCCGCTGGTCATCGACCCGGCGGGCGCCGATCCGGTGGCTTACGACCGCGAGCACGTGATCGTCCTGTCGGACTGGAGCTTCCTGCACCCTCACGAGATTCTGGACCGGCTGAAGAAGAGCCCCGGCTACTTCAACCAGTCGCGCACCACCCTATCCGGCCTGCTGTCTGGCGAGGACGGCATGTCGCTGGCCGACCGCCAGATGTGGGGTCAGATGCGGATGGACCCGCGCGACATCGCCGACGTCAACGGTACGACCTACACCTATCTGGTCAATGGCCACGGTCCGACCGAGAACTGGACTGGCCTGTTCCGACCCGGCGAGCGGGTACGGCTGCGCGTCATCAACGCCTCGGCCATGTCGATCTTCAATGTGCGTATCCCGGGCCTGGCGATGACGGTGGTCAACGCCGACGGCGAGAACGTGCGACCCGTCGAGACCGACGAGTTCCAGATTTCCGTGGCCGAGACCTATGACGTGGTCGTCCGACCGACCGAGGACCGCGCATACACCTTGGTGGCCGAGTCCGTGGATCGCTCCGGCATGGCGAGGGCGACGCTCGCCCCGCGCCTTGGCATGACGGCCGAGGTTCCGCCGCTGCGCGAGGTGCCGACCCTGACCATGCGCGACATGGGCATGGGCGGCATGGCGGGCATGGACCACTCGGCCATGGGTCACGGCGGCATGGATCACTCCGCGATGGGTCACGGGGAGCCCGCCGCCGCGCCGATGGATCATTCCGCCATGGGTCACGGGGGCATGGACCACGACATGCGCAACCCGGACAACGCTCCCGCCGGCATGGCGGTCGGCGTCGGGGTGGACATGATCTCCTCGGACCCAGGCAACCGACTGGGCGAACGGCCCATGGGGCTGGAAGACTTCCCCCACCGGGTGCTGGTCTACACTGACCTTGTGTCCTTGGCCCCCAACAAGGACCAGAGGCCGCCGTCGCGCGCGCTGGAAATCCACCTGACCGGAAACATGGAACGGTTCATGTGGGGCTTTGACGGCAGGAAGTTCTCCGAGATCGTCGAGCCGATCAGGTTCGAGCGGGATGAGCGGGTGCGGGTGACCTTGGTCAACGACACCATGATGGCCCACCCCATCCACCTGCACGGCCACTTCTTCGAGCTGGTGACGGGCGGTCCGGCCGGACATCAGCCGTTGAAGCACACGGTCAATGTCGCACCGGGGTCCAAGGTGACCTTCGACCTGACGGCCGACGCACCCGGCGACTGGGCCTTCCACTGCCACATGCTGATGCACATGCACGCGGGAATGTTCAACGTCGTCACCGTCCGCCCTCTGGATGGAGCGGCGGCATGATCCGGATGATGGCCGCCCTGGTCCCTCCGCTGCTGTTCGCCAGCGCCGCGACCGCTCAGGACCACAGCCAGCATACGGCGCCCCCGCAGCAGCCGGCTCAGGCTCCTGCGGCTGATCCGCATGCGGGGCACGCCATGCCCCCGCCGACGCAGGGCGCGGACCCGCATGCCGGGCACGACATGGGCGCGCCGTCGCAGGCCCCTGATCCTCACGCCGGTCATATGATGCCCGCCCAGGGCGGTCCCCACGCAGGCCACGACATGGGCGGCCATGCGACGAGCGGCCCGCCCGACGTGCCGACCAGCGCCGATGACGAGGGCCGTCCGCGCCAACCGCCCCTGCCGCCCGCCGCACGGTCCGGTCCGGCGCATGCGGCCGACGCGATCTGGGGCGCCGACCGAATGGCCGGTGCCCGCGCAGGCCTGAGGCGCGAGAATGGCGACGTGCGCGCCACCACCGTGATCGTCGACCGGCTGGAGGTCGGCTTCGGCGACGGAGAGGAAGGCTGGACCTGGGACCTCGCGGGCTGGACCGGCGGCGACATCAACCGCTTCTGGTGGAAGTCCGAGGGCGAAGGGGACTTCGACGGCGAGGCCGAGGGTGAGGTCCAAGCGCTTTACAGCCGCGCCGTCTCGCCATTCTGGGACGTCCAGGCCGGCGTGCGCCAGGATTTCCGCGAGGACGGCGAGGACCCTACGCATCTGGTGCTCGGTCTCCAGGGCCTGGCCCCCTACTGGTGGGAGGTCGACGCAGCCGCCTTCCTGTCGACCGAAGGCGACCTGACGGCGCGCGTCGAAGCCGAATACGACCAGCGCATCACCCAGCGTCTGATCCTGCAGCCGCGCGTGGAGGTCGAGGCCTCGGCGTCCGACGTTCCGGAGTTGGGCTTGGGATCCGGTCTGACCCACATCGAGGCAGGCGTGCGTCTTCGCTATGAAATCGCCAAAGAGTTCGCGCCCTATGTCGGCGTGGAGTGGAGCCGCGAACTTGGCGACACCGCCGACTTCACCCGTGCGGCGGGCGGCGAGCCCGAACACACCCGTTTCGTCGTTGGCCTGAAGGCCTGGTTCTGAGGAGTAAACACATGCGCCACCTGCTTCCGATCGTCGCCGCCGGCCTGTTCATCGCCGCACCCGCCGTGGCCCAGGACGCCCACGCAGGGCATGGAGCGCACGACGCCCACGCCGGTCACGGCCAGGCCGCATCCGGCGACCATGCCGCTCACGGCGTCGTCACCAGCCCGGCGGACCGCGACATGACCGACGGCTCGCCGGACTGGTTCACCGCCACCTTCCCGCACGCCATGACGCTGAAGGCCGTCACCGTGACCGCCGAGGGTCAGGCCGCCGTTGAAGTCCCCGTCGCGGCCGCCGCTGCGACGACGCGCGTCTCCGCCGATCTGCCCACCCTGGCGCCCGGCAACTACGTCCTGAACTGGATCGCCGAAGGCGCGGACGGTCACGAGATGACGGGCGCCGTGCGTTTCATGGTTCACTGATGACGGTCCTATTGAACCGTCGCCTGCTGCTGGGCGGCGCTGTCGCGCTCGCCTCGACCGGCATGGCAATGGCGAAGGATCGTCGCATGACGGCCTACAAGACCCCGTGGTGCGGATGCTGCGACGGCTGGGTGACGCACATGCGTGGCGCCGGTTGGACCGTCGAGGTTGTCGAGCGCGAGGACCTCGCCCCGATCCGCGCCCGCCACGGCGTGCCGGACCGCTATGCCGGATGCCACACCGCCGTGGTCGGCGCCTACGCCATTGAGGGCCACGTGCCGGCCGCCGATGTCGCGCGCCTGCTGCGTGAGCGGCCGCAGGCCGTGGCGCTCGCGGCGCCCGGCATGCCCGCCGGATCGCCGGGCATGGAAGCGGCGGGGCGCGAGCCCTACGTCACCCTGCTGATCGACCGCAGGGGCCAGGCCACGGTGTTTGGACGGCACAACGGGGCCTGACCTCAGGCCGCCTCGCCCTGGAAGGCCGCGATGATCGGGCAGGGCCCGCTGTCCTTTGCGGCGCAGGCGCTCGCAAGCCGCCTCAGTGCCGCTCTCGCGTCTTCCAGATCGGCGATGGTTCGGTCCAGCGCTTCCAACCGCTCGGCGGCCAACACGCGGGCGCGGGCCCGATCCTCGCCGGCGTCAAGCGACAGCAGTTCCTTGATCTGCTCCAGGGTAAACCCGGCGGTCTGGGCCGAGCGGATGAACTTCAGCCGGCGCACATCCTCTTCGCCATAACGGCGAATGCCCGCGCCCCCGCCGTCGCGCGACCAGCGATCCGGCGTCGGCAGCAGGCCGCGCCGCTGATAGAAGCGGATCGTCTCCACGCCGACGCCGCCCTCCCGGGCCAGACCCGCGATCGTTCGCACACTCATGCTTGACTCCGTATCATGCTACGGAACTTAGGGTGTGGGCCTTGGATTTGAAGATCAAGGAGGCCAACATGACCAAGACCGCTGTCATCCACCGCATGGTGATGCCCGACCACACCTGTCCCTGGGGGCTCAAGGCTCGTCATCTGCTGAAAAGTCGAGGCTATAAGGTCGATGACCATTGGCTGACGACACGCGAGCAGACCGACGCCTTCAAGGCCGAGCACGGGGTCATGACCACGCCCCAGGTCTTCATCGACGGACGGAGGATCGGCGGTCACGACGACCTGCGGCGTTTTCTTGGCCTGAAGGTCCGCGACCCCAAGGCGACGACCTATACGCCGGTCCTGGTCGTGTTCCTGACCACGGCCGTCATGGCCGCCATGTTGAGTCTTGTCGTCTTTGGCACGCCGCTAACCGTGCGGGCGGGCGAGTGGTTCATCGCGCTGTCGATGATGGTGCTGGGGATGCTGAAACTTCAGAACGTCGAGAGTTTCTCGTCGATGTTCCTGAACTACGACCTCCTGGCGAAGCGCTGGGTTCCTTACGGCAAGGTCTATCCCTTCGCCGAGTTCGGGGCCGGCGCGCTAATGCTGGCGGGCGTTCTGACCTGGCTGTCGGCACCGGTCGCCCTGCTCATCGGCGGTATCGGCGCAGTCTCCGTGTTCAAGGCCGTCTATGTCGACAAGCGCGAACTGAAATGCGCCTGCGTCGGCGGCGACAGCAATGTGCCGCTGGGCTTCCTGTCCCTGACCGAAAACCTGATGATGATCGCCATGGCCATCTGGATGCTGACGATGGAGTTCAACTTGATCAGCGCGCGGATGCCGATGTGAAATCCCGTTCTAAGCGCCTGCTTTCAGGCGAATATTCAACGTCCGTTACTGGCGCCTAGTTGGCCTTCGTGAAACTCCTCATCGATGGGGGCTTACCGCTAGCTTCGCGCAGCACGGCGATATAGCCGGGCGCCACCTCCATCTAATCTAACGCGCCCTTTTCTAAGCAGCTTGTGCAGGGCAGGTAGTTTGTAGCTGTTGACCCACATGAACAGGTGGTGCTCGGCGTGCGACCACCGTGCAGGCCATGACAACGGCTCGCAAAATGGCTTAGCTTCGCGTGAGTGACACCGCTTTTCCAAGGGGACCGCTCATGGCGGGAAATATCTTCATCGGCACAGGCGGTTGGACGTTCGAGCCCTGGCGAGGGGTCTTCTACCCACCCGGGCTGCCCCAAAAATCCGAACTCAGATTTATGGCGGAAACTCTTACATCATTGGAGATCAACGGCACCTACTATTCGACCTTCAAGCCCGACAGCTGGATGAAGTGGCGCGATGAGACGCCCGACGGTTTCGTCTTTGCGGTCAAGGCCAGC
>Ga0315906_10002976_pt1 | contig 22908 bp, 17 predicted proteins | sample LakEriMetagenome_4_FD_203526 | JGI IMG/M metagenome (GOLD analysis project Ga0315906, IMG submission 203526) | Freshwater fungal communities from buoy surface, Lake Erie, Ohio, United States - Buoy 2 MA122 | ecosystem: Environmental > Aquatic > Freshwater > Lake > Lake biofilm | place: USA...
AGCTAACTGCTGGTCTTTTTCCGCAATGTCTTTTAGCAGCTGATTTTTCACTTTCGCCTCAGCCAACTGAACGGCATTTTTCTTGTCATTTTCCGCCAATTCCAATCTGGCTTTCAGCTCTTCATCAAACTTGCGGTCCCTTACCTGCTTTAGGATAGCTGCATAACCGGCTTCATCTACCTGAAAAGGCTTCTGGCAATTGGGACAAATGATTTCATTCATAGTATGGTAATTTTTTCGCGAATTCTCTTGTTTTTCAATAATACTAAAATCATATTATTTCCAGCTTTTTCCTTAAAATTTATTTTTTTCCTCCACTAAATCCAGCGGCCGATGTACTGCCGCAATAAAGGCAGGACCTTCTTTTTTCCGGCTCAGCCAGTCAGTCAGCACCACACCCTCATCTTCCAACCCAAAGGGAATGAAAAATACTTTATCTGGTTGGTCCTTTACTTGCTCCTTCAGATATTGATCGAGCCTGTAGAGTGACGCACCCATACTGTACTTGCTTTTCTCTATTCCTCCTCCCAGATCATTGTATTGACTAAGAAAATTATCGCTATCATAATCGAGCATCAGATCCTCCCAGTACACACAAGACACCGACGATGGGAGATGTTGCTCAAAACGGGATAGATTTCGGGATAGTACCACCATAGCATTTTCATCCGGCTCATGCATCTTGCGAATAATATGCATGAGGCTTCCCCTTACCATCATACCATGATCAGCATATTCCCGATATGTCATCTGACTGATATCTTCTGCTGTTTCCTTGCGTATAAAAGCCTTACAGAATCTTCTGGATTTTTTATCAAGCTCCTGTTCCACTCCTACAAAAGACCCCTCAGCCTCCCATCGGAAAATAAAATCTGAACCTAACTCAGTATATATGGAACCTGTCTTTAATGGATACATATAATCTCTGAAACAAGCAGCAGACATATAGCCATAATGATCCGGCTCATACCCCTTGATCCAGCACATTGGATAACTGTTCAGTTGACGAAACATCTTCTCCACAATATCCGTACCCCGCTCCAGTACTTTCGTTTCTACAGTACAAAAAACACGGGGCGTATATCGGCCATTATGCGACAAAGCAACATAAGCCGCAAGTCCTTCCGACGTGAAATAATACAGGTGAATTATTCGGTCAACCCCTTTTCTTTTCAGGGTATAATGGATCATCCATGGTGGTTCATTCATCGCCGGCGCAAAAGACTGCCTGTAGTTCCGATGATGATGCTCCATAAATTGAATAGCTGCAAGATGCTGCCGGTAAGAAGGATGCAGATCAAAACAGATCTCTTCGCTAAAATCATCCTCAATATCGCAGGACACGACTTCCAGAAAGTCCTGATGATCTTTAAAAAATCGTTCCGCATAATCCAGTATTTCTTCCTTGCTCAAATACAGATTCGGGAAAAAATAATTGGTACAGAGATGACTGAACCGAAGCAGGGGTTCAAAATCTTTTCCGGGACCAATATAAAAAAAGGAATTTTCGAAGGATGAACAGGGTATTTTCATTTGTAATTATTTTATTATTAAATCCTCCCCCTTCACCCCCTCAATGAGGGGGATATTTCCTAACTTACTTCAAACTCATAACCGATAACCGATAACCAACAACCGACAACTGCCAACCTACAACCTAAACCCAATAGAAGGTCTGTCATGATTATTCGATAACACAAACTCTTTCTCACACAAATCCATGATACAGTCAGAAAGTTGTAACCCAGGGTCCAACATGTTTTGAATGAAAAACTTTTTCCGGATATTATTGATCTGTGCACCAGTCAACCGGTATTTTTCAGAAAGGTTTTCAATCATCGGATCCTCTAATTCCGGAAAATTGTTTTTCAATATGTTCACCCTGGTTGAATGTTCGGGAGCACTTAATTTGATCTTGAAGAGAAAACGTCTGTCAAACGCCTCGTCAAAATTGGGTTCGTTCATGGTAGCAAATATGATCCCCTTTGCATTTTCAAGTTTCTCCAGAAACAATGTCACCATGGTATTCATCATCTCGGAAACTGGAGTGTTGGATTGGGTCATTCTCTTTTTCAACAAACCGTCACATTCATTCAAGAGTAAAATCGGGTGTTTCTCTTCATTGTCCAGTAAAGATTGGTACTCGTTAAATATCTCCACCAGATTTTTTTCCGAATCCCCCACATAAGATCCTAAGATGGTTTCCACTTCCACTTTATATATTTTACGTCCGGTTTGTGCGGCGAGTTCCATCACCGTACTTGTTTTACCGGTTCCGGGTTTACCAAACAACAATACGGTGACTCCTTCATTCATTCCTCCTTCTTTAAGTTGGCTGACAACATTGTCATACCCATCCTGTTGAAGTAATTTTTTAAATCTGTCGATCTCTTTCTCTTCGGATGGATTATAATAGAGATGTTGGGATTTATAATCATCCATCAACAACAGGGTACCACGTTTTAATTTCTTTTTTTCCTTTTTTTGAAATTCCTCTCCCAGAAGATATCCGATGGCCTGATCGGACAGAGACATGGATTCAACCGATTTATACCACCCGGTTTCAAAGGTCAGAAGATCTTTTATGATTAATATATTATCTCCCTTGTTGATGGATTTAATGAGTGAAATTCTTTTTTGAACGGAAAAAAAGTTATTGATGATTCTCTCTACATTGATTCCGTCACTGTCTCGTAAGATCGTGGCATGTATCACCACCATAAAAATGAGGAGTTCATCTTCAGGGAGTCCGATATCTCTGATAAACATCACTTCTTGGATGTCACTGTTATTTTCTATGAGATCTTCTGTGATCTCATACAAGGTTTTAAAATCGATCATGTCACTCCGGTACATTTCATAGGAGTTATGGAAGTCTTCGAGTACACTGATCAGATTTCGTTCGTTTGTTTCAGAATCCTTTTTAAAAGGAGTGGCGGTGAGAACAGATTTAAACGCCCGTTGAGAAAGTTGAAACCCTTCAAAACTGTCAAAATCATCCCGATCCTTTCTGAGTATTCCCATCACACAGAGTTTATTGATATCCCGGATGATATTGACCACCTCATGGAGATCCACATCCATCCATTCGGTTATTTTATTGATAACCAGGTTTCTCTTATTGAGAATCTTATAGTAAATAAACAGAACCAGAATCAGTGCCTGACCGGCAGATACTCCGAAGTAATCAATGATCAGTTTCAGATCCTCCTGATATTCGGGAGAATTGATCACGGTCAGTCTTTTCCCCCGACACTTTTTTTCAAGCCGCTGAACGGCCTCACACAATAAACGGGAGTCATTTTCTTCATTCTGAAACAAGGTCATTTGCGAATTGGAGTTCATAAATTATTATTAAGTGTTTTCGTTTGACTTTAACGTATATTTCTCTTTTTTTATTGATAGATTATCCATCTTTTTTCCGCCAAATATCGCAGACAGTCATTGGTCCATTTTTTGGCAAATCGTCTGCTGTCCACTTCCAGGGGGTTTTTTTCGTAACCATAAACATCGTTGTAATGACCATAATATTTGAACTCTTTTTTGCCAGAAGTATTCTGAATATAATGCGCCACTTCATGCAGAATCGTATCGACCAGCGATGGTATATCCTGATGGTTTTTTAAATAAACCCTGACCTCATTATTAAAACTCGTAAACACCCCCATCCATTTTTTATTTTCATAGTAACAGATTTTTATCTCCGGATATTTTTTGATGCCTTTTTCAGACAGAACAGGTCCGGTAAAATATACCACCTCCCTGATCAGTTGAGCGTAAGGAATCCTTGAGCACCATTTTTTTTGGCCGGTAACCGACCTGTTTTCATTCTTTAAAACCCTGTCATAATCTTTCTCATCAGTCACATCCCCACCCGTTTTTTTATCCTGAGCATCTGAAGGGTATAGAATATACAGCACCACCAGAAAAAATAACAAACCCAACAACTGAAAGAAAATCATTCTTATAATAAATATGTTTTTTGTTACGCCGCCACTTTCAACATGGATTCCGGAACAGGATACATACCATCCCACTGATCGATCCGAGGTAGTACAGATACTACTTTTGAATCCTTATAAAACCCGGGTTTTTCATACAGAAACGAATCAAACTGAAAAAGTGTTAATGATTCCGGAGGTACATCACATGGAGTACAGACATAATTGGAGGGAACCAGATATGGATCTTTGATGGATTTCAGATCCTCTCTCATGACGGGATCTATAAACCAGGGACCATCAAAAACAGAGGTATCGATCCTCCAGAAATCATATCTTTTCAACCAACGTAACATCCTGAAATCCTCTTCATCCTTATCATTGTATATAGAATAATACCTTTCAGTATAATCTAACCACAAAGGATACATAGATGTTAGTTTTTTAATTCGGTTATGGGCAAACACCGGCCAGTTATCGGAGGTTTTCAATCCCTCTTTTTTAATTTTATCTCTTCTGGAGAATGTAACTTCCCCATTTTCTTCTTTTATGATAAATTCATCAAGACCTTCAAACTCCTCCGGACTGTTTCGTTCCCTGTCTAAGTAAAACTTGGAATCAGAGACGTGCCAGAGATACCGATCTGGAATCACCTTAACATCCACATCATAACGTCTGATTTTTTTATCAAAACCCCAAATACTTTCCATGTAAAAACCCATAGATTTTATTTTTAGTGAGCTTCAATAAAAGTGAATGATCAAAGACGATAGGTATCAAATTCACGTACACCCTCTTTTCTTCTCAACTGTTGGGTATTGTTTCTTAACATCTGACGTAAATCCAGTCCCTTCGGAACCGCGTAGAGTTTTAACTCGGGTTTATATGGATCAGAACTCTTTATGTAAATATTCATTAACCCTACCAGTCTCATGAGAAAAGGTTCCTCCTCACGAATGGATTTGATCCGGTAAATCAACGTTTCCTTTCGATCGATGGATAAGATACCTCTTTGTTCAACTATACAAGGAGTGGATCCATCCATCATAAATTCATACTTCCAACAATAAACATCGAGTACTTTGATCATACATAAGAGACTCAGTAAAGGAAGGATAAACAGACAAATAACCCCTAATATGATCCAACCGATATTTATCCACTGAGAAGGTTTGATGGTGTATCTTGGTGAGGTATTCATAGTGCAAATATAAATTAATTTTATCCTGAAACAAAATATTTGGTGTAAATATTTTGTTAAAGCGGGTAAAATAGGGTGATTTCCCGAAGGATCCGGATGGATTTTTCTTCCTTCTCTGCAAAATCCCGGAGTGAGCGAACCAGTTTCTCACGCATCATAACGTCGGAATGGTTAATAACAATATATAATTTGTCTGTTTTAAAATACTTTTCATTGGCCAGGATGATCAGATCCGTCCATACTTTATCGATCGCATCGGTAGTCGTGTGAGGATCCAGCAACAAAGCAGGCAACATGGTCATATACACCCTGGGAAACAAGGCGCCGGCTTCCCCATTTTTCTCGATCAGTTGTACCAGATGCTGATACTGCTGTTCGGAAAAATTAAAATGTTCAATTAATATCTGAAGTGATACAGACGCCTTATCGCCTGCCATACAAGCAAAGTGTATTTCTTTACTTTGCAACTCTTTTAAGGCAGCACTAAAATTGAAATCATTTCGAATAGTAAGGGATGGCTGTGGCATTATGGAATGATGTTTAAATTTTTGAACATGGTACTCTGATATTCCTTAAAAAAAATCACCTGCTTCAGATAGTGCTTAAATCGCTCTGAATATTTATCATGAATCTCTTTCTGGATATACTTGTTTTTGGGTAGATGTAATTTCATTTGACGCAGCTCACGAACACTGAAGGGATTAATCACTCCGTAACCGGTCGTACCAGAAGCTTTGAGTTCTTCTAATTTAACTTTGAAACTAGGCAGCAGATGATGCTGAACCAATAAATCTAGCAATAAATGGAGATATGGAACATAGACATCTTCCGGGGTACGCGGACGCAATTGCACAAAATGATTGGAGGCAACCAGACGATACTGTCCGCTATTAATCAGCTTGGTATTATATAAAGAAAAACCGGTAGGAAATCCGCGCATACTGATGAGGTAATCATTCCTTTGTAAAAGGCGGTTTTCAGAAATATAGGAAAGAGGTACAGCCTGCTTCTTTGGGTTCTGAGTTACTTTCTTTTCTTTTTGCTTTTCTAAAGATCTTTTCACTTTGACTTCGTCAATCTGATTGAACTGTTGTTCGTCGGTCTCATCCTCTTGGGCATCTTTACCATCCACATCCTCAAAAGAAGAAATGGAAAGAAAACCGACTTTTTCCGAACCTTCCGAGGTGTATGGATGATAACGATCTTCAATCATGCCCAGCTTAATATCAAACAGATCATCCAGCAGATAAGCCTGCTCTGCCTTAGGAATTTCATCCCTGAACTGATCTTCCAAATCTGCAATTAATAATAACATTGTAAAGATTTATGACAAAGATAGATAAAATTGGAAATAAAATTACAAATATATGTTAATTTGTTACAAATAATTTGGTGCAAGCTGTTTTCGTGGCCTATATTTGTCGGGGAATAGCTAGTTCCGGATCCATTCACCTAAATAAAAATATATGAACAAAACCACTTTCATCTTACATCCAGACGATCGTTCAACTGATTTCCTCACCCCCCTTCATCATCAACTCGATGATAAACATGTTATTACCGGTGGAATCGGGGGAAAACAGATCCGTGAACATTTGGATTCTCATGACCAATTGATCTTGATGGGTCACGGTACCTCCAATGGTTTATTATCGGTAGGGAAATTCCCCGGACGATATCTGTTTGTGGTCAACCAGGAGGATACAGAGATTCTCAGGGAAAAAGAGAAGAACATCTTCATCTGGTGTTATGCGTCTTCCTTTGCGCGCGCGCACCAAATCAAATCTTTCTGTACTGGTATGTTCATCAGTGAAAAACCTGAGGCGACTTATCTGGGTCTTCATGATGTCTCCATAGAAGATATAGAAATGTCTAACCGTTGTTTTGTAGAAGTGGTAGCGAGTCTGATTAAAGACAATAACATAAAACAAATTTATGAAGGGGTTATGGAAAGTGAATACCGTCTACTTTCGAAAGATAATCCGGTCGCGAAATACAATTTTGACCGTATCGAATTCATTCCATAATAAATCTATTCTATATGTCTATCAATGTAAATGACCTGAGCGGTCTTTTTGAAAACAATCAAAACAATGACCCGAGTAAAACAAGATATGATGTGAAAGTGATGGAGGAAAAATATGATGATACCGGTGAAAAAAAGATCCTGATATTGCAGGATCACCGGAACTACATCATTGAATTTCCCTGTGAACTGTATATCATGAATTCCCTTTCCGTTCATTCCGGGGACAGATTGAGTATGTCAAAAGAAATGTACGATACCTGGTTTCAAAGAGCGTATCATCAGGAATACAAACACTTGTCTGATTTTGCTTTTCAGCATTTTGGCAAACTGCTTGAGAACAGTGATCTGATCCTTCAACATGAAGCATACTTCAACATTCGGCTTCCCTTTTTACAATCGCTCATGGTCTATGGGGGTTCAAGGTCTTATTCCCTGGGCGCATTATTGAAATCCTGGATTGAAACGGATACCTTTCTCCTGAATAATGGAACATACATGCTGAGTGTTTCCGGCAGTCCGCTTAGCGGAATGGCTTATTACAAGGCATGGTGTCCAAAGAAAAAAGAAATGATCTATGACGACCTGAATGTTCCCGGCAAAAGCGGGATGGGTTTCTTTAAAGAATTCGAAGCGCTGGGAAATCAATTCCCGGAACAAAATCTGTCTGATCTGTCTGTGTTAAACGCATTACTGCGTGAAGTCGGCATCTTCGACCATCTTGAGCATGATACTTTCTAGTTTTTTCAAATCTTCCTCTTTGGGTTTATGGAAATAGATGCCATGCTCTGTTCCTTTACGCATACCCCGCACAAATAAATAATATACCCCTCCCACATGCTGCTCATAATTAAACTCATCCCCCAACCGAAGTGATAAATAGCGGTATAAGGCCAGTGAATACAAATAATACTGGAGATGAAAATTATTTTCTTCCATGGCTTCAGCCATGGCTATGTCATGATAATCCTCCGCATGATTACCCAAATGATTGGATTTCCAGTCGAGCAGATAATACCTTCCGTCATGTTCAAACAACAAGTCTATCTTCCCGTTCAGAATACCGGTAAGCGACATATCCTTGTTGATGCGTATGGGAATTTCATTATTATGTATGCTGATTGGAAAATCTTTCCAGTCTACATTAGTTAAGGGAATATCGAATTCCAGTTCATTTAATCGTTGATAAACGCCTACGGTATTTAGAGAAAAACCATGAGGAAGCAGACTCGTTTCAGTAATGTTTTTTAATAATTCAATCATCCAGTCCAGATGCTGTAGCTCCACACCTGTTCCGGGATATCGCTTACGTATATCGGCAATTTTTTTGGCCCAGGCTTCTGAAGATGAAAAATCTATTCGTTCCAGTAAATCGTGTAAAAAAATACCTGTTTGAGCACCTCTTCGCATGGTTTTAAATATAAACTCATCATAAGATGATTGTTTCGTTTCCATCAACAAACGTGTTCGCCGCTCTTTATTAACATTGAGTTTTGTATAGCTCGTTTTTCTCCAGTGACGATCAGATATGGTTATGGAAGGAATTTGAACAGAGGACATTCCTTCCCCGCCTGCAGAAACATATCTAAATAAGCCTCCGCTCAACTCAGGAGGATTTGCAACAAACAATTCTGTTTTTTTGATCTCATCCTTTGAATTGTCTGCACCAATGAAACGAATTCCTTTAAATGATTTTTGTTTCTCAAGAATAGCCGTAATGAATTTTTTGAGCGAAGTTTGATAATTTCTGCTTCCTTTCAGATGATGGGATGCTACGACATAACTATGATACCGGGCGCGGGTAATGGCCACATATAAAAGACGCAGATTTTCCTGCTTTTTTCGTTCTTCATAGTCCGTATAAAAAGGGGATCCGCTTATCAATTCTTCGTCAGCTATATAATAACCATCATCCTGCCTGAATTGCTTGGTTGAAAAACCATCGGTTGACTTCAAATCCAGATAGGGAGCTATTACAATATCATACTCCAGCCCCTTACAACTATGCATGGTTACGATCTTCACTGACGCCTCGTCACTTTCAATACGTTGCAGATATGAATCTTCCGAACTTTGTTCTCCGTCTATTCCTTTTTTAAGCCAGAATATTAACTCATCCGGCTTATACTTTTTCTCTACTTCCGCTTCGTGCAACATCTCCATCAGCTGAAAGGTGTTAGCAAGAACCCGCTCAGCATTATCCAGTCTTCCATCATATCTTCTGTCAATAACTTTACTGTCACTGATGAGTTGGCGCAACATAGCAAATACGCCGTTGTTAATCCATTTTTCCTGATAGGAGCGGAATCGAAGAAGAATACTCTCTTCATGTAGTTCATTCAATTCATTCCATGACAAACCGGCTACTTTCGTCAGTAAAGCCCGGTTGATACTGCTCATCTGTATTTCATGAACGGCAGTTAGAATGTACAGCATTTCTAAAGCCTCCGGCGTTTCAAAAACCTTGGTATCACTGACCGTCACCGCGGGAATACCCAGTCTCGATAGGTGGTTACGTATGTTCTGTCCGTCATTCTTTTTTCTTACCAATATCCCAATCTGTCCTGCCTGAATACGCTCCGGATTACCATTGCTTTTAATTTTAAAAAACGGATCACAGAGCAGCTTATGCACAAGCAAAACAGTGTCTTTAATAACAGCATTCGCATCTCCGCTGCATAGTATTCGAAGTGGGTTGAGAACTTGATTATCATAATAAATACCCCCTTTCCGAGCATTTGGCGCAGCATTTACGGGATAATACTTAATCCGGTCATGTGAAAAAACATCGAAATCAGCCTCGGTTGGTTGAAAAAATTCATTCATGGCTTCGACATATTCCGGAGTTGAACGAAAATTGGTATTCATTCTCCAAATATCATCCACCAATGTTGACGCATGCAGATAGGTTTCCAGATCCGCTTTTCTGAAAGCATATATCGATTGTTTCGGATCACCGATAAAAAATACAATGTGCTTCCTGTCAGAAGAACTCTTGGATTCATCTCCCGGATGAGTGGCCGCGGCATTCGCCTTGTTAAATACCGTATTAAAGATGTCAAACTGCAACTGATCGGTATCCTGGAATTCATCGATAAAAACGGCTTTATATCGGTCTCTTAGTATTTGAATAAGGCGGTCCGACTGAGCTTTTGTCGCCGCATCTTGATTACACACAGCACGATGTAGCCCGCTGATCATATCATCAAATGTTATCTGACCAAAATCAGACTTGATCGCCTGAATACGATTGACAACATCATCATAAATCATCTTGGCGAGTATGCTGATTAGCTGCGCCACTCTGTCTGAATGAAGCTTTTTTAAATTTTCAACATTATTTTTATCAACTGCTTCTTTTTCGGCTAAATCCGCTTCCTCTTTTTTTAAATCATTTATATGTTTAATAAAATCTTCTGGAAATAATTTATTTACATATTGAGTATGTAATTTCTCTTTGATTGCACCAATAAAATCTTCTCTTTCATCTTTCCCTAACATCTCAAGTAAGGTGTTCCTGTTTTTTTCATTCTTTACCAAATTAGCTTTCTCAGTCCATTCTTCTTCATGTTGTTGTAGAGAGGCAAAAATGGTGTCTTTTAAACTTTCTATGGTTGTCCTTTCCAATATAAAATCTTGCGAAACCGGTTCTGTAAAGGAGATGATATTTTGCACGAGGAAATCCCGGTAGAAATCAAGACCTCTTCCTGTATCAATATCACCGATATATAATTTTTTCCCCTTTAAGCTCCCGCTTACTAAATCAAAGACTCTTTTCTTGGAAAATTCATTCATTAAGAGGATGGATAAAACTTCTTCATCGAGTGTGGTAACGTGTTCCCGCCATCCCTGATCAAAAGCTTCTTGTACCAGCTGGTCAAATTCAGCCGGCTCCATCGGTTGAGAATGAAAAATCTGATCCGTTTCAAAAGCATATTCACCCAGGATTCTGGCACAAAAACTGTGGATGGTAAAAATGGCTGCCTGATCAAACTGTAATAATGCCTGCTCTAAATTTTTATGGATAGCTTTAATATTTTTTTGCTTCTTATAAGCATCTAATATGATATCTACAATTTTTTTATCAAGACCCTGATAATTTTCATCTTCCTTTATGATTAATTTAGCCGCCTGTAAACCTTGGCGCAGAAAATCACGAACCCTTAATTTCATCTCAGCAGTAGCATCCCTGGTAAAGGTTACCATCAGGATCTCGCCAATACTCAACCCTTCTTCCACAATCAGGCGAAGGGCAAGAATCGCTATAGAATAGGTTTTGCCTGTTCCGGCACTGGCTTCAATCAGATTAATTCCTTTTAAAGGGACGTTAGTGGGGTCAAAATCCGGGTGTTCAATTGGCGTTTTATTACTCATTAATTATAATTGACGGAGTTAAAGAAATTAAATTTTTAAACCTGAAGTTATTGCGGCTTTTTCTTGATATCTTCAAAATGAGATGACAATTCACTCGTTAATAATGATACAAACCCGTTCCATTTTTGCAGTTGCTCCTCATTATTAAAAACTTCATATAAGCCATTGTTGGCCTCTACTATTTGCTTCAGATAAACGTCATTGTGAAAATATTTAGCATAGTCGTCTCCCAACTCACTCTCATAAACATCGATGAGCTTCTCCGCATCAAATCCCCGGGGATTATTCGTATAATATAAAGGAGAGAGCGGTGCATAGAACATAACCGGCGTCAGATGTCCGTCTTTGAATATCCGGATATATTCGGGCAGAATTTTTTGGGCAAAGTCTTTCAAAGCAGACGTACCCTTGATATGTACTTTAACGGGGAATGTAATATTATTCTCCTTTTTATTATATACAATCACCAGATCCAGTTGATCGGTCTTCTCATCATCCTGACAGAGCGCCACAAGATAGGAGATCCATGGATACATGATTTGTTTGAGGATATTTTTGGTGAACGCGTAATAAATGTATTTGTTGCCATAAACAGGTAGGTTGCCTGAAATTTTAGTATTATCATGTTCATATACGACTTCCAGTAAAGTACACTCATTATTATCTTTAGCTTCTTTCACCAACTCATCAAAAGACCTGATTTCTTCATTTAAATTTTTGATCAGAACATTACCCATATTAGCTAATGGAAGCGAACCGGAACGCTTCCCCTTCGTGATATAGGTTTCTACATCTGTTTCTTGTCTGAGAAGATCATCTTTCACTTTCCACTTCTGCAAAGGATCAAGTTCGAATACTTCCGCGTCCGGAATACGCTCTTCATCCATCCGATAATAAATACGAAGCTGATTGTTAAAGAAATATTTTACAGGATGTTTGAAAAAAGTCGCAAATTTTTCAAGCTGAATCGTGGAAAAATCCGGCGAAGCAATCTCTCTATTTTCATCTTTTGTGTATTCCTTACCGTGGGTAAGCGTATCACTGATGTAGTTCCCCTGAAGCGGTGAGTCTTCTTTTCCATATCTTGAACTGAACACATGCAGCGGATGTATATTAATAAATGATTTTTTAAAACTCGCCACATCATTTGTGTTCAGGGCAATATAATCCAGTAACTCATCTACCAGTGTAGAAGGCGGCTGATCGGATCCCCGCTGAATATCTTTTGCCAGGAAACTGATATAGAGTTTTTCCCGCGCGGCAAGCAGACTTTCCAGAAAGAGATGCTTATCGTTTTCACGAATACAGCGATCACCGGTTATTCTTTTCTTTCCTCCCAATAACGAAAAACTCAGTGAACTGTCCTGGCGCGGAAACTTATCAAAGTCCATCCCTATCAAAGCCACCACGTGATAGGGCACGCTTCGCATAGGCATCATCGAACAGAAGTTGATGCCTGCATCAGCATAACGATTAGTCCTTTTCTCCTGATCGAGACGATCTAAAAACACATGACGAAACGTTGCATAACTGATTTTTTCTTCTGCAGCTATGCTATCTAAATATAAAATACTTTCCATCAGTCTGGCAAACCGCGGAAAATCTTCATCGTCTTCATCCTCTTCCAGAATCATTTCAGTCATGATTTTACCTAAATACTCAGACCATTCACTCAGCGTTTTAGGAATAGACCTTTCCTGCAAGAGTCCGCTCAGCACCTGGATAAAATGATACAAGCGAATGCGATCCTGCATACCGGAGCCTTCGGCTGTATCAAGAACAAAAAAGGAGCGCCCATCTTCAAACTCTGCTTCTCCACTTATACAAAGACCATACATAATCTTTTTGAGGCCATAATCCCAACTGACCATCCAGGCTTCTGTTTTTTCATACAAATCATCAGAAGGAGCATCGTCAGGCATACCAAAATAAATTCCTGCTTCCCTCACCGCCTGCCTTACCGACTGAACATCAGTGAAACCAAACCGACGACGAATAAACGAAGAGTCAAGCAAAGACAAAACCTCTTCCGATTTGAACGTATCAACATTGACATTTAAAATATCACGCAACGCTGTAAACAGAGTGTTTCCTTTGGAAACAGATTCATCGGCAATAGTGTACGGTATCTTAACCGGCGCATTTTCAAAGACAGCCCGGATATACGGAGCATAAACATCGATATCATTGGCCATCACCACCACATCACGCGCTTTAAGATGAGGAGATTTGGCAAAACAATCAATCAGATAATTATATAATACTTCCACTTCTCTTACCGGCGTAAAACATCCATTGACTACGATTGTTCCGTCATTGATTTTTTCGGCAGGAATAATACCTCGTTTATCATTTGAAAGATTATGATAAATATCAAATTGAATTTGATTCAGTAAGGTTTGTGGTAACTGACGGCTATGAGCTGACTCAAGTTCATCATACTGATTCACGTAGCTCTCATGCCCTAAGAGCAACGAGTAACTCTCTCTTAATATGGTACCCCAGTTTACGAGAAGTTCATTCCCGAGCTGACGATGTTCTAACAATTCCGGCTTCCCTTTTAATTGACTAATTTTTTGAGCAGAAAGATCATCCATCCATAAATCTTGCGGAGCCGGATTTAAAAGATAAAACCGGATCGGGATAATGGCAGAAAGTTTATTAAATAATTCTAAGAAATAAGGTGTGACAATGGCTAGTCCGAAAAAACGCAAAGAAGGTAATTTTTTTCTGATCAACTCTTTTTGCTCCTCGATTTCCAGCTGAGCCATTATGTTTTTGGAAATTTGTGTGCGATCAATAAAATCAGCTCCCAGATGTTGCTTCATCCTTCCCCATAAATAAACCTGCCATTGCTGATCTGCCGGCTCATTATTTATATTATTATTCCATTCGTCAATCGTTTTATGACGATAAATCTGATACTGATCAAACAGATCAGCCATTTCTGCTGCCAGCGCTATTCGACGGGTTTCATGATCAGTATAATACGCCGCAATATGAGGATAATTCGAAATAAACTCATCCTCTTTTAATATTGAAAAAATGGCCCATGTCATTCGGTCTTTATCAATCAGGCTGGAACTGTCCGGACAAAGCCACGAATACAATAACTGAACAATATCATTCATTTTGACAAAACGGAGATTGGCGGCAATGCCCGTCTTTTCAGCCACTTCATTTTTCATCCAGCTGTTGATACCATCCGTTTGTGTGACTACCCATTGCGGGTCAAACACACCAATTCTTTTTTCGGCAAAGTCTCCTCGCATGTCTTCCGTCAGTGCATCTGATAATAAATCAAGTGATGCGGCCACTCGCAGTGTTATATACATATATTGTTATGCTTTAAATCGTTCGTGAATACCTGATATCCGTTCTACTTTTCGCTCAATACCTGCAACCAGACAATCTTTCCCTCCCCGGATAATTGCCTTTGAGATAGCGCGCGTAACACCGGTGTAGATAAGCTCCCGTGTCAGTAAGCGGTTGTCGGCATGGTCGGGCAATACCACCATCACACGGGTAAACTCTGACCCCTGGCTTTTATGAATTGTCATGGCAAATACTGTTTCACAATCATTTAATGATGCAGGAGAGAACGGACGAGGGGATTTCCCCACCTTATTGGGCTCAAAGTAAACGGTCATCTTTCCCGATTCATCTCTGCGAACAATACCCACATCCCCATTATAGAGATCCAGCTCCCGATTATTTCGGGTCACTATAACAGGTCGATTATGATAAAATCCATTGGAGGGATTGATGAGATCCGGTCTTTCCTGGTATAAAATTTTTTCAATCAGTTTATTTAATGCATATAATCCGTTTTCGCCCTCTTTAACTGTAGCGAGTACCCTTTGCTGATTCAGTTTTTTTAACGCTTCACTGATATCTTCCTCCATGAGAAAATCGAGATATCCACTGACGAAATGTTCAAAAGCCTGTTGATGATTATGATCAATCATGTGAATCATGTGACCGTCACTCTTTTCAACCAGATCAATCGCCTCCTGATGCTCTCCGGCTATAATGGCCCTGCTCAGTTTTCCGATCTCACCCCGCTCCTGAAATCGATAGCTGTAGCGTAACTCGGTAATACAGGTTGAAAGATCTGATGGATCAGGACGTTCATACTTGTCCGTTATATGGCGGATATGATCCGGAATAAAGGAATTAAACCATTCGATTTCACTGGAGGTAAAGACATTCAAATGACCGGCCGAGAAACACAAATCACTGAGTAAGCTTCCAGCCTCTACCGAAGCGAGTTGATTTTTATCACCTAATAGCAAAATGCGGGTATTTTCACCGCAGGCATCCAGCAATTTGGCAAACATGGGCATATCAATCATAGAGGCCTCATCAATAATAACCCAGTCATAAGGCAGTGGATTTTGGGCGTTATGCTTGAAATAGATCGAATGATGAATATATCCCAGTAAACGATGTATGGTATTGGGCTTAAGTGCCTCAATTTTTTTTCTAATCTCGTCCGGGATATCTCCTTTTGCTTTATGTAAAAGAGATTCGAGCATCCGCATAGATGCTTTTCCGGTAGGTGCAGCAATCGCTACCTTGCTGTCGGGCGATATTGTAAAAAGAATACGCAGGAGTTTTGACAGCGTAGTGGTTTTACCTGTTCCCGGGCCACCGGTAATAATACTGAAATCGTTCATCAGGGTTCGAATTACGGCAATCAGCTGCCAGTCTATCTTCTCATCTTCAGTAAGGCCATCCAGATTATTTTTTGCGGACAGGGTTTTAATCAGTTCCTGAACACCGTCAATGGCCAACTTATATTGCGCTTGTTTGAACCGACTGTTCTCCAGTCGCTTTTTTATGTGTGTTACAATATTTTTTTCATACCGGAAATAGCGCTGCAGATACAGATAATCATTTTCAAAGATGAACGGGACCGCTTTATCTTCCTGCGACCATATATTATCCGGTGAATTCAGGAGAATTTCCTTCTCTTCCTTACTAAGGGGTATGCATACATGCCCCTCCCGCAGACGCTGGGACAGTAAATAGACCAGAGGTCGAATCGTTTCCGGGAAAAAGTCGGCAAACTGTTGATCAATATCTTTATACATGATAGAATATTATGGTTGATAATCAGACCGGAACAATGTTTTCATTCAGATTAGATCCCACTTTGGTTCTAAAAGAAGGAATGTAATTTAAAAAATCAAAATGATAAAACAACCCGTGACTGATAAATTTAAATAAGGAACACGGATTCATCGTAAAAATTATAAACGAATTGTTAAAGAAGCCGGGGGGTTGCAAAACCGGGACGAATTCCCTCCCTCCGTACCCTATATTTACATTTGAACCTACTTATGATACCTAATAATAAAATTTCTACAAAAGACGTTCTCATAAAAAGAAGTCTCTTTTTTATAATGACCACACCTGTTTTGTTTTCTTCCTGATCATTTATTTCATTAAAAATGAAATGATTATCAAACTGTTTCGGCTTTATGCGGGAATGGAGATGGAAGGTTTTTCTTAACACTAAAAGTTCAACATAAATCTATAATTAACATTAAATCAAAACAAAATGAATGAAGACTACAGCCTGGAAGAAGGCACTTTCGAAGAGCGCAAGCGCGCTAAATACGACCGTCTCTACAATGAACTTCAACTAAAAGGAGAAAAGTTCTTTGAGCCCGGTTTTGAGCTCTATTATCTGAGCATGGCCTATGAAATGATGATTGTATTTATACAAGAAGAACAATATGAGAAATGCCATGAGATTAAAGCAGCAATCATATTTTTTATGTTTGATAAGCCAGGAGCGCTGGATATCACCATCAGAAATATGTCCGAAAAACATCGGGAGATCTTTGGCGTACATATTAAAAAAAATAAAAGATAAAAAAGCCTGTTGTTCATTAATCATCATTATTCACCACTAAATCTAAATCGTATGTTTCCGGAAGAATTTTTCAACTTTGGCTACATTGAAATCGATCAACACCGTTGCATGATCCATGTGTACAAAAGCCGTATGGACTATCAGTCTATTCCTATCAGCCATCGGGTTGCAGAAGCCTATTGGAGCGGCCGGTCGATCACGGTTGTGCTGGAAAGCGGCGCGATTCAAGTTCACCGCGACTTTTATTCGTTCCCTGAAATGATCCGGTTCTAGAATTAGAAGATCCAGATTTCCGTACCCACATTTTTTCATTTTCGATAGCGATATGAACACAAATCGCATCATAAAATTTATTTAACTTGCAAGAGCGTTTAAATAAACCGTTCGAACATCGAAAATAACCAAAAAATAATGCCATGGTTAAATATGCCTTCTTGATGTATCTCTTCTTAACAATCAGCCTTCTATCCTTTTCTCAGGAACATACAGATAAATGTAAAGTAAAGGTCAAAGAAGCGACCCCTCATGTTGTGCTTGACAAACTGCGCTATTATTCCGTCGAATTCTACAATGGCAGTCAGAAAACCGTGGATGCGCTGGAGTGGGATGCCAGCTTCTATGATAAATTCAACAAACTGCTGGGTGTACGAAAAGGCGTCTGGTCTTCCGGCAAATGGATCTCCCCTCTTCAGCCGGGAGAATATAAAAAAGACCGGGAAATGCCCGACGATATCGGAGATGCTGCAAAAGTGATCATAAAGATCAAGAAAGTACATTTTATTGACGAGACTTCATGTGAATAATCATAATTGCATGATCCTTAAAACAATCATTACAATCATCCGATATATATTCCTTATCCTGTATTGGTTGTTTATATTTACTTATACTCTCTTATTTGTTTACTGCATACGCTTCACGGTATATATATATCATACCTGGTTTCATTCATTCACGGGATGGGCAAAAGCGGGCGTCATTTTTTTACATATCATCGGTTGCCTTATCGGATATCTGATTCTGTTTGTTATCTTCGGACTAATAGGAGAAGTTCCTAAACTGCTGAAAAAGTACTCCTATATGCTATTTGATGAAGGGAAAAGTACCAGCCTAAGTGATCTTTGAGATTGTGTCTCAAATAGTGTACTCGCCAAACACATATACCATGAATCGAAAAATAATTATACTGAACGCTGCTTACTTAATCCTTATTTTTCTTTACTCCTGTAAAGATTCAAACGAAACCAGTAATAGGAAAACAAATCTGATTGAAAAGCCCGGCATCTCTGATTCATCTTTTTTCGAAGCAATCGACAGTTCCTTCTCCATCTCCTCCGACTCTACGTTCATCTCGTATCAATCTGAATCTTACTACTTCTCCACCGAAACATATAGCAGTTCCGAGTTCTATGAAGAAGATTCCAATGTGAGTATCATCAGCAGCAGTAAGGAAGAATCGGGTGTATTGGTAAGTAAAGAAACACCCATCCGTCTAATTGCCAGAGATATCCGACCTATTCGTATTCCGCATCATATCAACACCTCCTCCTCCGACTATCATCCCGCTATCTCGCCCGACGGGAAAACACTCCGTTTCACCGGCATGGATCGCACAGGCTATTTCGATAATAAGATAGATTTTACCAAAACGAAAAATGCGGGAGGTGAAGATATTTTTATGTCTGTTCACAAAAACGGTCTTTGGCAGGATGCAACTGCATTGAAAATAATCAATACCAACGGACACGAAGCCATAACACAAAGTGTATCAAACGGCGATCTCCTGCTATCCGGTAACTTTCCCGAAAATATGGGGCCGGATGAAAACAGCAACGGCTCCAATACCTGCGATCTGTTCATGGCCATTAAAAATAAAAACTACCAGCTCTACCATTTTGACGAACCGGTCAACTCCATTTTTTCTGAGCTCGACGGGTATCTCTCCCCCGACGGGAAATTCCTTCTCTTTTGCTCAGACCGGCCCAATCCGAAAAGCAAATACCATAAAAAAGGGTGGCTGTGGAATGAAAGTTACTGGGGCAACACCGATGTATATGTCTCATTCAAAGAAGGCGACAGCTGGTCGGTACCCAAACAATTAGAAAGCGGGATCAATACTGCTTTCGCGGAACGTACCCCCTGGCTGAGTTATGACGGACTAACTTTATTTTTAAGTTCCAATGGCTATAACCCGGATAAAAAAGATCTGGATATATATTTCTTCACACGTAAAAATAAAAATGACTGGGATCATTGGGAAGGGCCTTACGAAATCACCCATCTCAACGGCGCAACCGATGACTGGGGGTATCAGGAAGACATGTCGGGCAACGGTTTTTTTGCGCGCGCTGTTAAACTCGGATATACTCCAACCAAAAAAGCAAAAGACGGAACAGGATTTGTTTTTGAAACAAATTTCAGAAGCGGTTATGAAATTCATGGATTACAATCCGGCAGTTTTCAGAAAGATGAACAGACGGATATATTTACTGTTAACAAAAATAATGTCGCCATCACACTACCCGACATATTATTCGAGGTGGATTCGTATGAACTGAGTCCGGCCTTTACCACATTAAAAGAAACGATCATTGATTACATTAAGATCAATGATCCCAAAACAATCCTCATTGAAGGGCATACCGACAGTGACGGAACAGAAACATATAACAATACTTTATCGCTCAATAGGGCCAACGCCATCAAACAATTTATTGATAAAGAAATATCCGGCCTTCAAATACAATGTGAAGGGAAAGGCAGTCGTGAGCCGGTTGCACCCAATACAACCGCAGAAGGAAAACGAAAGAACAGACGGGTGGAAATATATTTTAAATAAGAAGTTAGGGTCAATAAAAAAGCACATCTCATCGATGTGCTTTTAATTTTATATCAGACTCCACGAATCAGATATCATCCGTGTAAAGTACTTTCATCAGTACTTCATCAAGGAAACACATTCCCTGGAAGAGGAAAGGTGAGCTGGAGAATCTGAATTCAGAATCATTCTGAGTTTTTAACCGCAGCATGTTATTGGCAACCCAGTCTTCATCAGACTTCACATAGTTCTCGAGATTGATCTCGACAAACTTGCTGGCCTTGCTGGAAAGTTTTGAGTAATCAAATAATTCCCATTCTCTTACCAGTGAAATGTATTCATTCATGAATACATCAAAGCGTGGCAAGCCGGTGATGCTTTCTGCCGTCGGATTTACCGGAGGGAAATGCAGTTTTTCTCCCAGTTCAAAAATGAATTTGTTTTCCATTTTAGAATCCCAGTTCATCGAATCAGATTTTCCTTCATTCAGATAGGAATAACCGTATTCTCCCAGGATCTCATAATCTGCCAGATCTGCTTTTACAACAATACCTCTGGGAGACGCCAGACCTAAAGAAACCTCCATCTTGAGATTTTCCCTTTTTACATGGTAATTCAGATGCTTCAGCACTTTGCCTTTTTCCACACCCGGGAATTCATAAATCTCCAATCCTTTTGAGAAACAGTTTCTGTAAAACTTGTTGGCTGTTTCTTCACCCAGTGCAACCGGCAACCAGTCAAACAATTTTCCACCCTTACCAAATGTAGAGATATGCAAATTAAGTCCTTTCTCCAGTCCCAGCTTCGGATTACCGGAAGCCACATCTTCTTTAATGATGCTGGCAGTAAGCTGAGCCGAATGGAACAATAACAGTCCGCAGATATAAGATGCAATCGCAATCAGTCCACGTGTATGATCACGGCTCAATTCTTCATTTTCGGGATCCCAAAGTTCGGAATAGAATGTTCTTTCAAGATCCCCACTGGATTCCAGTTTCTCGAAAAGAAGATTGGTATAATATGAAGCCGTAGCACTGTTCATCGCACCCATGCCGATGATGTTCAACCCTTCTCTTCTTAAAAAGTGATTGATACATTTCTGAATGCTGGGCGACATACCGATGGCTTTTGCTACCCGGTCACCGGCAATTTTTACGGATGATTGTTTGAGCAACATCGCTCTCTTGTCACCAGGGTCATTGGCTAAAAGCAATATATCCGACGTGACCCCGCCGATATCAATACCTAAGAAGATAGAGTCATTCGGTAAGCCGATGCCACCCATGGATAAAGCATAATTACATACCGCTTCACTTTCACTCAGTGCCGTTGAGTACTGATTCGGATCGCCCGACATCTTAGCGGTTTTCGTTTTAGATCCTTTGATAGGCTGAACAGTCTTCACCACTTCCTCATAGATACCCTCGTAGGTTCTTCTCAGATCTTTCGGCATGGCATGCGGATAAGACCACATCAGTTGTGCCGGACGTTTCCCCTGTTCAAATAATTCGGCACAGATACACAACCAAACATTTTTCAAAAATGCTTTTTTATTAACCAGATAACGGTCTTCTCTTTTCCACTTTAAATCATAGATCACTTTTGACTCCTCATCTTCTACCTGGATATTCAGTACTGCTTTATCACCGCTCTTGATAGGAATATTGACTTCCTGAAGCGGTAAGCCTCCGCATACTGCTTGCGGCAACTGTAATTCATAATCGGAAAGGCGCAGCGTATTGTGTAATACCAGCGCTGAACGTAAAGCGCGAGTCTGAATATCATTCTGGAAAAAGAATATCTCATTTGCAGTAGCAAATGAAGCCGGATCATTTCGTTCTTCACCCAACAGGAATGTACGACGTGGTTTAATAATCAAATTACTGATCACGTTCGATTTATCAACCAGTGAAACGGATGTGTTGGTAGAACCAAAGTCAACGGAAACTGTCACTGATTCAAGTTCCTGCTTTTCAAAGCTGTAATTTTTCAGACTTTGAGCAGATCCGGGTTTGTTAGACAACAAGATATATCCGCAACGATAATCATCCAGTTTTTCACTGCTATTACGCAATTCAATACCCAGGAATGGGACAGTTGATTTAAAGATCTCGTACTTGGTGATTTTCTCTTTTAATTTTTCTACATTATGTTCCACGATACAGGAAGCCGGCGCATCTTTCTTTTTGTCGGTAATGTAGTAGAGATTATTTTCATCTTCAAACCGGAGCTTCTCCATATTCTGATTATCAGCAATCAGCGGAATGGATGTAATGCCTTTGCCGCCATGCGGAAGTTCGGAGTACAGATAGTATTCAGACCAGTTGGTCGCATAGAAATTTGGCCAAAGAATAACCGATGTATTGATGGGCTTGGCCGAATTAGGAACAGGGTATCGCTTAGAGAAATACGTATCAAATCCGGATATCTCCAGTTTCAAAGTAACCTCCAGCGTTGAGTCGGAAGTATCAAATTTCGCCGTAATTAATTTATCATAGTTAAGTCCCTTCTCTCCTTTACCCAGCACATCTTCGATCTGATTCTGAAACTCATTGATGCCTCGTGAACTTAATGGCAATGTGAAAAAGTATGTCTTGCCATCATCGCCTTTCGCTGTTAACAAAGAAGCCATACTCGCGGACACATCACTGGAATCTACCATGA
>Ga0315906_10002977_pt1 | contig 22903 bp, 20 predicted proteins | sample LakEriMetagenome_4_FD_203526 | JGI IMG/M metagenome (GOLD analysis project Ga0315906, IMG submission 203526) | Freshwater fungal communities from buoy surface, Lake Erie, Ohio, United States - Buoy 2 MA122 | ecosystem: Environmental > Aquatic > Freshwater > Lake > Lake biofilm | place: USA...
CCGGGTGAGGAAAATAACTTCAACGTGCGGCGCAGCGACGCCATCTCTGCAATCCTTATTGAACAGCTCTCCAGCGTATCGGTAGCCGCCGCAGTGATCGGAGCCATTACGCTCTTGGGGGCCAGTATTTCCTTGATGAACATCATGTTGGTTTCCGTAACGGAGCGTACCCGCGAGATCGGCACGCGCAAAGCCTTGGGCGCCACGCGTTCCGCCATCGCCCTTCAGTTTTTGTTGGAAGCCATCCTGGTCAGCCTGATGGGAGGATTGGTGGGCACCGTTTTGGGAATCCTGGTGGGCAATGGATTGAGTTCCGCAATGGGCGGGGTTTTCATCTTGCCGTGGAACTGGATTGGATTGGCCTTTGGTGTTTGTTTGGTGGTGGGCGTTGCAGCGGGCTTCTACCCCGCGCGAAAAGCCGCCGCACTAGACCCTATTGAAGCATTGCGTTATGAATAGTCGAATGGAAAATATTAAAGCGACGGTCCTCCAATGGGTTGCCACCGTTGTCGCTGGATACCGCAAATTGGACGCCAAAATGGCGCAGTGGCCGGGCATGCAACGAACGTGGTTGCGCAAAGGCATTCAACTGGCCGTGAGCGGCACGGTGGTCTTGTTGCTGTTGATTTGGTCCATTGCTTTGGGTGCCTTTGGCATCATCCCCACCCGGGACGACATCCGGTCGGTCCGCAACGATTTGGCCACCGAGGTTTATTCGGAAGACGGGGTTTTGATTGGAAAGTACTTCTTGCAAAACAGAACGGGCGCCGATTTGGAAGAAATACCGCAGTACCTGATCGATGCCTTGGTCTCAACCGAGGACGTGCGCTTTTTTGAGCACGACGGCGTGGACAGTCGGTCCCTCGCGCGGGTGGTCATCAAAACCTTGGTGCTTCGGAACGAGTCATCGGGTGGCGGATCCACCATTACGCAGCAATTGGCCAAAAACTTGTTCGGACGGGAGAACTACGGGCCGTTGTCCTTGGTTCTGGCCAAGGTCAAGGAATTTATTGTGGCTCGACGCTTGGAGGAGTTGTACACCAAGGAGCAAATTTTGGAGCTGTACCTGAACACCGTGAGCTTTGGCGAAAACGTGTACGGAATTGAAACGGCCAGCTTGCGGTACTTCAACAAGAAGCCAGTGGACTTGAACCTGGAGGAAGCCGCCGTATTGGTGGGCCTGTTGAAAGCCAATTCCAAGTACAACCCGCGCAAGAATCCCGAAAACGCCCGCGAGCGCCGGAATGTAGTGTTGGGACAGATGCTGAAGTACGAGTATTTGACGCAAAAAGAATACGAGCAATTGTGCGCCAAACCTCTGGAAATCAACTACTACAACCTGGAAGACGAGAAGCCAGCTCCGTACTTTTTGGCGGCAATTCGTCCGGAAATTAAGGAGATTTTGAGCGACTTGCGCAAACCCGACGGGTCGGAATACGACCTGGATCGGGACGGTTTGGTGGTGGAAACTACGCTATCTTCTTCCCTGCAACGGTATGCCAATCAGGCCGTTTGGCGTCAAATGCAACGCATTCAACGCAATTTCAACGCCCATTGGGGGGAGTCGGCCTGGAAAAAACTGCCTGATTTCTTGAAGCGCGAGGTGCAAAACACGGTTCTGTACAAGCGCATGAAAGCAGACGGCGCCAGCGAAGAGGAAATTGAAGCCGAACTGAACAAAGAAAAGTCCGTAGTGGTCTTTGCCTACACGGACGAGGGCGACGAGCGCAAAAACATGAGCACCCTGGACTCCGTTAAGTACGCGCAAGCGCTGATGTCTTGCGGCTTGGTGGCTTTGGATCCGGTGCGCGGAACGGTAAAGGCGTGGGTGGGCGGCCCCAGTTTCCAGTACCTACCGTACGACCACGTTTTGTCTCGTCGGCAAACGGCCTCGGCGTTCAAACCGGTGGTGTACGCGGCGGCCTTGGAAAAAGGGATTTCACCGTGCACGTACTTTGAAAACGAATTGAAAACGTACCCAGAATTTGTCAATTGGACTCCGGAAAACCACGACCGCATGTACGGGGGCGAATACACCATGCGCGGTGCCCTAAAGCGGTCCATCAACGTGGCTACCGTAGAGGCCTTGATGAAAACCGGCCGAGGCAACGTGGTGCGCATGGCCCGCAAGTTGGGATTCAAGGGCGAAATGGACGACCGTCCAGCAATGGCGCTGGGCGCCAACACTGCGTCTTTGCTGGAGTTGGTTGCGGCGTACGGCGCTTTTGCGAACGGCGGTAAGGCCTTTGCCCCGGTGGCCGTGACGCGCATTACGGATCAAATGGGCAACGTCTTGTACGAACGCAAACCCACCGGCATGCGCGCGGTGATGGACACGGCCAACGTTTCCATGCTGACGGACATGCTGCGCGCAGTGATCAACGAAGGAACGGGAAACAGTGTTCGGGCCTACGGTCTCACCGGTGACTATGCCGGTAAAACAGGTACCGCACAGAATTATTCCGACGGTTGGTTTGTGGGCTACACGCCCAAAATTGTGGCCGGCGTTTGGGTAGGCGCTTCTTCTCCTTTGGTTCACTTCCGGGACGCTCGGGGTGCCGGTAACGCCACGGCCCTGCCCATCTGGGCCAATTTCATGGGCTCGGTGGAGCGTTCGGGATTGAGCCGTCGGTACGTGGTGCCCTTCAAACCGTTGTCTGCGGCACTGGCGGAGAAAATGCGCTGCCCGGACTACAAACCCGGTTTGATGGACGAGATCAATCAGATGTTCTTGGACGACGAGGGAACCGTGGACGATTTGCCGGGCTCTGCGCCGGAAACCAGCACGCCTGAGGCGGCTGGCGGTTTGGAACGCAAGCCCTTCTGATGCAAACCCTCCGGTTGGGCTGGACTTTGGCCGAACGCGACCTCCGCACCCGGTACGCACAAAGTGTACTCGGGAGTTTGTGGAGTTTGGCGCAGCCGCTGGCTATGGCAACGGCGCTCTTCTTCGTGGGAAAGGCCTGGAACCGGACGATATCCGCAGACCAGTGGCTTTTGGGTTGGGTGGTTTGGAATGTCTTTTCGTCCAGCTCGCTTTCGGGCGCCTTGTCCCTGGCGCACAACCGGGAATTGGTGACCAAAACAGCCATCCCTCCTTTTTCGTATCCGCTTTCTAAAGCCATCGTTGCGGCGGTGGATGGAGCCGTTGGGTTGGTTTTGTGGGGAATTTTTGCGGCGACAACCGGCGCGCATGCGAACGCAGCACTGGCGGCTGATGCGTTGGTTGCCTTTGCGGCATCGCTGACGGGAGGGCTTGGACTGGGCGCACTTTTGGCGCTTCCCGCCGCCCGGGTTCGGGACGTGGCGGTGGCGCTGCCGTTTCTGGCGCAACTGGGATTTCTCCTCTCCCCGCTTCTGCTGGGCGCCAGCACTTATCCTACAAATTACCTGGTTTGGATTCCCGGTTGGGGACCGGTGCAAGCGGTATTGACCCAATCTGTGGGTTCCGACGGCGGGTATCTGGGGGCGACGGCGTTGCTCCTCTTTGCCGCAGGTTATTGCGTGCTCGCACGTTGGGGTAAACATGCAGCGGACTGGGTATGAAACCGTTCATCCACTTTGATCAACTGACCAAGAAATTCGGGGCACGCACGGCCGTGGACCGATTGTCTGGGCGCTGGGAGGCCGGCTCTTCAGTGGGGATTGTGGGCGCCAACGGCGCCGGCAAGTCCACCTTGTTGCGATTGCTTTCCGGAATCTCAGCACCAACGTCCGGGACGCTCAAAATATCCGGCCGGTTGGCAAGTCTCTTGGAGGTGGGGACCGGCTTTCACCCGGAGCTCACCGGTAGGGAGAACATCTTTTTGTACGGTCAAATCTTGGGGCTGCGCCGCGCTGAAATTCGCGCCCAACTGGATGCCATTGCCGATTTCTCCGGGGTCTCTGCGCAGTTGGACCTACCGCTCAAACACTTTTCGTCGGGCCAGAAAATTCGGCTCGGATTTTCCGTGGCGGCGCAACTGCGTTCGGACATAATCCTTCTGGACGAGGTCTTGGGCGTTGGCGACGCGGCCTTCCAGCAGCAGTCGTTTGAACGCATGCAGTCCCTTTTGTCCGAAGAAGGACGGATGGCCGTAGTGGTGTCGCATCATTTGGGCACCATTCGCCGCATGTGCACCCAAGCCCTTTGGATCGACGCCGGTCGCGAGCGCCATTCCGGGCCGGTTGCCGACGTGTTGGAAGCGTACAAGAATGCCCATGCGTCCTCCGAGAATACCGGAACCCTGCCCAACAATCCGTGGGTGGCGTCCGTGCGCTGGTCGGGCACTTTGGTTGCCGGACAACCTGCACGTCTGGAAGTGGCGTTGAACAACAACAGCCCCTTGCAGCGGCCCAACCTCCGCCTGACCCTGTTCAACCAACACGGTGAATTCCTGGCGCCACTGAGTCCCGTAACGTCTGGACTGGGATCCGATTGGTGGCCCGAACGCGCGCAAATTGCTCTGGAATTTGACCGTTTGCCCCTGATGCGCGGCACGTACCACCTGGGACTCCGCCTGACGGAAAACGACCTGGAACTGGTGCACCTGCCGGTTGCGTTGCCGTTTGTCGTTGAAGAAGGACTTTATTTCCCCAACGGAGACACCTTTGCCCCGCGCTTCAACGGCCTGTGGCTGGATCCCTATTGGACCGTAGCCTCGTCGGATCCGGCTTAACGCCCTAAAAAACCTTTTACAGAGCGCTTGGTGCGCGTCCAGCGTTGCGCCCAGGACGCGTGTGGACCGTTTTCGTGGTGGAACAGCCCCTTCATGTACTCGGATCCCTCCGTCGGGTTTAAGAGCGGCTGGGGATCAAATTCCCATGCCCCGCCGGATTCGTATCCCCACGCTTCCAAGTGCGGCTGCCAAAGGGGGCGAAACAATGCTTCGTCTTCGGGCAACCACCACCGCCGCCAGTTGCCGTCGCCCCGCGTTCGGACGATATGGCTGAAATTTCGGGCTTGCTCCCCTTCCGGGGTCAGAACCCAATCGGACGGAATTCTGCCGGCCAACGCGTCAAAATTGCCTCGTCGGAAGTCTTCGTACCGAAGGACGGCCCAACCGGCGGCCCGCGCCTGCTTTTCCAAAAAGCGCAATCGGTCCATACGAACGGCCAGGTCCGCGAGCCAATCTTCTTGCGGCAAGCCGCGTGGCCGGGCTAAGGCTGCAAACGACAGCTCACTTGGGAAGGCCTCCTTGTGCTGAACCAAGCGGAGCGCTCGCTGAAAATCGCGCGGATCCGGTTCGTGCACGTACAGCCAGCGGTAAAAAAAAGCAGACAGCCAACGGTCTCGGGGATCGCGCAGCAGCAAAATAGGCAAATCAAAGGATTTCCCCTGCTCCAGTGCTTGTTCCACCGTCCAGCCGCGAAACGGTTCCGGCACCCTACTTCCCCATCCGCCGACGGGATCCACCAACAGCGCTTTCGCCGTTGCTTCTTCGGGCCATAACGCGCACGGCTCCGGCTCAAAAAAGGCCGTCGGCCCCGGTTGATTGGGGTCCAAACCGCGCGCCTGTGCCAGGCGCGCGTACACCAACGTCGTCCCGCTTTTGGGCATTCCCAGTACCAAAACCCGCATACCGCCAAGGTAATGCGTATTTTTGGGAGATGCTTCCCTCCGTGACCGTCTTGGTGCCCAATTACCGGCACGCCCGCTACCTCCCCGAGCGGTTGGACAGCATTTTGGCCCAAACGGTGGTCCCCAACGAAGTTTTGTTGCTGGACGACTGCTCTCCAGACGACTCGCTGTCCCTCCTAACGGCCTACGCCGCGGAGCGCCCCACCTGGCGTGTGGTGGCCAACGAGCAGAATTCCGGGAGTCCTTTTGCGCAGTGGAACAAGGGGGTTGGCATGGCTACCTCCCAGTACGTTTGGATTGCGGAGAGCGACGACGCCGCGGACCCGCTCCTGTTGGAGACTCTGCTCCAAACCGCACAAGCACATCCCACGGCGGTTTTGGTGTACGCCCAAACCCTCTTGATGGATGAGGAGAGCCGCACCCTGCACTCTTTTCAGCAGAACTACGATTACCTATTTGGTGCCCGTGCCGCGCGTTGGAACGAATCCTACTTCGCCCGCGGGATCGACGAACTGCGCGAGTACTTCATCCTGCACAACGTCGTGCCCAATGCCAGTGGAGCGTTGATCCGACGCGACGCCTATTTGGCCGCAGGGGGCGCAAATCCCTGGTACCGTTTAAACGGCGATTGGGCTTTTTACACGCGCCTGTTGGAGCACGGAGACATTGCCTACGTTCCGGCGCCGCTGAACCGCTTTCGGGTGCACGCGCAAACCCAACGGCAGGCCGCCAATGCCAGCGGCGCGGTGTATGAGGAACTTTTAACGCTTGCGGATGACTTGGTGGCCCGGCATTCCCCTCCGAGCGCCATCCAAAAAAAGGCCTACCGCAATTTTGCCAGCTGGTGGGCCCATTCGCTGTACCGCCAAGTGTGGACAGGCCCCAAAGCGTCGGAAAATGGACGCGTCAACCTGCGGTTGCTCTTTCGTTTTGCCCGCATTCACCCACTGGTTCTTCTGCACATCCCGTACGAAGGCGCCGTGCGTCTTGCTGTTTTCGCATTGGAATGCGTACATTTAAAGAAGCCGTTGCGGCGGCTCCTACACCGTTGGTTTCCGCGCGTTTTTTTTGACCCCACTCCGTGAGCCTCACCGTTGTCATCCCCTGCTACAATGCCGCCGCTACGGTTGAAGCGGCGGTGGCCTCCGCACGCGGGGCCGCCCAAATTGTGGTGGTAGACGACGGTTCCCTCGCCGAAACCGCCCGCCTCTTGGATTCTCTGTTGGCCACCAACCCCAACCTGGAAGTGGTCCGACTGCCCCAAAACGCGGGATTGGGTGCTGCGCGCAACGCCGGAGTGGCCCGCGCCACCCAGCCCTGGATTGCCTTTTTGGATGCTGACGACGTTTACCTGTCCCACAACGCCCAGTCCTTTCCGGAAGCGTGGGGCGTATTTGCCGCCACCCAGCCCCGCGGCCACTGGTTTTTCCATTCCGTTCGGGAGTGGTCCCCGCCGGCTTCCCCCGGCCGCGTCCGGGCTGGAGACCCCGTGCGGCAACCGTCGGATTTGCTTTTGAAGCGTTCTCCTTTGGCGCCCAGTGCTACGGTATTGAGCACCTCCTTGGCCCAAAAATTTCCGTTCCAAACGGATCGACGCCTCCAAGGCACCGAAGACTTGGACCTTTGGATTCGCCTGCTCTACGCAGACTTTCGTCCCCGTAGCTGGTCCGACCTTCCCTGGACGGCCTACCGAATCGGCACCGGCATGTCTTCCGCCCTGGGCAGCCATGCGGCCAAAATCCGGCTGCAGTGGGCTCGGTTCGTGCGCAACGGTTGGATTCAATCCGCGGACTTGGCGGCGGCAGAATCCGAACTGCAGCGGCAACTGGCCCGCAGCTACCACAAAGCCGGTCGCTTCCTAAAAGCGCAAAAAGCCTACCACAAGGCAGGCTTTTCGCTAAAAAACAAGCTGCTTTCCGCAGCAGCAGCCCTGGGCATACGCCTGTAGTACGGCGGCCGGGCAGCCCAACGATTGGGTCTTACAAACGAGCGCGCAGCTCGGTGTCCAACGCGTCCAAAAACTCTTCCGTGTACAGGTAGTGTTCTCCGTGGCGAACGTCGTTGCCGTGCACGCAAACGGCCAAATCTTTGGTCATTTTGCCGGACTCAACTACGTCCACACACACGTGCTCCAACGTTTCGCAGAAGCGGATCAATTCGGCATTGCCGTCCAACTTGCCGCGGTGGGCCAAGCCCCGGGTCCACGCAAAAATGGACGCAATGGGGTTGGTGCTGGTGGGCTTGCCTTGCTGGTGCATGCGGAAGTGGCGCGTCACGGTACCGTGCGCAGCCTCAGACTCCAGGGTTTTGCCGTCGGGGGTCACCAACACGGAGGTCATCAAACCGAGCGAGCCAAATCCCTGTGCCACGGTGTCGGACTGAACGTCGCCGTCGTAGTTTTTGCAGGCCCAGATGAAGCCTCCCTCCCACTTGAGGGCGGAAGCCACCATATCGTCGATCAATCGGTGCTCGTAAACAATTCCGGCAGCCTCAAAGCGGGCCTTAAATTCCGCTTCGTACAATTCTTGAAAGATGTCCTTGAACCGACCGTCGTACTTCTTGAGGATGGTGTTCTTCGTGCTCAAGTACAGCGGCCAATTCTTTTGCAGGGCCAAATTGAAGCAGCTGCGGGCAAAACCCGAAATGCTCTCGTCCGTGTTGTACATGCTCAGGGCAACACCGTCCCCCTTAAAGTTGTACACCTCCCAAGACTGCGCCTCGCCGCCGTCCTCGGGGGTAAACGTCATGGTGAGCTTGCCCTTGCCCTTGATTACGGTGTCTGTGGCGCGGTACTGGTCGCCAAAGGCGTGGCGTCCAATGACAATGGGCTTATTCCACGTAGTCACCAGACGGGGCACGTTGGCGCAAATGATGGGCTCGCGGAAGACCGTGCCGTCCAAAATGTTGCGAATCGTGCCGTTGGGCGATTTCCACATTTGCTTCAGGCTGAACTCCTTCACGCGGTTCTCGTCCGGCGTAATGGTGGCGCACTTGATGCCCACGTTGTAGTGTTTGATTGCCTCCGCAGCGTCCACCGTCACTTGATCGTTGGTGGCGTCGCGGTTTTCCATGCCCAAATCGTAGTACTTGATGTCCAGATCGACGTACGGCAAAATAAGTTTGTTCTTGATGAAGGACCAGATGATGCGGGTCATTTCATCGCCGTCGAGCTCGACGACCGGGTTGGCTACAGCAATTTTTTTCATGATTGTGCAAAATTACTCGATATCGAGCTGGAATGTTTGACGAAAATCGTGGAGAAGTGGATTTTTTTCGGCTAAATACGCAAATCGCTCGTCCGGCGTATACACCACCTTGGCGGCGGCTTCCCGCGATACATCAACCACAATGTCCATGCTGTCGTTCTGCAAACCTTCGCGCAAGAATTGCAGCATGGAATCGCGTTGCTCGGCCGTATACTTTTCCTGAATGGCATTGCTCACCGTAAGCTGAACGCGGTGTTCCGCATCCACCTCCACCACCATGGACTCCAGCAAGGCCTGCACGGCGGGCTGATGGGCCAAACTGGCCACGTATTCGCCCCATACCCGGCGCAAATCGCCCAGGTGGTACGCGCTGTCTCGTTTGGCCGGACGTACCTCCACCGGAACATTTGGGGAAGACGCTCCCGCTGCTTCTTCCGGATTTTCCGGTGCATCCGACGCGTCCATAACCGCCTGGGGAGCTCGTTCCGGCGTTTGCAATTGCGCCAAGGAGAAGGCACTGGTGCGGCGAATGGAGGGCGCCCCACCCGGCACTACCGTTGGTGCGGGCGGTACTGGGGCAGGGGGTGCAGCGGGAACAGCCGGCTCCGGAGCTGACGGTGCCGCAACGAGGTTGCTGTCAACGGGCGATTCGTGGTCTGGAGTCGACACCGCAGCGGATGCTTGCATTGCTGGCTCATCGTCCGCTGCATGCGCAAAGGCTTCGGATGGCGAAGTGGGTTCCGACGATGTAGTTGCATCGGGCGCAACCAAAACATCGGCTTGCGCCGGGGCTATCGCCGATGCAGCTAGAGAAGATGTGCTTTGCGGGGCCGTTTCAACGACCTCCGCTGGCGACGCTACCGATTTTTTTTTTCGGCGTCCCCGCCGTCGTACTCCGGCGATTCCGCCATGTCCAGAAGGGCCACCTCCGTAAGGAGCCGCGGATTGCTGGAGGTTTTGTACTTGGACTCGGCCTCGGTGATCCGTCGAAGTGCTCGCGCAAAGAAGGCCAACGAAGCCGCACCGGACTGTACCTTGAATTTTTCTTTGATGGAGGCCGGCCATTCCATCAAAGCCACCGTCTGGGGATGCACCGCCAGCATCACGTCCCGAAGATGGGATGCCAATCCAATGACAAATTGATGACCGTCGAACCCGCGCTCCAAAACCTGATGGAAACGCACCAAAACACCCGGCACGTCGTGCGCAATCAACGAATCAACTACGGAAAAATAGACGTCGTGATCCAGCATTTGGAGGTTGTCCACCACCGAGGCATACGTGATGTTGCCTTGGGCAAAACTCGCCACGCGGTCAAAAATGGAGAGCGAATCCCGCAACGCACCGTCGGCCTTGATGGCGATGGCGTGCAACGCTTCGGGCTCCGCCGAAATCCCTTCTTTGGACGCTACGAAAGCCAAATGGGACGCAATATCCTCAACTCCAATTCGCTTAAAATCAAATATTTGACAACGCGAAAGAATGGTAGGAAGCACCTTGTGTTTTTCCGTGGTCGCCAAGATAAATATGGCGTGACGCGGAGGCTCTTCCAGCGTTTTCAAAAAAGCATTGAAGGCCGCCTGAGACAGCATGTGTACCTCGTCGATGATGTACACCTTGTATTGGCCCACGGCCGGTGCAATGCGAACGCTGTCCGTGATGGATCGAATTTCCTCCACACTGTTGTTGGAGGCCGCGTCCAGCTCAAAGATGTTCAATCCTACATCCGCACCCGGCTCGACGGTGGATTCGTTGATGATTTTGGCCAAAATTCGAGCGCAAGTAGTTTTACCTACTCCTCTTGGACCGCAAAACAACATTGCCTGCGGAATCCGCCCGGACTGCACTGCGTGCTCCAAAGTTTCGGTAATGTGGGACTGTCCCACCACCGACTCAAATCGCTGCGGCCGATACTTTCGCGCCGATACCGTATATCCCGTTTCCACATTCCAAAGATAAGTCGTATATTTGCAGCCCTAAAAAATTCATTTCAAATGAATCAGTACGAAACCGTTTTCATTTTGAATCCCGTCTTATCTGATGATCAGGTAAGGGAAACGGTTGATAAATTCACAGGCCTACTTAAGGGCACTGGTGCTGAAATTATCAACGTTGAAAAGTGGGGCTTGAAAAAGCTCGCTTACCTTATCGACAAGAAGAAGAGCGGATTCTACCAGCTGGTGGAATTCAAAGCACCGGCCACAGCCATCGCACCGATGGAAGTAGAAATGCGTCGCGACGAGCGCGTTATGAGATTCCTGACTGTCCGCCTGGACAAGCACGGAGTGGAGTACGCCGCTAAACGTCGGAGCAAAGTTGCCAACAAATAATCCCGTTGAAAATGAGCACGATTGAAAGCACCAACGCGGCGGCTCCCAGCGGAGAAGTTCGCTACTTGCAGCCGATTGCGATCGACACAAACAACAAAAAGAAGTATTGCCGCTTCAAGAAGTACGGCATCAAGCACATCGACCACAAAGACCCTGAGTTTTTGTTGCGTTTTTTGAACGAGCAAGGAAAAATCCTTCCCCGTCGCTTGACCGGAACTTCTTTGAAGTACCAGCGCAAACTTTCTCAAGCCGTAAAGCGCGCCCGTCACTTGGGTCTGATGCCGTACGTGGCCGATAACTTGAAATAAGCCCGTCCCATGGAAGTAATTTTGAAACAAGACGTCGAGAACCTTGGGTTTAAAGACGATATGGTAGTGGTGAAGCCCGGTTACGGCCGCAACTTCCTGCTCCCTACTGGACAGGCCATTTTGGCTACTCCTTCTGCCAAGAAAATGCTGGCCGAAGATTTGAAGCAGCGTGCGCACAAAGAAGCCAAGGTTGTTGCTGATGCAACCTCCATGGCTGAAAACCTGAAGCGCGTTGAGTTGAAGTTGACTTCTTCTTCCGGCAAAGGTGGCAAACTGTTTGGAGCTGTAACGAACCACCACATGGCGGAAGAGTTGAGCAAAATGGGCTACGCCATCGACAAGAAATTCATCACCATCATTGGCGGCACCGTGAAGACGGCCGGCAAGTATTCTGCCAAAATTCGCTTGCACCGCACGGTGACGGTTGACTTTGGTTTTGAAGTTGTTGGTCAAGAGTCTTGATTGAAGCAAACCGATTGAATGAATGAAGCCGCCCCCCAGGGGCGGCTTTTTTTTTGCGCCCAGTTTTTATACGCTCGCAACGAAAGCCATTTCTGTACACTTCGCAAATCGCCCCCGCTCTGTTGCGTACGCTCCCAAGGCGATGTACCTTCGGGCTTATGGCCAAGAAGTCAGCTCCTTCCCCTAAATCAACCCCCACGCGCCCACCGCAAACGGACCCTGCAAGTTTACCTCTGGGCAAATCGACTGAGGATGGCTCTGTTTGGGTTGCGGCGTTCTTGGGGATGTTGTTTTTGTACCCCGCGTCGTGGGATTCCAGCCAGGCCCTGGGAGACGCGTCCCTGTGGCCCTTACTGCTCTTCGGAGCGGCCTTGGGGGTCCTCGGTGCTTTGTGGAGCTTTCGTGGCGCTGCGGCCCCGTGCACGAATGCGGCGGGAGCCTCCCTGGCGCTGACGCTGTTGGTGTCCTTGTCGGTCCTGGGATTGCCGCGCGCCTATGCCGTCTCCGAGTGGTGGGGCAGTGTGGCCCGATTGTCTGTGTATGCCGGAATCGTGTGGGCCGCGGGGCGGTTGTTTGCTCAAGGTAGAATAACTTATGCGCACTTGGCTGCCTTTGGTGCTGGGACGGCTTTGGTGCTGGCCTGCAGTGTTTTTCTGGATTGGAAGGAAGTCGGCGTTCTGAATGCCTGGAAGGATCCCTACGGCGCACCGGGCCTTTTGGGGCACAAAAACTTTACGGCCTCCGCACTACTGCTCGGTTTTTGGGGGGCACTCTACGCGATTCAAGTACCCACTTCCTCGCGCAATTGGCGCATTTTTGCCGGAACTGCTGCCGTCCTGGCGGCCTTGGCTTTAGCCCTTCTGCGCACCCGCAGTATTTGGTTGGGCCTGGCTTTGGGCGGATTGTTCTGGTTGTGGAACAGCAACACCAGCTGGAAGGCCACCCTGCGGCGCGCGGCTTGGCCATTGGGGGTGTTTTTGATCGTTGTGGTAGCCGCTGTGCTGCAACCGTCGATACAGAAAGCGGTGTTCAACCCGCAAAACTTGCGTATTCGTGCGGTTTACTGGGGCCACAGTTGGCAAATGCTGGCAGAAAACCCGTGGACCGGAGTGGGTGCTGGGCAGTGGGGCATTCGTTTCCCAGGCTACGGTTTGGACGGCATGGACCCCTTAGTGTCTGAGGGCATCACGGCTGAAGTGCGTCCGCACAACGATTTTTTGTGGATCGCAAGCGAGTTTGGCTGGCCCGGCTTGGGTGCTTTCCTAGCACTTTGGCTCTTTGTACTTTACTACGCCTACCGCGCCCCCCGGGGAACCGAAAAAGCCTATTTGGTTGCGCTTTTGACCGGTGTATTCGTCTACAGTCTTTTTGAATTCCCCCTGGAGCGGGCCGCCGTCTCCATCCCTTGGGTCCTGGGGATTGCCGCCTTGGGGCAACTTTCTGGCCCCGGTAGAAAATTCGCTTGGATGCCCAAATGGGCTACCGGGATTTTGGCTTTGGCCCTGCTCCTTCCTGCTGCGTACGTGGTGGAGCAGCGACGTGCCGGCACCGAACAAAATGCAGCCGTATTGGCTGCCAACGCGCGTCAAAACGCCAAAGAAATTTTGCAAACGTCCACGGCGGCATTTACCCCGTGGAACGAAATCGATCGCTACGGAAATCCCTTGCCCTATTTCCAGGGGATGGGCGCCCTTTTTGTGGAGGCACAACAGACAAACGACCCCACCTTTGCGCAAGCTGAGGCCTATTTCCGAACGGCGCTGGCCCTCCACCCCAATCATTTGTTGAGCTACAATCAGCTGGGAAACCTGAGCAAGTACCGCGGCAAGCCTGCAGAAGCCCTGCCGCATTATTTGGAAGCATTGAAACGCTCGCGCGATTTCGGTTCCGCCCGTTTGGGCCTGGCCGAGTGCTTGTTGGACTTGAATCGAACCGATTCCGCCGGACGCGTGCTGTTTGAATCGTTTGGGGTTTCTACCAACGGCACCACGCAAGAGGTTCGGAAGGACCCGCGGTACCGGGTGGCGGTGCAACGCTGGGTGGCGCAAGCGGCAACGGCCCCCATTCGCTACCGCCCCTTGGTCCCGGTTGCAGGCCGTTTGTACGAATCTCCAGAATCCGGTTTTGCCGCATTTGAAGCCGCGAAGGACGCCGCCTTAATCCGGGAACAAGCAAAAGTCAGGGCCCAGCGCTGAACGCTTCCCACTGCCTACCTCTAGCTCCCGGCTACTTCCAATCCACGGATACCGGTACGTGGTCTGAACCACTGACCTCCGGATGGATGCGCGACGCCTCCAGTCGGTGGGCCATGCGTTCACTGACCATCCAGTAATCCAAGCGCCAGCCAATGTTATTCTCGCGCGCTCCGCCGCGGTAGCTCCACCAGGAATACTCCACACGATCCGGATGCAAATGCCGGAACGAATCCAAAAATCCCGCCTGCAACAAATTCGTGAAGCCGTCGATTTCGATTTGGGTGTAGCCGGGGGTTTTGTTGTAGTTCGCTTTGGGTCGGGCCAAGTCCATCGGCTGGTGCGCCACGTTCAAATCCCCGCCAAAAAAGACGGGCTTTTCGCGGTCCAAATCGGATAAAAACAAGGTTAGGTCGCGGTCCCAGGTGCTTCGGTACGGCAATCGGGCCAATTCTCCGCCGCTGTTGGGCACGTAGGAGACCACCACCCAACAATCCGGAAATTCCGCAGCGAGTAAGCGTCCTTCGCTGTTGTGTTCTGCTTGGGGCAGTTCGCGTAGGACCCGCAGCGGGGCGGTTCGGGAAAGCAGTGCCGTCCCGGAGTACCCTTTGCGTTCGGCCGAAGACGCTTCCAAGTGCCAACCGTCGGCCAAAAAGGGCTGAAGTACCTCGGCCACCTGCTCTTCGGTTGCCTTTGTTTCTTGCAGTCCAATGACGTCCGCACCCAAGGTGTTCAATTGCTGCAAAAGTCCTTTACCAGCGACGGCTCGGATGCCGTTTACGTTCCACGAAACAAAGCGCATGATGAAAAATTTCTCGTTAGTGACTCGAATGAATTACATGTTGCGTCGGTACTGACCGCCTACCCCAAAGAGCGAATGGGTCATTTGGCCCAGCGAGCACACTTTGCCCGCTTCCATCAACGCGTCAAAAATATTCTGGTTGTGCACGGCAGCGTCTTGCATGGTGCGCAACAAGGCCTCGCTGCGCTCGGCCTCTGCGCTTTGCAGCGTCTCCACCGTCGCAATTTGATCCTCCTTCTCTGCCTCCGTGGCGCGGATGACCTCGCCAGGAACCACCGTGGGCGACCCCTTGCTGCTGAGGAAGGTATTCACGCCAATGATGGGGTACTCTCCGGTGTGCTTCAAGGTTTCGTAGTACAAAGACTCTTCTTGAATTTTGCCGCGCTGGTACATGGTTTCCATGGCGCCCAACACGCCGCCGCGCTCCGTGAGTCGGTCAAATTCCAGCAACACCGCATCTTCCACCAATTGGGTCAATTCGTCGATGATGAACGATCCCTGCAGCGGGTTTTCGTTCTTGGCCAGTCCCAGCTCGCGGTTGATGATGAGCTGAATGGCCATGGCCCGGCGCACGCTTTCTTCCGTGGGCGTGGTGATGGCCTCGTCGTAGGCGTTGGTGTGGAGGGAATTGCAGTTGTCGTAGATGGCGTAGAGGGCCTGCAGCGTGGTGCGGATGTCGTTGAAGTCAATTTCCTGTGCGTGGAGCGACCGTCCAGACGTTTGGATGTGGTACTTCAGCATCTGTGCGCGGGGATCTGCCCCGTACTTCCGCTTGAGGGCCTTGGCCCAGATCCGTCGGGCCACCCGGCCAATCACGGCGTACTCCGGATCTACCCCGTTGCTGAAGAAGAAACTCAAGTTGGGCCCAAACGCGTTGATGTCCATGCCGCGGCTCAAGTAGTACTCCACGTAGGTGAACCCGTTGGCCAAGGTGAAGGCCAATTGGGTAATGGGGTTGGCGCCTGCTTCCGCAATGTGGTAGCCGGAAATGGACACCGAGTAGAAGTTGCGGACGTTGTGGCGGATGAAATACTCCTGCACGTCGCCCATCAACCGCAAGGCAAACTCGGTGGAGAAAATGCAGGTGTTTTGGGCCTGGTCCTCCTTCAAAATGTCTGCCTGAACCGTTCCGCGCACGGTGGAGAGGGCTTCCGCCTTCAAGCGTCCGTACACCTCGGCCGGCAGGACCTCATCACCGGTAACGCCCAAGAGCAGCAAGCCCAGGCCGTTGTTTCCTTCAGGAAGGGTTCCGTGGTAGCGGGGGCGTTCCAAACCTTTGTCGTTGTATTTGGCCTTCAGTACGCGTTCCACCTCAGCTTCCATACCTTCCGCACGGATGTACTTTTCGCACGCTTGGTCCACCGCCGCATTCAAGAAGAAGCTCAACAGCATGGGCGCTGGGCCGTTGATGGTCATGGAAACGGACGTAGACGGATTGCACAAGTCAAATCCACTGTACAGCTTTTTGGCGTCGTCCAAGCAACAAATGCTCACCCCGGCGTTGCCAATTTTGCCGTAGATGTCCGGTCTGCGTCCGGGGTCGTTGCCGTACAGGGTTACGGAGTCAAAGGCCGTGGAGAGACGCTTGGCGGGAAGTCCCAGCGATACGTAGTGGAACCGCTTGTTGGTTCGCTCCGGGCCGCCTTCGCCCGCAAACATGCGCGTGGGGTCCTCGCCGTCGCGCTTGAATGGGTAAATACCGGCAGTGTAGGGAAATTCACCGGGAACGTTTTCTTGAAGCATCCACCTCAACAAATCGCCCCACGCTTTGAACGACGGCGTCACCACACGCGGAATGCGCTGCTGCGCCAACGAGACGGTGTGCGTGGGAACCTGGATGGCTTTGCCGCGCACGTGGTACACGTATTCGTCTGCCTTGTACTTCTCGCGCACCTGCGGCCACGCCTGAAGCGCATCCCAGAGGTGCGGATCCAAGTCCCGCTTGCGGCGTTCCATTTCTTCTTGAACGCCTTTGATCAGTCGGTCCGCATCTTCCAGTTTGGAGGAACGAAGCACCTCCAAAGTTCCATGCAACGCATAAAGTTGATCCGCCACGCGGGCCTGATCTTCTACCCATTGGTCGTACGCGCGGTTGTTTTCCGAAATCTCGGAAAGGTACCGGGTGCGGTGCGGAGGAATGACGTAAATCTTCTCAGACATTTCGTCCGACAGGGCAAAGCCGGACGCCAACTCAGTGCGGCCGGACTTATCTGCAATCGCTTGCATCACCGCAATGTACAAGCGGTTGGTGCCGGGATCGTTGAATTGGCTGGCCATGGTTCCGTACACCGGCATGTCCTCCAGCGAGTCGTCCCAGCGGTTGTGGTTCCGTTGGACCTGTTTCTTTACATCGCGCAGCGCATCCAATGCACCGCGTTTGTCGAACTTATTGAGGGCAATCAAGTCCGCAAAATCCAGCATGTCGATCTTCTCCAACTGCGTAGCGGCCCCGTATTCGGGGGTCATGACGTACAACGAAGTGGTGCTGTGCTCCAGAATTTCCGTGTCGGACTGGCCGATTCCACTGGTTTCCAAGACCACCAAGTCAAACCCAGCGGCCTGAACAATTTGAACGGCTTCTGCCACGTGACGGCTCAGGGCCAAGTTGCTCTGCCGGGTTGCCAGCGAGCGCATGTACACGTTGGGGTGCTTGATGGCGTTCATGCGGATGCGGTCGCCCAAGAGCGCGCCACCGGTCTTTCGCTTGGAAGGATCCACGCTGATGACGGCCAATTTTTTCTCCGGAAAATCCACCGTAAACCGGCGCACCAGCTCGTCCACCAAAGAGGATTTTCCGGCGCCACCGGTGCCCGTAATGCCCAAAACTGGAGCGTTGCAAGACTTGGCTTTAGCCGCAATCTGCTCGCGGACGGATGCATATACGCCGCCGTAGTTTTCGGCGCACGAGATCAGTCGGGCCAAGGCCCCCGGATGCTCGGGAGAAAGTCGGTCCATTTCATCGGTCAAACGCTCGCCCAAAGGGAAGTCTGATTTGGACAACAAATCGTTGATCATGCCTTGCAGCCCCATGGAACGACCGTCGTCCGGGTGGTAAATGCGTGCAATACCGTAGTCCTGCAATTCAGCAATTTCGGAGGGCAAAATGGTGCCGCCCCCGCCGCCAAAAATGCGAATGTGGCCCGCACCTTTTTCCTGGAGCAGGTCGTACATGTATTTAAAGTATTCGTTGTGACCGCCTTGGTAGGAGGTCATGGCGATGGCATTGGCGTCTTCCTGAATGGCGGTATTGACCACCTCTTCCACGCTGCGGTCGTGGCCCAAGTGAATGACTTCGGCACCGGACGCTTGCAAAATGCGGCGCATGATGTTGATGGAAGCGTCGTGCCCGTCAAACAAGGACGCGGCAGTGACGATGCGAATTTTGTGCTGAGCTTGGTACGGCAAGGGGTTTTCCATACCCCAAAGATAACGCACACCGGCGGTGTGCCGGGAGCGACGTTGGGCTCAATCCGGGGCGATTCCTGCCAAAAAAGGAGCCAACTCGTCCCAGTGGTGCAGGACCGCTGTGGGCACGTGGCCGTTGGGGATATTTACTTTCCCGGGGTTGTAGTACACTTGATCCATTCCAAAAGCAGCGGCCCCCAAAATATCGGCCTCCCAACCGTCTCCCAATACCAAGGTTTTCTCCGGTTCCGCGCCGGCCTTGGCCAAGGCGGCTTCAAAAACTTCGGGCGCGGGTTTGTACGCCCCCACCTCCTCGGAAGTGGTCACGGTTTCAAAGTAGGGAGCCAATCCGCTGCACGCCACCTTGGTGTGCTGGCTTTCCGGAAATCCGTTGGTGATGATGTGCAAGGAAAAGTGGCTACTCGCCCATTGTATGGCCTTCAAAGCGCCGGGCATCAGTCCGGTTTCCCGTGGCGTTCGCTGCACAAAGTCAACCTCCAAGAACGACGACAATTCCCTGCGTTGTTCCTGACGAACGTGCGGCAAGGCCTCTTTCAACAATCGCTCAAACCGCAACGTACGCACCTCAGCCTTGGTACACTCCCCCCGGCGCAACGCGTTCCACAGTTCCGCGTTGATGCTTTCGTACCGATCCAACGCCCGGTCCGGATCCAGTTGCGCCTCCAGCGGAGCAATGTGCGCTTCAAACAAGTTCCGGAAAACCCGTCGGCTGTTGCCCTCAAAATCCCACAAGGTGTGGTCCAGATCAAACAAAAGATGCGTGTAGCGACGGGGATTTTCAGGTGCCATGAACGGAGGAATGCAGCGAAGGTACAACCGGTGAATCGGAACCTGCCCGACCTCTTCACTCGTCCACCGGGCGCTCCACCACCGTCTCCGGAGAGAATCCAACGAGGTAGACCTTTTGCGCGGCCCGCGTAATGGCCGTGTACAGCCATCGTAAGTAGGAACGTTGGTCGTACCCCTCCGCCTCGTACGGTTGCTCCACAAAGACGGCCTCCCACTGCCCGCCTTGGGCCTTGTGGCACGTCAAGGCATACGCAAACTTCAATTGAAGGGCGTTCCAGTAGGGATCCCGGTCGCGCGCCGCACGTTGGAGGCGCACGGTGGGCAAGTGTGCGTATTCCGCCTGAACCCCCTGCAGCAATCCCGTTAACTGCTCCGGGGTCAACGCGGGGCCTTCGGTATCTAAAGCGTCCAGAACCACTTTGGCCTCAACCGGCGGGTCGTCGGGCCGATCCAGCCACCGCAAGGATGCTTGGGCAAATGAGAGACCGTAGCGCTCTTCGTGTTCCACCAGTCGGATGATTTCCAATTGGTCGCCGTTGGCCAAAAAGCCTGCCGGATGCTGGGCCTCCAGCCAGTGGTAGTTGTTTTTAACCACCATGACCCGATCGCCGGTATTCAAGCGCTCGTCCAAACCAAAAATGCGCGCCCGAATTTGGCGGTTGTACAAGACCGCACGCTTGTTTCCCTTGGTGATGAAGGCCGACTGATCCGGTCGGCTCAAGAACTCGCGTTCCAAGGCATCCAAAACGGAATAGCTGTCTTCCAGCCGCAAAAAATCAGGACCCACTTGGAGCTTGGGGAACCGAACCCGACGGGCCTCCAGCGCACGGCGCAACTGGGTGGCGTTGGCCAATACCGTGGACTCCTGGGCCTGACGCACCACTTCCGTCAAACGAACCGCTTGGACTTCCAAGTCGTGTCGTCCGCTCAAAACCGACGGATCCAGGGCAGGACTCTCATCCTCCCCAACCGGAGGCAATTGAGCGGTATCTCCCAACAAAACCAACTGGCAGCGGTTTCCGGAGCGAACAAATTGCAGCAAATCTTCCAAGAGGGAAGTACCCATCCAACCTTCGCTGGATTTGTCCGAGAGCATGGAGGCCTCGTCCACAAAAAAGATGGCCCGGTCCAGCGGATTTTCCCGTAGGGCAAAAGACACGCCCCCGTTGGCGCGCGGCACGGCGCGGTAGATAATTCTGTGGATGGTAAAGGCCCGACGACCTGTACGTTCGGCAATGACTTTAGCCGCCCGACCGGTTGGCGCCAAAAGAACCGTGCGAAAGCCCAAAGAAGGCAACTGCGCTGCAACCGTGCGCAACCAGGTGGTCTTGCCGGTTCCCGCAAAACCGGATACCAACAGGACGGCGCGCAAGTTGCCCACCAACAAAAACGCACCAAGCGCCTGTACGGCCTCCACCTGTCCTTCGGTAGGCGCAAACGGCCATCCCAAGAGCAGTTTCGAATCCAGTGCGTTACGATTCATGATTTTCGGAGGGACCGGTTGATTTTTTGTGTAATTTCGGGGCTCAAAACAGTAATCACCTATGAATCCCCGCATTCTACTTGGCGTTCGCGTTGTATTGGGCGTTGCCGCCCTGGCATTGAGCTACAAAGTTTACCGAATCATTGCCGAACCGGTTGAATTTGCCTCTTTGAAGGAATCACGTTACGACGTAGCGAAGTTACGTTTGGAACAAATCCGCGAAGCGGAATTGGCGTACAAAGAAAAGTACGGCGAATACCAAGGCGACCTCAACAAGTTGATTGATTTTGTTGCCAACGACAAGGTACCCATTGTCTTGCGCAAAGACTCGTCGTTTACCTACTACGACAAAGTTTACCAGCAAGACATGAACAAGGACACCGTGGTGTTGCGCAAAATTGGCGAAGCTCCTGTGGTTCAAAAATTGCAGCAGAAGGGCGATTTGTTCCCCGCAGACTTCAAACCCGAAGATTTACGTTTCATTCCGTTTTCCAATCAAGTAGCCTTTGAATTGGCCGCAGATAAAATTGATCGGAACGGCGTTCAGGTTCCCGTTTTTGAAGTAAAAGCTTCCAACGATGCTATCTTTCACGACGTCATGGGGCAGTACGGTTCGTTGATCAAGGATTTGTCGATCCCATTCTTGGCGGTAGGATCGCTGTCTGAACCCACCCTCAGTGGTAACTGGAAGTAATCCAACTCCTTCTTTTATTTGGTGGTCTACTTCTGAGGAAGTGGATTCCGCGGCGACGCCCGACGTGTTCCTAACACACGATGGGCGTCGTTTCACCTTTTTGGTGGTGCGTGCGGACCAACCTAGTTTGGTGGGCGCTTTGGAACCGGGTGATTGGGCCTTACTCCTCTCCACCTTAGGTGCCCAAAATCCCCGAGTTTTCTGCAGCTGGCCTACTTCGTGGTGCACCCTTGTTCCCGATGCACTTTGGCCCTCATTCCCATTGGACCGTGTCGTATTGGGCGCACCAAAAAACACCCAAGTTTACCGGTCTGTTCAGCAAAAATTTCACGCCATCTATTCCCAAGATGCCCCTAGCATTTGGTTCAGCGAATTGGGCTTAGCAAATTCTGGTGTGGATGCCTTTTGGCCCAGCGAAGCCTTGAACTGGGAATTGCCCCCGGTTGCACCGGAGCGCACCCTTGTGGTTCTCGCGCATCCGGACTGCCTGCACATCAGCGCCTTTGAACGCAGCGGCACGTTGGTTTACCACAACCGTTTCGACGCGTCAACAACAAACGATGCCCTGTACGCTTTGGGCTTGGTGTACGAACATTTGGGGTGGAGCGGCATTGAAGTCCCCCTCTTTTGGCACGGTTTTCGGCCCGACTGGGATCGCATTGCCCAAGGAATGGGCTCCTTTGTCTTGGACATAAAACCACTCGGCCCGCCCAAAGGATTGTCCGACGCATTGGGCGATTGGCGCATGCATCCTTCCCTTCAATCCTTATTTAGACTCTGGTTATGCGCATCGTAGCAGGAAAATGGCGTGGCAAACAAATTGTTGCGCCCAAAAATCTACCGGTGCGTCCTACGACGGACATGGCCAAAGAGTCCCTCTTCAATTTGATCCGGAACTACTTGGATTTTGAACACATTCGGGCTCTTGATTTGTTCAGTGGCACCGGCAATCTGAGTTACGAGCTCGCTTCACGCGGTTGTCCCAGCATCACTTCTGTGGACAGCTCCCGAGATTGCATACGGTTTATTCATAAAACAGCCACGGCACTGCCCACGGATGCCATCGCTCCAGTAGCATCGGAGGCCATAACCTACGTGAAGCGTAGCCCAAGCCAGTGGGACCTGATTTTGGCAGACCCCCCCTTCGACTTCGAGCGGTACGAGGAATTGATTGACTCCATTCTCACCGGCCAACGGCTCACGAAAACCGGCGTATTCGTATTGGAACACGGGCAATTCACGTCGTTTGTGGACCACCCCCATTGCTTTGACCACCGCAAATACGGCAATGTTCAGCTGTCGTTCTTCCAGCCTGAACCTTTAGAGGAAGAAGACTCCAAGCCGTAACCGCCGGCACTCGGTCATTCCTGCGATTCAAAAAGAAGCGGTTACCCTACCACCAAACCGAGTTGGTTCAAACTTAGTTTACGAAACGCTGCCAAAGCCGCAGCCCTGTGGCTCATGGCTTGCTTCTCGTGCGGGAGCATTTCCGCAAAAGTTCGCCCGTCGCCGTCGTTGGGGATAAAAAGCGCGTCGTAGCCAAATCCAAAATTACCTTGTTCTCGGGGCACTACTTTTCCGTGAACCTCTCCGCGCACGGTGTGGTGCACCTCGCCCAAAACCCAGGCGAGCACACAAACGAAATAGGCCG
>Ga0315906_10002978_pt1 | contig 22887 bp, 20 predicted proteins | sample LakEriMetagenome_4_FD_203526 | JGI IMG/M metagenome (GOLD analysis project Ga0315906, IMG submission 203526) | Freshwater fungal communities from buoy surface, Lake Erie, Ohio, United States - Buoy 2 MA122 | ecosystem: Environmental > Aquatic > Freshwater > Lake > Lake biofilm | place: USA...
GAAGGGTATAGTTACCAAGAAATTGCTGAGATCATGAACTTATCTGATAGTCAAGTAAAAGTATATTTACATAGGGCTCGATTGATATTAAAAAACAAATTATCCGCTTACGCGCCAATAGCATCTAAATGCAGCTGAACGAATCTACATATGAAACCTTTTTCTTATTGTACGTCGACAATGAGTTAAGCCCCAGAGAAAGATTGGAGGTAGAGGCGTTTATTGCAGACAACCCAAGCTATGCATTAGAAATGGAGGAACTCAAAGCAACCGTTCTTAGTGCGGAAAATGTACCCTATGCATTTAAGGAAAATCTAAAACAGCAGTTAGATCAAACTAGTTTAGAGGCGCTGGGGGAAGATTGGGATGCAAATTATGCTACTATCTTAAAAAAAGAAGTGCAGGCGATTCCAGGGTTATCTACTTCTTTTAAAAAATCCTTGAAAAAGACAACTGTTTCAGAAGGCATACTGATTAAATCATTTGGATTCAATCAACATAAATTCACTTATGCAGCCATCGCCGCTTGTTTGATGGTTTTTATTGGGTACCAGCAATTGACGAAATCTCAATTATCTGATTCGCAAATATCAAGTTCATCCGCAACTAATTCAATGGTGTCGAATAGTCTAGCAACCAATTCAAATAAAGTATTAATTCCAAATGTGTCATCAGCGTCAACAGCGTCAGCAAAATCAGAAGTAACTGTTATCAGTAAATCAAACAAGCAAGAACTCGTAAATAATATTAAACCCATTACAAAAACGAAAAAAGAAATTTTAAATCTAAAAAAATTGAATACAAGTGAATTAGAAATTGCTAAGACGAATCGAAATGTATCTATCGCGATTGTTGAACCTACTTCTAACAATAGCATCTTAAATAACCAAGCAATCATCACGAAATTACCAAGCAGTTATAATAATCCAATAACCATTGATGCAATGGTGGAAAATACAACAGACGAAAAAGCAACTACAAGTTATGAATTGATTGATACAGAAGACCCAAATAGAACAATTTCAATCGCCAATTTCGAAATCGACGGTGCTGCGTTTAGAGGCATTACTAGAAGAATTTCAGCTTTACTAAAAAGAAATAAATTAGAAAAAGAAAAATAGATATGAAAAAAACATTTTTATTATTGTCCTTTTGTTTTTTAATGGGCTATAGCCTTCCAGTGTTGGCACAAAATGATAGTTCAAGAACCAGCCCTCCCAATAAAGTTTTATCAGATAGCATTCAAATTGAAAATGATACAATCACCATTGGCAATATGCTCATTATAAAAAAGAAGGGCGAACAAAATTACAATTCAAATAAATCAAGAAGCAGTATTAGAATTGGTAATGTAGTTATTGTAAAAAAACAAGGTGAACAAAATTACACTTATAATAGAAAAATAAGGAAGCCTTATAGCACCACAATCAATATCACAGATGGTAAAATGTCAAATGATACTTTGTTGTCTGTGAATGAGGACACTGTCAGATTAGGTAGGTTACAAATTATTAAATCACAAGACAGTAACTACAAAAAAGATTGGGGATCGATGATTGAATGGGGTGATTTTGATAATACCAATTTCACCATCAAAAGGGTTCCTAAAACATTAAAAAATATCGAAACCAATTGGTTTATTTTTGATCTTGGCTTTTCCAATTTTATTGATAAAAGTCCTAATTTAATGTGGCTTGCAGCAAACCCAAACGCCTTGCCCTATGGTCCAGGTCCACTTATGTCCCCAGAAAATTTTACTTTGAATAATAAAAAATCAACCAATGTGAATATTTGGGTTGTGACACAAAAATTAAATCTTTACCAACACAAGATCAATTTAAAGTATGGCTTAGGTGTAGAGATGTTCAATTTCAGATTCGATAAGTCAATCAGCTTTAGAGAAGATATTGCAACCAATGTAAAATATGATGTAGTCTCTTTTACAAAAAATAAATTATTGGTAAATTACTTAACTGTTCCAGTGCAAATCAATTTTACACCTAACCCTACCAATAGAAAAGCTTTTTATGCGAGCATGGGTCTCAGCGTAGGGTATTTATGGAATGCCAAAAACAAACAGATTAGTGGAGAGCGTGGTAAAGAAAAGTTTCGTGGTAATTTTAATTTAAATGATTGGCGTTTTGCTACCATTGGCGAACTTGGCGTTGGAGCTGTACGCCTTTATGGTTCATTTGCAAATAGTAATTTATTCAATAAAAATCAAAGTTTCATAGACATGCAACCATTCGCAGTTGGATTAAGATTTAGTAGATTTTAATTTAAACTTACAAAGCTTTAATACTATAAATGCCCCAATTACTTGGGGCATTTATAGTATTGTAACTATTTTATTTATACCAATTGCTTAGAGCCAAAATAAGGTACCAATACTTCGGGTAAATTAATACCAGTTTCAGTTTGATAGTTTTCTACAATCGCAGCATAAATTCTTGGCAATGCCAATGCACTTCCATTCAATGAATGCGCGAACTGTGTCTTGCCTTCCTGGTCTTTAAAACGACACTTCATTCTGTATGTTTGGTAATTATTGAAATTAGATACGCTACTTACTTCCAACCATTTTTCTTGCGCAGCACTATATACTTCAAAGTCATACGTGATTGCTGCAGCAAAGCCCATATCTCCTCCACATAATCTTAGGATACGGTATTGTAAACCTAAACTGATTAATAAATTTTCGACATGTGCTACCATCTCATTCAATGTCTCATCACTTTTATCTGGATGTACAATTTGTATGATCTCCACTTTTTCAAATTGGTGTACTCTATTCAATCCTCTTACCTCTTTTCCAAAACTACCTGCTTCTCTTCTAAAACACGGAGAGTAAGCAGTCATCTTGATAGGTAAATCTGTGTCTTTTAAAATCGTATCTCTAAACACATTCGTCACAGGTACTTCCGCCGTTGGAATTAAATAAAAATCATCTTCGGTTGCGTGGTACATCTGTCCTTCTTTGTCTGGCAATTGTCCTGTCGCAAAAGCAGAAGCTGCATTTACCATATAAGGAGGAATGTATTCTGTATATCCAGCTGCTGTATTAAAATCTAAAAAGTATTGCGTGAGTGCTCTTTGAAATTTTGCACCCTTACCAATATATAAAGGGAAACCGCTTCCAGTAATTTTAGCACCTGTTTCAAAATCTACTAAATTGTATTTTTTAATCAAGTCCCAATGTGCCATAGCACCTGCTGGTAAAAGAGGTGTGGTACCCGCTTCTTTCACCACTTCATTCTCTTCGGGTGATTTTCCTTTGGGTACTAAAGCATGCGGTAGATTAGGTAATTGCACCACTAAATTTTGAAGTGCTAATTCAACTTCTGCCATCTCGACTTTCAATGGTTCCAATGCCAATTTCCAAGCACCAACATTTTGCTTGATAGCTTCTGCTTGTTCTTTCTCTCCCTTCGCCATATGGTTGCCAATTTCTTTGGATGCTGCATTCACCTTGGACTGCAAATCATCAAAGCTGGCTTGTACACGCTTTCTTTGGTCGTCAACTTCAATCACTTGGTCTACTAAGCCTAGATTTGAAAAATGCTTGATGGCAAGTAGCTCCTTCGCTAATTGGGTATGTTGTCTTAAATAGCTTACCTGTAACATATCGAGAAATTTGAGCAAAGATAATCAAACCATCCTACTAAGTAGAGATATCCCCTACCTTTGCAACATAAATTGAATAATTCTATGGCAAGTATAGGGGACGATTTTCAAACCAGATGGTGGGATTTAGAACGAAAATTGATGGAGAAATTTGGTAAAAAGCCGGACTTGGAGTCCATTTTGTTTTTAATAGGCTTACAAGAAACAGGTTTTATCCAAGAAAAAATTAGCAAGGAACAAAAGCAAGACTTAATGCATGTAGCTATTTGTAGTATACTTATGTCTAGTGGTTTTTATATCATAGAAGGCAAGGATGGCGATGGTTGGCCCCATTTTAAACAACTCAAAAACTTACCTGTGATGGATTTGATAGAGCAGGAGATTTTCCTAAAAGACCATGTTTTACTATATTTTGATAACAATCAGTTCTAGGCCATTGGTTTTTTACCGATTTTTATGAATATTTGCACTAATAAAAAAATAACCTATGCAATTCCCAGCAGACTTACGTTACACTAAAGACCATGAGTGGATTAAATTAGAAGGCAATACCGCTACAATTGGTATCACAGACTTTGCTCAAGGCGAGTTGGGAGATATTGTATTTATAGACATCAACACTATTGGAAGCACGCTAGCAGCAGAAGCTATCTTTGGCACAGTAGAAGCAGTAAAAACAGTAAGTGATTTATTTTTACCAATCGCTGGCACTGTCTTGGAAGTGAATCCAGCTTTGTCTGCTCAACCAGAATTAGTAAATACTGATCCTTATGGTGCAGGATGGATGATTAAAATGACTGTAAGCAATCCAGCAGATGTGGATGCATTGCTTACTAGCGAAGCCTATGCGCAGTTGGTGCACTAAACCAACAATTATGAAATACCTGATTTGGGTGGTCGCAGAGATAGTACTCGTATTTGTGTTACTGAGCCTACCGGGCAGTACCTTCACAGATCGAGCTGGATGGTTGTACCTATTACCAATCGATAAAATAGTACATGTCATTCTTTTTGGTTCACTCGCATGGTCCATCTATTCTTTTTTTGATCATACAACTATCCAAGCGCTCAAATCTATACGTGTACAAGCCTGGGCCATGATATGCTGTATTGTGTATGGGATTGCGATGGAATACTACCAAAAATGGTATGTACCAAGCAGGGGATTCGAAGTAAAAGATATGATTGCAGATGCCGCAGGGGTCTTATTTGCTTTGCCCCTATATCAATTATGGAAAAAAAGACAATAATTTGTACTTTTAACAGTCACCTAATACAAGATCACCAATGGGGATAGAACAAGATATTCAACAAGCTAGTTTCAGAAATGAGTTTCAGAAAATGGGCATCAATCTCCTTTTCACTGCCAATTGGTTGAATGAACAAATTGGTAAAATACTTTCCGAAGAAGGCGTTACACAGCAACAATACAATATCCTACGCATATTAAGAGGAAGTGCTACACCATTAAGCACACTTAAAATCAGAGAACGTATGTTGGATAAGATGAGTGACACCAGTAGAATTGTAGATCGTTTAATTGCAAAAGAATTAGTAGTAAAAAATACTTGCGAAAAAGATAAAAGATTAGTGGACATCACCCTCTCTCCTAAAGGACTTGATTTAGTTGATCAATTAGATCAGTTCAATGATCGCATTGACGCTTTATTAAAAGGCATCAATGAAACCGAAGCAGCCACATTGAATCAAATCCTTGATAAAATAAGAACGGTACATACAGTTTCTTAGAACAATCGATTGACTTGTTTTCAAAATCATAATTAAGCAGTTTACAACATTATTTTTCAGCTATGAATAAAATTTTATTTGCACTATTATTAGCCATTCAATTTTCAGTATACGCACAACCCAGTTTGTCAGATAAAAACGTGTTTGAATTTAGAGCCGTATGGGTGGCTACTGTAGTCAATATCGATTGGCCTAGTAAACAAGGATTGAGTAGCCAAATTCAAAAAGCTGAATTTGAAGCATTATTAGATATGCACCAAAAGAATGGCATGAACGCCATCATCATGCAAGTAAGGCCATCCGGAGATGCTTTGTATCCATCCAAATTAGAGCCATGGAGTGAATACCTAATGGGAAAACAAGGTGAAGCGCCTAGCCCATATTATGATCCTTTGAGTTTTATGATTGAGGCAACACACCAACGTGGTATGGAGTTTCATGCATGGATCAATCCATACAGAGCTGTGTTTGATGTCAATAAATCTAGCATCGCCAACACGCATTTGTCTAAGGTCCACCCTGAATGGTTTTTAACCTACGGTGATAAAAAATATTTTAATCCTGGTCTGAAAGAAGTATGGGAACATACCAATAAAGTAGTCGGTGATTTAGTGGCACGTTATGATATTGATGCAGTGCATATGGATGATTATTTTTATCCTTATAAAATTGTAGGAAAGGAATTCCCAGACGAAGCTACTTTTCAAAAAAATGCAAGAGGTTTAAGTAAGGACGACTGGAGAAGAAGCAACTGCGATACCATTGTGAAACAATTATCTGCGACCATTCACAAAATAAAACCAGGCGTACAATTTGGCATTAGTCCATTTGGTGTTTGGAGAAATCAATCTACGGACCCAAGAGGTAGTAAAACAAAAGCAACAACTAACTATGACGACTTGTACGCAGATATTTTATTGTGGTTAGAAAAAGACTGGATTGATTATGTGGCACCACAATTGTATTGGGAGCAAGGTCATACTTTAGCGGACTATAATGAATTAATTGAATGGTGGAATCGAAATAGTTATGGTAAGCATTTTTATGTAGGCCATGGCATTTATAGAGCAGGCAGCAATACTGCGTGGAAATCTCCTAATGAGATTCCAAATCAAATTAAAAAAATGAGGTCCTTAAAAAATACACATGGCAGTGCCTATTTTAGTAGTGCTAGTTTTAAAACCAATGCGAATGGATGGAATGATAGCTTGCAAAATACTTATTACCACCAACCCGCTTTAATTGCGCCAATTGAATGGTTGGTTCAACATAAAATGACAAGTCCTAAACTTGTAAAGCAGAATGAAAATAGCTATCATATTATTGATAGCAATCCTAGCAATACTTTAAAATATTTTGCATTGATTCAGAAAACCAAAACAGGTTATCAGGTAGCTGCAATTGTACCAAAAGAGACAAAGTCTATTCAATTAAATACATTAGGTATTACTAAATCTAGTGCAGAACCAATATGGATTGTGGCAGTTGGAAAACAAAATCAATTAAGTAAGTACCAAGTACTAGATTAATGTTCGTATGTCCGTTTTAATGGAAGGTTCTCATTGGCTTTGATAATCAAAGGAACATGTTCCACAATCGTCATGTCATTGTCCAATCCAAAGGCTTTCTGATCGCTTTGTGCAAAGTTTTTGATATTGAAATATAAGTCCATGATAAAGTCTTCCTTCAATGAGAGTTCATTTTCAATAGAGAAGAAGCTTTCAATAATTACATAGGTAATATCTGCGTGGAAATCTTTTTGTTTTAAAGATTCATACTTACTATAAATACCCAATTCTTGGCACTCATTCAATTCCTGCATGACTTTTTTGAACAACACATTTACACGCGGCTGAATACGGAAACCTAATTTAAAATCAACACGCATTACTTTATCATCAATTAATTCTCGAATACTATAAGACATACCATATGGAGAATCGGTACGGTCAATATGAATGAACCAATAAATATCAGCGCGTTTTGGTTTTTTATTTAAAATAGAATCTATGATACGATGTTCAATTTCTCTGTGGTTATTGGCTTTAGTTAAGTACACCAAGTGTGTCGCGTATTTTGGCACATCTTTGTCTGCACTTAAGGTAGCTAGTTGATCTAGATAAGTGCCTAGTTTCACGAAATCTAAATATCGATTCGCAATTTTTCTTGCACGATGCCAAACCAACATCACCAATATCATACTCAGTGAAAAAACAAAAGTGATATAGCTTTCCTTAATCTTAACAACGTTAGCCACGAAAAATGAAATTTCAACGATACTAAAAATAGAGATAATCAATGCTACAATCGTTTGTCCCCATCTCCTCACATTCAATAAATAAAAATTCATTAAGATGGTCGTCATGATCATGGTAATAATAATAGAGAATCCATAGGCCGCTTCCATATGCTCACTCTTTCTAAAAAATAAACACATGGTGATGCATCCAATCCATAATATAAAATTCAAACTAGGAATATAAATTTGACCTTTTTGATCGGTCGGAAATTTAACGGTTACCCGCGGCCAAAAATTTAAACTAATGGCTTCATTAATTAAAGTGAATGAACCACTAATTAAAGCTTGGCTAGCAATAATTGCTGCCACTGTGGCTACGCCAATACCGATTAATAAGAACCAATGTGGCATGATTTCATAAAAAGGATTCAATCCATCCATTGGTTGTCCAATATGTTGAATCAACCATGCACCCTGTCCCATATAGTTCATCACAAGTGCTAGTTTAACAAACATCCAACTCACTTGAATATTCTTACGTCCACAATGGCCTAAGTCACTATACAAAGCCTCTGCACCTGTAGTACAAAGAAAAACAGCACCAAGCAACCAAAAGCCTTTAGGATAATTGGTCAATAGATCATAAGCATAATAAGGATTAAAGGATTTCAGAATCTCTGTATGCTCCACCACTTGAAAAAAGCCCAATAAAAAAATCATAGAAAACCATACGACCATGATTGGCCCAAAAGCAAAACCAACAATTTTGGTACCAAAACGTTGAAAGAAAAAGATCAAAGAAATAATGCCAATCACAATTCCTACTGTTATATTATTTCCTGGAACTATAATTTTCTCCAAACCTTTTACACCACCAAGTCCTTCAATTGCTGAAGAAACAGAGATTGGTGGCGTGATCATACCATCCGCCAATAACATGGCTGCACCTATGATTGCTGGGATATAGATCCATTTTACATACCTACGAATTAACGCAAACAAAGAGAAGATGCCCCCTTCTCCTCGATTGTCTGCTCTTAAAGTAAGAAAGACATATTTAAATGTAGTCTGTAAAGTAAGTGTCCAAAACACACAAGAGATCGCTCCGTATACTAATTGCTCTGTAATGATTTTGTGATTGATGATAGACTTAAACACATAAAGTGGAGAAGTACCGATATCGCCGTAAATAATACCTAGCGTTACGATTAGACCAGCGACTGAAAGTTTTTGCTGGTGCCCTGAATTTTGTACCATGGATAAATAATCTAGACACCAAAGTTGATACATTTTCTGTACTCAAAAATCAGAATAGGGAACTATTTTTTAAAATAAATTTTAAAGAGAAATACTAAGGCTTGTAAGCACCCCACTTTTCCTCCACCGCTTTAAAACGGAAATCAAAAATGTCCTGTAGCTGCTTTTTGACAAAAAGCACTTGCGCAATATCCCCCAAGAATCCCATTGGGATTTTGTAATGGACAATATCATCCATTTTAACCCCACCCGGCACTGCTTTAAAATGGTGTTGGTGGTGCCACATGGTATAAGGACCAAATCGTTGTTCGTCTACAAAATAGGCCCCTTCTTGTACATGGGTAATTTCGGTCATCCAATACAAAGGGATGTTTAAGAGCGGCTTCACCTTGTATTCAATGATTTGACCAGGATACATTTTTTCACCATGGAATTTGCTGATGATATTGAACCCCATCTTGGCCGGGGTGATTTTAGCCAAATTAGCTGGACTACTAAAGAAATCCCAGGCTTCAGCTAAAGAAATTGGGATAAATTGCTCAGTATGGATGGTATAAACTTTTGACATACCTGATTAACAATGCTTTTGGCATTTTGTTGTATGAAATCGCTACAAAGCCATTAATTTTAACCCATGATTAGTAAAGCAGAGCAGCAGCTGGCCTTTGAAAAGGTTTATAAAAAATTAAACGCGGCACAAAAAAAGGCAGTGGATACCATTGAGGGACCAGTGATGGTGATTGCTGGACCTGGTACAGGTAAAACCCAAATTCTTGGGGCTAGGATCGGAAAAATTTTATTAGAGACAGATACGGCACCAGAAAATATTTTATGTCTTACTTATACAGATGCTGGCGCAATCGCAATGCGCAAAAGATTGATGGATTTTATTGGAACTGCGGCTTATAAAGTAACCATTTCGACCTTCCACTCTTTTTGCAACGATATCATTCAAGACAATTTATCACTGTTTGAGAAACCAAGTTTGGACCCCATATCCGAATTGGAAAAAATTGCTTTACTAAAAGAACTCATTGACCAGTTTGATAAAACCAATCCCTTAAAGCGATTTAAAGGGGATGTCTATTATGAGATGACCAACTTAAGTAAGTTGTTTAGTACTATGAAAAAAGAGGGATGGGATGTGTCATTTTTAACCGAACAAATAGATCAATACATTCAGACTATTCCTTTTAGAGACGAGTTTGTGTACCAAAGAAAATACAAACAATTTGAAGCGGGTGCACTCAAACAAGGACTTGTAGACGATGCGCTTGAAAAAATGGGCAAACTAAAAGCGGCTGTGGCAGCATTTGACGAATACCAAGGGCTCATGAAAAAACATGGCCGTTATGATTTTGATGATATGATCAACTGGGTGATTCGAGCCTTCAAAGAAAATAAAAATCTATTAGCACAATACCAAGAACGTTACTTGTATATTTTAGTGGATGAATTTCAGGACACAAGTGGGACACAGAATGAACTAGTACAATTGCTCACCAATTATTGGGAGCAACCCAATTTATTTGTTGTGGGAGATGATGACCAAAGTATTTTTAGATTCCAAGGTGCTAATGTCGAAAACATGTTACATTTTCAAACGCAGTTCAAAGAGGATATTGTCAATATTGTGTTAGAACAGAATTACCGATCTACCCAGCCTATCTTAGATGCGTCCACACAGGTGATCAATCAAAATCAGGAAAGGCTGATCAATAAGATTGGTGGCTTATCAAAAAATTTAATTGCATCCCTTCCCGAAAATCAATCCATTGATATTGCACCATCCATCTTACAATACAATGACCCACAGGAAGAGATGATAGACATCACAGAAAAAATTGCAAAACTTATTGACAGTGGAACGGAGCCCAAAGAGATTGCAGTCTTGTATAAAGAGCATAAGTATGGTACTGAAATTGCCCATTTTTTACAGCAAAAAAATATCCCTATATATAGCAGAAGAACTGCCAACCTTTTTGATCAAATTCTAATTCAGCAGATCTTAAAAATACTAGACTACTTAGCCTGTGAGTGGGATCAACCCAATGAAGGTGCCAATTTATTATTTGAAATACTCCATTTTAAATGGTGGCAGATATCCCCTATTACCATTGCTACGCTTACTGTAGAGGCCAATCAATTAAAATTCAATCATAAAGAAAATAGTTTTAGAAAGGTATTAATTGATAAAACCCAAGAGGTACAAACAGATTTGTTTTCAACAGGTGGATTAGAACAGGTGGCAAAAGCGGTTAAAGTATTAGAAGACTTAATTGGACAAATTCCCAACGTCACTTTAGTGAATTTGATCGAACAGATTTTACAAAAAACAGGCATCATACAAGCCGTTTTAAATAGTGATGATAAAGCAGCAGAATTAGATATGGTGACTTCGTTTTTTGACTTTATCAAAGAGGAAACGCATCGCAAGCCAAGTCTAGATTTGAAGAACCTAGTTGACATCTTTCGTTTAATGAAACGCGAAGATATCCGCCTGCCATTGCCCATCACTTTAGGTTCAGATGCAGGAGTGAATTTGTTAACCACACATAGTAGTAAGGGACTTGAATTTACCCATGTATTTTTAGCAGGTACCAATGCGGTTTATTGGGAGAAAAAAAGAACCACTGCAGCTGCAGGATATAAGCTCCCAGATACGGTATTAAGCAGTTTAGAAAAAGCAGATGATAAGGAAGAATTGAGAAGATTATTTTATGTGGCCATCACAAGAGCCAAAAAACATTTAACCATTTCTTACAGTAAGTATAAGACGGATGGAAAAGAACTTGAGCCAAGTCAATTTTTAATTGAATTAGTTCAAGGCAATGATGGTATGATACAAAATAAGCAACTTGATGCATCCGTTAAAATGCAATATAGATTGCTCCGACTTGAAACCACATTGAAGCCAAGCATAGCGCAATTGGAGGCCGGTTTTATCCAACCAAAATTGGATAAATTTTCTATGAATGTCACCGCATTGAACAATTACTTAAACTGTCCTTTACGTTTTTATTACAACAGCTTAATTCGTGTGCCTTCTGGAAAATCAGAAGCAACTACTTTTGGTTCTGCAATTCATGACGCACTGAATAAACTATTTGAAAAAATGCAAAAAGCAGGAAATGTATTTCCTGACAAACAAACCCTTGTAGAAGATTTTGAATTCTACATGAAAAGGCATCGCGAAGCATTTACACAGCAAGAATTTAAAGATCGTCTGGATCTTGGTGGGACAGTCTTAGTCAACTATTATGATTTTTATGTGGAACAATGGAATAAAATTGTTGCAACCGAATACAGAATCACCAATATTGTGGTTAATGATATTCCATTAAAAGGAGCGATAGATAAAATTGAATTCAATGGTAAAGATGTTGTCGTAATTGACTACAAGACGGGTAATATTGACAACGCTAGAGAGCAATTAAAGGGACCAAATGAAAAGAATCCAAATGGGGGTGATTACTGGAGACAGGCCGTATTTTATAAAATACTCTTAAGATATCATCCTAAAAATTGGCAGGTCACAAGAGCAGAATTTGATTTTGTTGAACCCAATAAGAAAAAAGCTTTTGAAAAGATTTCCATTGAGATGACAGAAGCAGATATCACCACCGTTCAACAGCAAATAAAAATGGTTTGGGATAAAATCCAACAAAAAGATTTTTATACCGGTTGTGGCAAGGAAGATTGTCACTGGTGCAATTTTGTAAAAAACAATGAACTAGCCGTCGCATTACATACCCTAGAGGAGGAAATTTAACTAAGTTTGCAAACTATGACTCGATTCAGATTGATTCCAACTTTTCTGCTCATTTGTTTGACTGCATTGACACTCATTCAAATAGGTGGCTGTGCCAATATTGTACCCCCTTCTGGAGGACCAAGAGATAGTATCCCTCCTTATGCAGTGTATGCCAAACCAAAAGACTCAAGTACTGGGATTGCACCCAAGGAAATTCTGATCAGCTTTAACGAATACATTACTGCCAATACATTGCAAGATCAATTGATTGTATCTCCTACTATAAAGAACAATCCTTTGGTAGATCAAAGATTAAATATGATGCGCATTCGCTTGTCAGATAGTTTAAATGCAAACACCACCTATAGCTTTCAATTTGGGAATGCAATAAGAGATGTGAATGAAGGTAATATTGCACAAAATTATACCTATGTATTTACTACAGGAGACAAAATAGATACAGGCAGACTCTATGGCAAAGTTCAGATAGCGGAAAGCGGTTTAGTAGACAGTAGTTTAATCGCAGTCTTGCATCCTATTGACAATGATTCTGCTATTTTCAAAGACAAACCAAACTACTATACAAGGATCAATGGACGAGGCATATTTGAATTTAAATTTTTACCTGCAACAAATTTTAATATCTATATTGTTCCGAATGATTATTCAAAGCGATATGACGATTCAACGAAATTATTTGCATTCCTAAATAGTCCTGTACATCCAGCTAAAACCAAGGATAGCATTCAGTTATATGCATTTGAAGCTAGTCCAAAAAAAGAAAAAAAATTAGCCACTGTAATTGGTACAAAAAATACTAAAAAACAATCTCCTGTTTTAAAATATAGTAGCAATTTAGAAGGTCAAGAAAAAGATTTCTTAAGCCCATTGACATTGAATTTCGAAACACTTATTCACCTGAATGATAGCTTTAAAATTGGTATAACTGATACCAATTTAGTACAACAAGAAGGCCTGAAGGTATTGGTCAATGCGCAAAATAAACAACAAGTTGCTATTGATTTTCCTTGGGAAGCTGGAACAGATTACAAATTAATCCTTCCACAAAAATCGATCCAAGATAGTCTGTCTAATTTTTTAGTAAAAGCAGATACCATCAGATTTAAAACTAAACCTGAATCAAGTTATGGAACTGCGATTTTAAGAATCAATGGTTTCCAGCAATTTGAACAACCTGTTTTATTGTTAATGCAGGAGCAGAAAGTCAAATTCAGTTACCCTATCACGCAGAACGTATTACGCATTCCATTATTACCACCTGGAGATTATCAGTTAAAATTATTGATGGATACCAATCAGAATGGGCGCTGGGATACAGGTAAATTCATGGGTAAAAAACTGCAACCAGAATTAGTGCGCAACCTAAATTTAATTTTAAATATCAGGGCTAATTGGGATAATGAAATGAACCTCATTTTAAAACCCTAATTTTGTATTTTACAATTGTATGCAACTACCCTCTTCCTTACTTGAAAACGCTGTAGCAGAATTTTCCAAACTTCCGGGTATTGGTAAAAAAACAGCATTGCGCTTGGTGTTGCATTTATTGAAACAAGATGCATCCAGCACTACCCAATTTAGTGAGGCTTTAAATAGAATGCGCAAGGAAATTCAATTTTGTAAAACCTGCTTCAACATTAGTGATGGCCCTATCTGCTCTATCTGCGCAAATACATCTAGATCCAAAGAAACCATTTGTGTAGTGGAAAATATTAGAGACGTGATTGCGATTGAAAATACCAGTCAATACCATGGCACTTATCATGTATTGGGTGGTATTATTTCTCCTTTGGACGGCATAGGCCCAGAACAATTAACCATTGAACCTTTGATGGAACGCATACGAAAAGATGCTGTGACAGAATTGATTTTTGCATTAAATCCAACCATACAAGGCGATACCACCATTTATTATATTCAAAAGAAAATGACTGGCAATGCATGCAAAGTCACCACTATTGCAAGAGGAATCGCTTTTGGGGGAGAATTAGAATATGCAGACGAAATGACCTTAGGAAAAAGCATTTCCAATCGTCAACCCATCCAACAATACATCAAGTAAATTGTTATTTTTTTGGCTGAGCGAATAAAAGCCATTAACTTTAATGTTTAAACATTGACTTATGAAAAGAAGCATCATCACCCTATTGTTAGTCCTTTTTGCTTTAGGCCATGTTCAAGCACAAAAAATTTATAGTACAAAAGCTGCTAAAGTTAGATTCATAGCAGTTGATGATAAAGATATTGATGCTACTAATATAAAAGCTGTGAGTCGCTTAGAAACCAATGGCAACATAAGTTTTATCATGCTTATGAAGGATTTTAGTTTTGAAATGGACCTGATGCAAAAACATTTTAATGAGGAATATGTAGAGTCAGATAAATTTCCTCGTGGCATATTCAATGGTCAAATCACCAATATCAAATCTGTCAATTTCGCAAAAGACGGTAGCTACCCAATCATTGTTAAAGGCAATATGCAAGTGCATGGCGTCAATAAAGCAATACAAACCAACGGAGTGATTGTCATCTCAAAAGGTTTGCTTAAAGCGAGTGCTAAGTTTACAGTAAGTTTAAAGGATTTTGGTATCGGTGGCGTCTTAATTAAGATGGTTGCAGACCAAGTAGATGTGGAAGTGGTTGCGAATTATCAATAAGCATTGGTATTATTTTGCCATCATTTGATTCTGCCCTATCTTCGCAGCGCAACAGCAGGAGGATTTGTTTATTGTTCACCCTGCCATCCGAAAGGAAAAAAGAACTAATAAACGGTACACTTATCGCCCCCCTACTTCTTTTCCTATTGGATGCTGCATAAAAATTTAATGTAGTATTATGTCAATTAAGGAAGCTTTACAAGAAAGAATCTTAGTCATTGATGGCGCCATGGGTACCATGATTCAACGTCATAAATTAACGGAAGAAGATTATCGTGGAACAAGATTTGCCAATTGGCATTCCGATGTAAAAGGCAATAACGACCTTTTATGTATAACACAACCAGCCATTATTACTGGCATCCATTTACAATATTTAGAAGCAGGTGCAGACATTATTGAAACCAATACTTTTAGTAGTACCTCAATTGCTATGGCGGATTATGACATGCAGGAACTGGCATACGAATTGAATGTAGCAGCAGCAAAATGTGTTCGTGATGCAATTGATCAATATAAAGCAACACATCCCAATAGCACTGAAAAATATATAGCAGGATCCATTGGGCCTTTGAATAAAACATTAAGTCTTTCCCCAGATGTAAATAATCCTGGTTACCGCGCTGTGACTTTTGATGAAGTGGTTATCGCTTATACAGAACAGATTCGTGGGCTAGTAGATGGTGGTGTAGATATTATATTAGTTGAAACAATTTTTGATACACTGAATGCCAAAGCAGCCATCTTTGCAATCAAAGAATATTTTAGAAAAATAGGGCAACCGGAATTGCCAATCATGATTAGCGGCACCATCACAGATGCATCTGGCAGAACTTTAAGCGGTCAAACATTAGAAGCATTTTACACTTCTGTGGCACATGCTAAACCATTGAGTGTAGGATTAAACTGTGCATTAGGTGCGCAAGAAATGCGTGCACATATCGAAGAGCTTTCTCAAATTGCAACTTGTTATACATCGGCCTATCCTAATGCTGGTTTACCAAATGCAATGGGCGAATACGATGAAGCACCGCATCAAACGGCGCATTTTATTGAAGAATGGGCCAAAAATAAATTTGTAAATATTGTAGGAGGATGTTGTGGCACCACCCCCGACCATATTAAACATATGGCAGATAACGTACGCAACATTCAACCAAGAACTTTACCAATTGTAGACAAAACTATTTAAGATTATGAGCGAATTACCTATACATATCAAACCCTATTTAAGATTAGCTGGATTAGAACCTTTAGTGATTCGTCCTGAAACTAATTTTGTGAATGTTGGTGAAAGAACCAATGTGACAGGCTCTAAAAAATTTGCAAGACTTATTAAGGAAAATAAATACGAAGAAGCATTATCAGTTGCACGTCAACAAGCAGAAAATGGTGCACAGATCATCGATATCAATATGGACGACGCCTTACTTGAAGGCGTGAAAGCCATGACCACTTATTTGAATTTATTACAAAGCGAACCGGATATTGCAAAAATCCCCATCATGATTGATAGCTCAAAATTTGAGATCATTGAAGCGGGATTAAAATGTGTGCAAGGAAAATGTATTGTGAATTCCATTTCAATGAAAGAGGGGGAAGCCAAGTTCATAGAACAAGCGCATATCTGTAAAGCCTATGGTGCTGCAGTCATTGTGATGGCATTTGATGAAATTGGACAAGCAGATACTAAAGATAGAAAAGTAGAAATTTGTGCGCGTGCTTATAAAATTTTAGTAGAACAAGTAGGATTCGACCCACAAGACATCATTTTTGATCCTAATATTTTTGCAGTTGCTACAGGTATCGAAGAGCATAATAATTATGCGGTAGATTTTATAGAAGCAACAAGGGAGATAAAAGCCTTAATGCCTTTGGCAAAAGTGAGTGGTGGTGTATCCAACGTTTCTTTTTCTTTCAGAGGTAATGACGCAGTAAGAGAAGCCATTCATGCGGTATTTTTATACCATGCGGTGAATGCAGGCATGGATATGGGTATTGTGAATGCAGGTCAATTAATTGTTTATGACGAGATTGAACCTGAATTAAAACAGCTTTGTGAGGATGTGATTTTGAATCAAAATAATGATGATAACCAAGCAACTGAAGCATTGATTCAATATGCAGATGCCTTAAAAGCAAAAGGTGAAGACGCAGGACAAGTGGCAGAAGCCAATAGTAAAAAATTAGCTTGGAGATCGGGCACAGTAGAAGAGCGACTTGCACATTCATTGATTAATGGCATTACTGATTTCATTGAGGCTGATACAGAAGAAGCTAGACTACAATATAGTGCACCATTGGAAGTGATTGAAGGGCCATTGATGGCCGGTATGAATCAGGTGGGTGATTTATTTGGCGCAGGTAAAATGTTTTTACCTCAAGTTGTGAAAAGTGCAAGGGTGATGAAAAAGAGTGTGGCCGTATTGACACCATTTATTGAAGCCGAAAAAGAAAGAATAAAAAATGCATCTACCAATCCAAATGGTCAAACAAAAGGACCAGCTAAAATATTATTAGCCACAGTAAAAGGCGATGTACATGATATCGGTAAAAATATTGTGGGTGTCGTGTTGGGCTGTAATGGATATGAGATTATTGACATAGGTGTAATGGTACCTGCAGATAAAATTCTTGCAGAAGCAGAAAAACATCAAGTAGATATCATAGGATTAAGCGGATTGATCACCCCTTCACTAGACGAGATGGTCTATATCGCAAAAGAAATGAAACGTCGTGGCATGACCATCCCATTGATGATTGGAGGCGCGACTACTTCTAGAATGCATACTGCAGTTAAAATTGCGCCAGAATACAATGATGGTGTTATACATGTATTGGATGCATCAAGAAGTGTGACTGTAGCTGGATCTTTGTTGAATAAAGAAACAAAAAAGCCTTTCTTAGCAGAATTAGAGCAAGCCTATACACAATTAAAGACAGACTTTGATAATAAAAAAACAGTCAAGCAAAGTATTCCCTATGCGACTGCATTAGAAAATAAAGTAGCGATTGATTGGACTGGATTTAAAGCCACTCCGCCAAGTTTTACTGGCAATAAAGGCATTGAAATAACAGATCTTTCTGTACTAGTGGACTATATAGATTGGAAACCATTCTTTATTGCTTGGGAATTGCATGGTAATTTCCCAGACATCTTAACAGACGAAGTCGTTGGTGAAGTGGCAAGTAAATTATACCAAGACGCACAGGCCTTATTAAAAAAGATCATTGCAGAAAATTGGTTAACTGCAAAAGCGGCAGTTGGATTTTGGCCAGCAAAATCAAATGGAGATGATGTGACTGTTACCGACGGTTCAAAAAATGTTGATTTACATTTCTTAAGACAACAAGCAAAGAAAGCTGCAGGTCAACCTAACTTTTCTTTAGCAGATTTTATTTGTCCAGCATCTGAAAACAAATCAGATTATATTGGCGCATTCGCTGTAACTATTCATGGTATCGAAAAACATATCAAAGCATTTGAGGATAATTTAGATGACTACAATAAAATCATCTTACAAGCACTGGCTGATCGCTTTGCAGAAGCATTTGCTGAATATTTACATGCTCAAACAAGAAAAGAGTTGTGGGGTTATGCAAAAGATGAGCAACTAGATAACACAGCATTGATTCAAGAAAATTATGTAGGCATTCGTCCTGCACCGGGCTATCCTGCTTGTCCAGACCATACCGAAAAATATACCTTATTTAATTTATTGAATGCAGAACAACATACTGGTATTAGTTTGACAGAAAGTTTAGCTATGTATCCAGCATCAAGTGTATGTGGATGGTATTTTGCACATCCTCAAAGTCAATATTTTGGATTAGGTAAAATTCAGCAAGACCAAGTTGTTGACTATGCAAAAAGAAAAAATCAACCTTTAGAGTATATCACCAAATGGTTACAACCTGTAATTGACTAAGCTTTTTCAAACAACCACCAGAATCGTTTTCTTGGTGTAACCACATAACTTGTAACATATTTACGAATATGTTCAATTGCTTCGTCACAGTCATCTGTTAATAAGATAAAGTCTTTATCCTCAGGAGAAATAGTACCAGCTGCTATCATATGTTCCATCCATTGCATGAAAGGTTCGTGGTAGTCTTTACCCATGACCACAATGGGAAAGTTTTTGATGATTTTGGTTTGCACCAATGTAAGGGTCTCAAAAAATTCATCCTGGGTACCAAAGCCACCAGGCATGATCACAAAAGCATAGGAATACTTAACTAACAAAACTTTTCTAACAAAGAAAAAACTAAAAGTGATGGACTTATGTACATATGGATTAGGGGATTGTTCAAAAGGTAATTGAATATTACACCCAATAGATTTACCACCAATTTCATATGCCCCTCTATTGGCCGCTTCCATAATACCAGGACCACCACCAGTCATAGTAACAAAACCTAATTCAGCAATTTTTTGCCCCATTTTTCTGGCTTGTTCATAATAAGGATGGCCTTCTTTAAATCGGGCAGATCCAAATACCGTGATGCAGGGGCCAACAAAATTAAGCGCTCTAAACCCTTTAATAAATTCAAAGAATATTTGAATAGCAAATTTAAACTCCTTCAACCTTGGCCGAGGACCATCTAATTCAACCAATTTTTGCGCGGGAATTATCTTTTTATCAGGTATGGACTTGTCATTTGTTTGCATATGCCTTGATCGCCATTTATGTCAATGAAGTTAGAATAAAATAAGTATTAAACGTCTAAATCAACTAAATTTGACTACCCAATTTGAAATTTCTAAATGAAAAAAAGCTTTTACTTTTTAAGTCTACTCTTCACGCAATGCCTTTGCATTGCTTCAATTGGACAAACTAATCAAGTTACACTAGAACAAGTCCAAATGTATTCTAGTATTCAACCAGAAGGAAAATATTGGCATCCTACTTCCACTCATGTGCAAGCATTTGCTAGCATATTAGATACAGCACTTTTTAATCCATTACAACTTCAAAGAGATACAAGTTTTATAACTAAAATAAAAATTTTAAATAAGCCTAATCAAATTGGTAAAATTGTGATTGATTGGAATCAAAGCCAATCTTCTGCTTTTCATGCTTATTTAGAAATTTATGAATTGCAACCAGAACAAACATTTAGCAATTCAATGGTGAATATCATCATTCCAAAAAAAGACAGCATTCAATCCACATGGTTTTTAACCTGTACTATTTTAGATGCAACTAAAAAACCTGTTTTTCAAAAAACTATTTTAATTGGTATGATTCCAATTAGCAACCAAGGCATAGGCTATCCAATGAATGTACCTGTGTCCCCTCCAAAAAGCTTATTCAAAGCCATTCAATCTGGTGTCAGCTATTTTGATAAAGACGGTGAAGAATTGGCTTACATTGAAGCAAAAGTGCCGATTAGTTTTGCCTGGGATAATTTTACCATGCCTTTATTACAAGTAAAGCCAAGAATTAGTGTAGATACGAGTAAAGATTTTTTTCAGTTTATACAAAATAATTCAAGGGTTGTGCTAAGAACACCAACTGCCATGATGCAGAAGATAGACACAAAAGACAAAACAACCAACAATCCTTTTTTTACTATTTTACCTGAAATTAAAAAAAGGACCAACACTCTATTTAAAGAATATTATCAAGCAATACAACCTTTAAGGAATACAAGTGAAAATAAAGACTATTCATTGGAGGCCTATATTGAATTCAATCCATTCATCGATCCAGAATTACTCGCCACACCACCTATTCGATTTCTGCCAGATAGTATACATAAAATTTATGCAGATACAAATTTAATTGGCAGGTTTAAAGTAGTTGAACTACCAGTCAATACTGGATTGGCTTTCAATTCTAATAAAATATATAATGGGTATGACTCCAATTCGATGTATACATTAAATACGAACTATCCAAAAGGAGTCATCTCAATCTCTAAATCGGTTGAAGGAAGGATTGGTAATGATACATTTAAAATTCTTTTCAACAATGACATTGATGTTAAATTAATTTATCTCAATAATGTGGCTGTCATGGCAGCAAAAGGAAGGAATAAACCCAATTACTTAATACCCATTGAAAAAGTAAATCAACATTCAATGTCCGCGCTCTTACTCTTAATTGCGTATAGTGAGATTTTTCAATCACCAAATTAATCATGCATGCGCGTCGTAAGTTATAATGTCAATGGAATAAGAGCAGCCATTAAAAAAGGTTTGATTGAATGGCTTAAAGATTACCCAGTTGATGTTTTATGTGTTCAAGAAACAAAAGCAAATAGTACAGATATTGACATTAGTCTTTTCACTGATCTTGGTTATTATGTTGCATGGTATCCTGCCCAAAAAAAAGGATACAGTGGCGTGGCCGTATTTAGTAAACAAAAGCCAAGTCTTGTTGCTCAAGGCACTGGACATGAAATGAGTGATGCCGAAGGACGTGTCATAAGAGTCGATTTTGGAGACCTTACCATCATTAATGCGTACTTCCCCTCTGGCACTAGTGGAGACCTTAGACAAGCCTACAAATACCAATGGTTGGATGAATTTTACAATTGGGTAGAAGCGTTAAGAAAAGAAAGACCAAATATCATTATTGCAGGAGATTATAATATTGCACATCAAGCAAACGACATACATGATCCTAAAGGGAATAAAAAATCTTCTGGTTTTTTACCCGAAGAAAGAGCTTGGATGGATCAGTTACTTGCAAATAATTGGGTAGATAGTTTTAGGTATATCAATAAAGACGCCATTGGGGCTTATTCTTGGTGGAGTCAAAGATTTCCTTCTGTTAGAATACAAAACAAAGGATGGAGAATTGATTATCTTTGTACAACAAAAATATTGGCAACTAAAATTAAGAATGCCTTTATCCTTCCAGACATAAAGCATAGTGATCATTGTCCCATTGTTGTAGAATTAAAAAAATAAATCCATGTTTGTATCCAATATTAGTTTTCAAGTTGATCCTTCCATAGAAGCAGCGTGGTTAAATTGGGTGAAGCAAAGCTTTATACCAAATTGTCTTTCCACTGCCTGCTTTGTAGAGCATCAACTCTATCAATTAGACTTAGCAGCAGATCAGCCACCTACATTTACCCTACAATTGTTTAGTCAAACTGCAACTCAAATAGCTGAATTCCATGCAAAACATGCAGAAACACTCCTTTTAAAGGTCACAGAACAATGGGGAGAACAATGTTTTCACTTCAATACAAGCATGAAAATTGTGAATTGATTGTGGATAGCTAGCCTCCGAAAACCCTTAACTGGCCTCATTTTCATTGTTTAAACCGCTGTAACTCAATACTGTAAGGAATTACAGCTATACCTACTTTTTATTGGTCCAAAATTGAGTTATAAACCTTGGGCGGAAAACCTTACTATTTAAGGGTTTTAATGGAAAAATAAAAATTAAAAAAAACACTAAAATATTTTTTTGTTTCATCAAACCCAATAAATTTGTCTTATCGTTTAAAACTATAAAAAACACATCTATGAACAAAGCAGAATTGATCGCACACATCGCTGACGCAGTTGATTGTCCAAAAACACAAGCTAATGCAGCTTTAGACGCTTTTATCGAAGCAGTAAC
>Ga0315906_10002981_pt1 | contig 22853 bp, 19 predicted proteins | sample LakEriMetagenome_4_FD_203526 | JGI IMG/M metagenome (GOLD analysis project Ga0315906, IMG submission 203526) | Freshwater fungal communities from buoy surface, Lake Erie, Ohio, United States - Buoy 2 MA122 | ecosystem: Environmental > Aquatic > Freshwater > Lake > Lake biofilm | place: USA...
TCACATGGTTCTCAGCTAGTTGAATTTAACAATCAGCCTGTTCTTAAAGATGATATCTTAACAGTTCATAATGGAATAATTGTTAATACTGATCTACTTTGGAATAAAAATACTGATTTGAAAAGAGAATTTCAAATCGACACAGAAATTATTAATTCTACTCTACAAAAGTATTTTAGAATTGAAGATAAAATAGAAATCGCAATCGCAAAATCTTTAAAACAACTAAAAGGAACTTATTCGATTGCAAGTTATTTTTCAAATCTCAATTCAATTTTATTGTCCACTAACAATGGTTCGTTGTATTACGTAAGTGACTTTAAAAATTTCTTGTTTTTCGCCTCAGAAGAAATGTTTTTAAGGAAATCTTTTGATAACACTAATGTATCAGACAAGATAAGTCAATATGAAATTGTACAACTCAAACCTAATGAAAACATTTGGATAGATATATCTAATTTTTCAATTTCGAAGGTGGATAAAAATACTCCTAAACCTCAGTATCAAAATTATTTTGTAAATAAGAGTGTTATTTTAGACCAGTCATTTAAAAAAGAACTTGTTATTGATCCTTGTTTATATGTAAATAGAAATACCGAGGGTCATCTTTTTCGAAAATTAGAATATAACATAGAAGCCATTAGTAAAATAAAAAGGTGTACACGCTGCATTTTACCCGAGACATTTCCTTTTATTTCATTCGATATTCAAGGCGTTTGTAATTATTGCAAAAATTATCACAAAAAAGAGTACCCCTCCGATTTAAATAAATTGAGACAATTAGTAGAACCATATAGGAAAGTTGATGGTTCAAACGATTGTATTGTTCCATTTAGCGGTGGAAGAGACTCTACATATGCATTACATATTATAAAGAATGAACTCAATCTTAATCCGATTACATTAACATATGATTGGGGAATGGTAACTGATCTGGCTAGAAGAAATATAGCACGAGTATGTGGAGAATTGGGTGTAGAAAATGTTCTTGTTTCGGCAAATATAAAATGGAAGAGGGAAAATATAAGGAAGAATGTTGAAGCATGGCTGAACAGACCAAGTTTAGGAATGATACCATTATTCATGGCTGGAGACAAATATTTTTTCTACTACACTGAACAGTTAAAAAAACAGACAGGAATTAAATTAAATATTTGGGGAATTAATCACTTGGAAAACACAGATTTTAAAATCGGTTTCGCGGGAATAAAACCAGAATTTGAAAAAGACAGAATATATGACATTTCATTATTAAACAAACTCAAATTATTTGGTTTTGTTGGTCGAAATGTTATACAAAGTCCTGGATATATTAATCAATCCATTCTAGATAGTTTAGGTTCTTTCGCCGTTCGTTATTTTAGCACTAAAAAGGATTATTATCACCTTTTTGATCATTACAAATGGGATGAAAATGAGATAAATGAGCTGCTTCAAGAGAAGTATGCATGGGAAAAAGCTATTGATACTGATTCCACTTGGCGAATCGGAGATGGAACAGCTAGTTTTTATAATTATATTTACTATACTGTTGCTGGTTTTTCTGAATTTGATACATTTCGTAGTAATCAAATAAGAGAAGGCATGTTGGACCGAAAAGCTGCTCTTTCGCTTATTTACAAAGAAAATTTCCCGCGTTACGAAACATTGCGCTGGTATTTAGAAATAATAGGAATAGATTTTACAAAGGCGATAGAAAAAATAAATAAAATCCCAAAAAAATACGAACTTTGAAAAGTGAAATTCCATATCTACAAAATCAATTCTTCAAATCATAGAAAAATAAATATTTTTAGTTGAAATGAACACATACTCTTTAACGAATGGTATTAATATTCAAGAAGAATTAAATAAAATTAATACTATACAGTTGCACAATGGAGCAGATGAAATAACTTTTGTAATAAAAAGTTACGAATCTATTAAAGAGATCTTCGTAAAAAAAACTTATTTAAACTATTTTTTTCTGCCTTTCTTTTTGATTTTTAAGAGGGTTTTGCCCAATTCTTTTTTTTTTAGAAAAATATTTTTTTTTCGCTCAAAAAGAATTCTATCTCTTGCCGAAATACTTGGGAGATTATATTATGCAGGTTTCGAAATATTAGATTTTGAAGTTGTTGCAATGCAATATAAAATTAAGGCAATCAAAGTTAAAGAACCAAATTTCAACGCATACAATAATGAAGGATTATTTATTAGATTAGAACGAATTGGTAGGGGAGGAAAAACATTTAATTTGTTGAAAATAAGAACAATGCACCCCTATGCTGAATTTATACAAGATTTATTATTCAAAATAAATGGTTTCTCTAAAACAGGTAAGATTGAAAATGATATCCGACTGACCAGATATGGTAAATTTTTCAGAAGATATTACATAGATGAACTTCCTCAACTTCTGAATTTTATAAAGGGTGATTTAAAATTAGTTGGAGTAAGGCCTGTGAGTTTGGTATATTACAGCCGTTTATCCGATGATTTTAAGTCTAAGAGGATGGATTTCAAACCTGGTTGCATACCTCCATATGTATCAGAGGGACTAAAACCGTCATTCGAGAATGCTGTTAAGTCAGAAATAAATTATATTGATAAATATAATAAAAGTCCATTTGCGACTGATATAGTTTATTTTTGGAGGGCAGTTTTTAATATTTTGTTCAAATTCATTAGAAGCCAATAATATGAAGTTTTTTTACGTGTCTATTTTTCTTTTTTTTTGGTGTTCTTCATGTAAAATGGTCAATAAAGTCAAGTATTTTCAAGATGATTTGAATGAGACCCCCCAAGTTTTACATGAAAATCATCAGTTAAAGTTACAAGTTAATGATATTCTTTACATCAACGTTATTACAAATAATGAAGAAATAAATGAGATATTCGCAATAAAGTCTTCAGGTGCATCCTCTACGATGGCTTTTCCAGATTATAATAATGGAATTGCGTTCTACAGAGGATTCAAAATTAATATGGATGGTAATTTGAGTTTCCCAATAATTGGTGACATTTTGGCTAATGGGTTAACACTTTCGGAATTGGAAAATAGCCTTAGACAAAAATTGTTTGTTATTGCTAATGAGGTTAATGTAGTTGTAAAACTTGCAAACTTTAGAGTAACAATACTTGGTGATGTGAAGGAATCAAAATCAATAATTGTCCCTGATGAGAAAATAACTATCCATGAACTACTAGGGTTAGCGGGTGATGTAAATATGACGGCAGATTTAAAAAATGTTGTTTTGATTCGAGAAAACAATAATAAAACTGAAAAAATTAAAATTGATTTATCCAAATCCGATGTTGTAAATTGTGATAAGTACTTTTTGAAACAAAATGATGTTTTGTACATCCCACCTAAAAATAACAAATTTTTGTTATCAAATTTTTCTCCATACTTCGGTTCTGTAATTAGCGGTATTTCATTGATTTTGTCCTTAACCATTTTATTAAAAAAATGATAAACCCTCAAAACATTAATTATTCAAGTGAAGATCATATTGAGCGAAGTAACTTCGCCCGTTTTGTCAATCTAGCTTCAAAAAAAGTTGGTTTATTTGTCTCCTTAATTACTATATTTCTTATTGTCAGTTTTTCGTACTTAAGATATGCAATTTCTAATTACGACGCCAATATGCTATTGTTGATTAAAGATGTGGATCAAAAATCTAGCTTATTAGAGGATAAAATATTTAGTGATTTGGATAATTTAAAATCTTTCAATTCCCTTGATAATGAAATTAGTGTGTTGAAGTCTAGGGATATTATTACAGAGGTAATAGATTCACTTAATTTGCAAGTGGAGTACTTCACAATTGGAAAATATAGTGGATTTAAAAGAACATCCATTTATCGGGATTTACCATTTGAGGTGAAATTTGATAGTGAAATGAAAGAACAGATTAACCCGATTTCATTTTCAGTTAAAAGAGTTAATTTATCGCAACTTGAAGTAATCAACAAAGACTTAAATATGACCAGAAGAGTCAATTTTAATGAGAGTTTTAGAATAGATAATTCCAAAGTAAAATACACCATTGTTCCAAGGAAAAATCGTTTGTATGCGAACAGAGAAATTTTTGTAGAAATTGGTGATAAAGTTTCAGTTATTAATAATTATCAATCCTATTTAAACGTTGAGAAAATTGATGAAAAAAATAGTAGTGTTTTGTCATTAAGCTTTAGCTCCAATTGTGCAGATAAGTCAGAGGCATTTTTAAATGCTCTTTTCGACGTATACAATAATAATTCAATTGAACAAAATAGTTCGTCGGTTAGAAGTACGGATTTATTTATAAATGAGCGACTTGTTGAATTAGGTCATTCACTTGGAAGTATTGAATCTGATATTAAAGAATATAAAATTGATCATGAAATCACCGATTTAGATTATGAAACGAGCGAGTCAATCGTAAGGTTGAGTGAATATAAAAAGGAACTATCTGATGCAAGTGTTCAAATGGAATTAGGAGAACTAATGAAGGATCAACTTCAAAAGACTGAATTATCAGAGATAATCCCGGTTAATTTAGGTTTTGAGGATGCAGCGATTGAAAGGTCCATAGTGTCGCATAACGAACTTGTTTTAAAGCTTTTATATGAATTGAAAAACTCCAATAAGAAGAATAATCGGGTAATAAATTTGGAAAGACAAATATCCGAAATCCGTTCAAGTATTTCCGCAAGTATAGATAATTTGATTAAATCTAAAAAAAAGATAATTGATGAGTCATATGAGCCTCTGAATTATAAAAAGAGTCGCTTAAATAAGTTTCCTGAGTTTGAAAAAGTTTTAAGAGAACTAAATAGAAATCAAAAATTGAAGGAAGAGATTTTTTTATACTTACTAAAGAAAAAAGAAGAGAATAAACTTGCAGGTTCAATTATTTCTGGTAAAGGAGTTTTGATTCAAAAGCCCTTCGTTAACCCTGAACCAGTGAGTCCAAGCAAATTGAAAACTTATTTTCTTAATTTATTATTCTCCATTGTGCTTTTTATAATTTTAGTATATATTCAAATGAAATTGCGAAATGTTATAGAAAGCAAGGATGATATAATTAATTCAGGACTTAATTACATAGGAAGTGTAACTCACAATGACTTAAATGAATATTTGGTTGTTAAGAATGGTAAGAAAAACAAAATAAACGAGGATTTTAGAAAGTTACGTTCAAATTTATTTTTTTCCCTTGATGATCGTGGGTTTGATAAATGTCCACTCATATGCGTAACAAGCCATTCTCCATCGGAAGGAAAAAGTTTTTGTTCGTTGAATTTAGCTGCTTCCTTTGCGCTGGTTGGAAAAAAAGTTCTGTTGATCGATTTGGATTTAAGATCACCTTCTTTACATAAGTACCTCGAGCTAACTAATGATATAGGTTTGACTAATTATTTGATTGACAGGACAGAAGACATTTTTGATCTAATAGATAATCCATTAGAGAATAATAATTTTTATTTTTTAAAGTCAGGATCTATTCCCCCAAACCCTTCCGAAATTATTATGTCCAATAAATTTCGCGAAGCCCTTGAAATTTTAAAAAATCATTTTGATATCATCATTTTAGATACCCCGCCAATTAGTTTGGTTACGGATACCAATATTATTTTAAAAATAACGAATATCAATCTATTTATTTCAAGAAATAATTATTCACGAATAAACTTTTTAGAGAATATCAAACATATAATAAATCAAGGAAATATATCTAACTGTTATGTTGTATTCAATGATGAAAAGTATACATTAATTAGTCAATACGGATACGGTTATGGCTATGGCTATGGTTATGGCTATGGTTATGGTTACGGTAGTAATTATTATGTTGACGAAAAACCACCTCAACGCGTATGGTGGAATCCATTTACTTGGTTTAGACAGAAATAAATTCCTCGAAATCATAAATTCATAATTATTTATAGTGAAAATAAGATGATTCGATTGTATCGAGCTTTAACAACCAAACTAATTATAAGTGAGTATTTTTACCTACTTGGAATGGTTTTGGTCAGACTTTCAAGAAAGTTAAAAAAGAGATATAGTTCTAATAAAAAGGAATTTGTTACAATTAAAAACTTTATGGGGAATATTTCGATGCGCCTTGATCGAAATAGCTATATGGGAGGAAGCATTTTCTGGAATGGATTTCATCATGCTAGTGAACTAATTTTTTTAAACAGGTATTTAAAGTCAGAAATGACTTTCATCGATATAGGAGCAAATCAAGGCGAGTTTTCACTTTTTGCAGCGAGCAAATTGAAAAAAGGTCAAGTTCTTGCTTTTGAACCTACCCCATATCAGTTGGGTTTACTTGAACAAAATGTCTTATTAAACAATTTCAAGCAAATATCGATTTATAAATTTGGATTGTTTGATAAAAACTGTTCAATGGATGTTTATACTTCCGATGTTAAAGAGAAGGATGGTACTATCAATGAAGGATTGTCATCTTTATTTCAGGCTGGGGAAAGAAATATTGTTGAAGCAAGTATAGAGCTGAAAGTATTTGATGAATTATTTTTCGAGCAATTAAAACGAGTTGATGTAGTAAAAATAGATATCGAGGGCGCAGAATTATTTGCGCTAAAAGGAATGTTGAAAACAATTAAAAAATTTAGACCACTAATTTTGCTTGAGATAAATGAAATAGCAATTACTGAAGCTGGTTATACTAAACAGGATTTAATCTCATTTCTATCCCCTTTCAATTATTCAATTTATAGAATATTTCGAGGTAAACCAGAAAAAATAAAGAACTTGGATGATGTTATTTTTGGGAATTTTATTTTTACTACGGATCCCTTAGTTTAATGTCTAAACATATTTTGTTTTTAACCAATTGGTATCCAACCAAAGAAAATCCGAGTTTTGGAATTTTTGTTAAACGTCATTCACAAGCTTTATCTAGAAATTATAATGTTACCGTGGTGCATTTACTATTTGAAAAAGGAAGTGGGTTAATTCGTTTTTCCTATTTCAAAAGTGATTTTAACGAAAACACATACATTTTAAGAATTTCTGGTTTTTTGTTTAAGTTCTTTTATTACATTCCAAATGTGGTGTCTTGGTTTTTATTTAAAAAATTAGATAAATCATTTAAATTTGATTTAATTTTTTCAAATGTTTTGTTTAATTCAGGATTAATTGGATATCATCTTTCAAAAAAGTTGAAATTGAGTCAAGTTCACATTGAGCATTGGTCAGGAATTGAAAATTTTATCCGTCGAAATATTTTAGGCAAAAAAGGCATTCGAACTTTAGAACAAGCAGAAACAATTTTTGTAGTTTCAAGACAACTTGAAACTACTATTAAGAATTTTATACCAACCGCAAAAATATTAGTAGTTCCTAATGTAATTTCAAATTTTTTTTCATATCGAGAAAATTTCAAGGACCATAATTTTATCAATTTTATTGCAGTGGCAAATTGGAAATACCCCAAGAGAATTGATTTGGTTTTGGGCGGGTTAAAAGAGTTTCAAAATCAAAACTCACATTGTAAAGTGAATTTAAAGTTAATAGGAAAAGGGCCTTCATTAAATGAAGAATTAATACAAAAGCTTAATTTTAATATTGAGCGAATTGAGGTTGTGGATAATGCTGAATTACCTGATTTTTACAGTCAAGCTGATTTTTTGTTACATTTTTCTGATTTTGAAACATTCTCAATAGTGCCGTTAGAAGCTTTGGCATGCGGATGTCCTGTTATTGTCAGTAGAGTAGGAGTATTACCTGATTTTATTGATGATTCGAATGGGAGAATAGTTGAAAATAATGTAGAAAGTATTGCTGTGGCAATTGCAGAATGTGTGGCTCAAAAATTTTCTAGAAAAGAAATTTCCGAAAATATTAAAAATGTTTTCTCAATGGAAAGGATATCTAAACAATTCCAAATGGCACTCCAATTTGATAAAAGTTAATCCAGATGCTAATATCGTCTAGAAAAATTATCCCTAGATTACTAAAAATCCCGAGTGAAAACTCGGGATTTTTTTGTGGTACCTCCAGGAATCGAACCAGGGACACAAGGATTTTCAGTCCTTTGCTCTACCAACTGAGCTAAGGTACCAGCCTAATTGGAGTGCAAATTTATACAAATTTTCTTTTCATACCAATCAAAACTAGAAAAAATCTTAAATCAAGCTTATCTTTGTGTAAATGGGACTGCCTCAAATATACGCCTGCCTGGATTTTGGTAATACCGACATTAAAGTGGCCTTGTTCGAGCAAGGTGAACTTTCAAATGTCAATCGCTTTGGTTCAGAAAAGGAAATGTTTGCTAATTTGTCGTGCGAAATGGCTGTTGCGGTTTCGTCGGTTCGTAATGAATCGTTGGGATTAGAACTACAAAGCTATTTCAAGAGTTTAACATTCATCGATTCAAATTCTAATTTGCCTTTTTATAATTCGTACGCGACACCTGAAACACTTGGAATAGATCGTTTGTGTAACGCTGCGGCTTTATCAAGTAAACCAATCGATGGAGCAAAGTTGGCAGTTGATTTGGGAACGTGTATCAAATTTGACTTTTTGAATGCTGATAATCATTATTTAGGAGGGTCAATTTCACCAGGATTAAAAATGCGCTTTACAGCTTTAAACCAACAAACAGCGAATTTACCATTAATAGAACCGACACAATATTTTAAATTAATAGGACAAACAACCAGCGAGTCAATACAGTCTGGGGTTCAAAATGGAATTATTGCTGAGATTGTGGGAATGATCGCGCTATATGAAGAGCAATTTCCCAATTTAACAGTTTATTTTACGGGTGGCGACCTTCAAAATTTTGATTTCCCTCAAAAAAGTAACATCTTTGTGGACGAAAATTTAACCTTAATCGGAATTTCCGAAATTTATAAGCTCAATGCGCATACTCTTTAGTTTCTTTTTTTGCATTTTTTTTCTTGGACTTCGAGCACAGTCGGTCAATTCCAATGTTCTTTCCTATAATGGTTTGGGCGAACGTGCGATTGGAAATCATTCCATTTATGATGGACTCGGAACAAATAATTTCAATTTGTTGGATTCAGCTCAATTAAATTTTTTCAATCCAGCGTCTTATTCACTAATGAGTGCTGGTAATACCTTGTTTTCGGTTGGTATTTATGGGCGCGCATCGAAGTACACATATAACGAAAATTCGGAGTATCATTTTTCGGCAATGGCAGACCATTTTGCATTGGGTTTTAAAATGCGTAAACGAATGGGCATGTCTTTTGGGTTAAAGCCATTCTCGAATCGCAATTATTCATTTGTACAGAAAATGTATACAGGTACAGATTCATTGAAATATGTGTATTCCGGACAGGGTGGAATTCAAGACTTGTTTTTGGGTTTTTCCTATGGAATAATTAAACAAAATCGAACTAAATTCTCACTGGGGTTCAACGCTTCATACCTTTTTGGAAAAGTAACCAACGAGAAGCAAGCAATATTGATAGATCCGAACACATTCTCCGGAGGTGTTGGACGAAATAGCATCGATGTTAAATCTTTTCATTTCGAAATAGGTACATTTCTTAGAAAAAAATTAGGACAAAGTCAAGAGGTTACTTTATCAGCAGTTTTTTCTCCCAATCAGACTATGAAAGGAACAGCTACCCATGAGCTCTATGCAGCTGCAAACATAAATACCTTAAGTACATACGACACTCTTGATTTCACTCTAGTAGATGGAAAAATTAGTTTGGGAGTTGAAAGTAAATATGGTTTGACATATCAAATTTCGTTACCGGACTGGAAACGAAAAACAAGAGCAATTCATCCTCAGCTCACATTTCTAGCCTCTTATACGTCGATTAACGCTCCAAGTTATGATTTTGAAAATTTACTTCAAGGAAAGTATTCAAACTACTCTAAAATGGGCTTAGGGTTGCAATTTAATCCGGAAGCTAAATTATATGAAAATATTTCAACGCTTAAGTTTTTCGAGAAAATTACTTATCGAATAGGAGCATATTCCTCTCTTTTACCGTACACAACAATTTCTGGTTCTCAGTATAATGAGCAAGCACTGACTGTTGGTTTTGGTATTCCGATTATAGCGCAGCAAGGACTATCTTCACTAAATTTTTCAGTTTGTTTAGGGAAAAGAGGTGTTAATGAAACCGTATATACTTCAGAGGAATTTTTATCCTTTAATTTTGGACTTATAATTTCGCCTTCAAGTTTTGATCGTTGGTTTAGGAAACGCAAGTTGGATTAAAACATGAGATTTCTGCTATTTTTTAGTTCCGCTCTAATTTTGTTATTTTATTCCTGTGAAAACGACTTGGAAACAATTAAGAAAATTACCTTCAATGAGAAGTCGCCTGATGAGACAACGAAGAATTTGAAAATGATTTATTCAGATTCAGGTTACGCAAAAGTTGAAATTTACGCTGCACTCGCAGAAACATATAGATACAAGGAATCAATTACAAAAATAAAGGATAGTTTGCGTGTTAACTTTTTCTCAGACGGGGGAGAAGTTGTCTCAACTTTGAGTGCTCGTTATGGAGAGATAAATTATGCGAAGGGTACAATTCTTGTTCGAGATTCTGTGCGGTTGTACAACTTTGAAAAGAAACAAACATTGGAGACTGAAGCCTTGTTTTGGAATCAAAAAGACAGTTCAATCTATTCACTTTCTCAGGTCATTATCAAATCGCCTAAAGGAATTGTATTAGGAGATGGTATCCGGACAAATCAAAGTTTTAGTAAGTATGTTTTACTTAAACCATCGGGTAGGGTGGAGTTAGAAAAAGAATTAGAAATTGATTAATTTTAAATTATGATTACTTACGCAAATATAATGCGCTATTTTTGGTTGGTTGCATCAATGCTCATATTCATCGGTATTACCTATTTCGGATTGAAGGAGGGGTTTGAGAATTGGTGGTATAATTACATCTTTGCTGTTATAGCGCTATTCGCTTTTTTACTCCGAACATTTATGATCCGCCGAATGAAAAAACATTTGGAGTTTTTGAAAGAACAAAAAAAACAAGTGGAAAACGTACAGAATTAATTCCATTTGTCTTTTCCAGGTGCTTTATCTAAAGATTATTTGGTCGGTTAAGTAATTTTAAAATGAAATGTTGTTTCAAACTATTTTTGATTTTAAGCGTAACAAATAAACCTTATTAATTGTCTTACAATAGCATGCGCAATCTTTTCATACTTGCTTTTAGTATTTTCAATATCACTTTATTTGCGCAGCAATTTGTTCGCGGATCAATTTCAGATGAACGCAATGTGGCAATCCCTTTTGCAAAGGTATTTGTGAAAAACAATTCTGAACAGCGTACAGTATCCGATGAAAATGGAAAGTATGAGATATCAGTTATGCCTGGAGAGTATTTTTTGGTTTTTAGTGCTGCGGGATTTCAAGACAGAGAAGCATACGTGAGTATCAATAACATTGATATTGCTCGAGATATTCAATTATTTCCGATTAAAGTTCAAGAGCTTCAAGGTATAGAAGTGACTGCCAAGAAAGGTAATCCGGGACGAGAAATCATGTTGGAAGTTGTTAAGAAAAGAGAACAGATTAATCCATGGAATTATCCACATACGGTCGATGTCTACATCAAATCATCCGAAAAAATAGATATCAAAGAAAAAGATAAAAAGAACAGCGAACCTGAACGAACAGATGCTGATCCACTTGAAAGCGCCGACAAGAAAGAAAAAAAGTTACAATGGACAGACAAAATGAACCTAGTCGAAGTTCAACTTCAACGAAATTATGCCCTTGGTAATAAAGTAAAAGAAATAAGAAGTGCCTATACGCTTCGTGGAACCGATCAATCACTTTATTACACAACAACTGTTAAATCGAATTTCAATTTTTTTGAAAATTTATTACATCTAGATGATCTGCATCAAACCCCAGTAAGTTCACCCATATCGAGTCCTGGAATTCTATCATACAAATATCGTTTATTGGAAAAGTATGAAGAAAACGGGAAAATGATTTCCAAAATTAAAATTATCCCAAGAAACACGGCTACAACTACCATTGAAGGATTTATTTGGGTGATTGATTCCGTTTGGTTGGTTAAAAAGCTTGAATTAACTATGAACAAAGGGAATTTGTTGGTTTATGATTATTTCACCATTAGCCAAGAATTTGATCATCCCGGCGATTCAATTTGTGTTCTTAAAACGCAAACGTTAGACTACGGTGTGAAATATAAAAACGAAACTTCGAAATGTCAAACAACAGCTTTGTTCTCCAATTACAATTTTCAACCTACATTCTCTAACAAATTTTTCAATACTGAGGTTGCTGTTACTGAGAAAGAAGCCTACGAAAAGGATAGTTCATTTTGGTCGAATGTAAGACCAGCTACCTTAACGGATGAAGAACGAAAATTTATCATAGCAAAGGATAGTATTAAGGATTATCAAAACCGAAAAGAATATTTGGATTCAGTGGACAAAATATTCAATAAGGTAACTTTTCTAAAAGTACTTTGGTTTGGAGTCGATCATCGTAACCGTGCGGAACGCTACCAGTGGACAATTGGTTCAATTGCAACGGTGGTTCAACCTGTATTTATAGCTGGGCCGCGAATTACACCAAATTTCGATTATTTCAAGAAATGGAAAGATGAACGAACGTTGGATTCATATACGCGGATATCTTATGGGATTTTGAACAATGATTGGAAAGGTGATACGTGGTGGAAATATCGTTTTGATCCCTTTCATATGGGATTTTTAAGAGCTTCTTTCAATCATGATTTTGATGCCATCCGAACCTTTGACGCGATTTCACAAGTTTATAAGCGCGAAAATTTCATTGAAGCAACAAAAATGCGATTGAGTCTCGAATACGAAGTTATTAATGGATTATATATTTCAGCGGATGGTGAGTTTTCAGAACGCCGAAGTTTGAAAGATTATACGTTTGTAACCATTTTTGATAATTCACTTCCAAATAATGATCCTTTAGACTTTAAGACCTATCAGGCTTTCGTTTCCAATTTTTCAGTTAGTTACGTTCCTCAGCAAAAATACATGCGCGAGCCTTATCGAAAGGTAATTTTGGGTTCTGCTTGGCCGACATTTTCACTTTATTATCAAACTGGAATTCCTAAGCTGTTCGGAAGTGATGTGAATTTTCAATACATGCAATTGGAAATGATGCAAACATTTAAAATTGGAACATTGGGGACTTCTAATTACCGATTAGCTGGTGGCAAATTTTTAACTTCTCAAATTGTGCGTGATCCTGATTTCAAATATCAACGAAGAAGCGATCCAATATGGTTCTCGAATCCTTTGTATTCATTTCAAGGTTTGGATTCGACCTTGCCCTCGTTGGATTTGATTCTTGAAGCACATTTTGTTCATCACGACAATGGCGCAATCTTGAACAAGATTCCATTTATGAAAAAAACTCGAATTGGTTTGATGGCGGGAGCTGGAGCTTTGTGGGTGAAGGAAAACAATTACCAACATGTTGAAATCATGGCTGGTTTGGAGCGAAATTTTAAACTTTCAAGAAGACGTTTAAGAATAGGAATATATGGAGTTTTATCCGATGGAAATTTCTCTACTCCCAAAGCTCATTACAAACTTTCATTTGCCATTCTAGATGATCGAAGTATGAAGTGGAATTTCTAGCTTCGTTTGAATTTATTCAGCAGAATTTGATTCTGACTCTATTTCATTTTTCTTTGGAAAGAAAGTTCTATTACGAATAATGATCCAACCAATACCTAGCGAAATACAAGAGTCTGCAACATTCCAAATGGCAGGAAATACTTGTCCACCTCCAACAATAGGAACCCACTTAGGCCAGTAAGCTTCAAATTGAAACATATCTACCACATTCGCCAAAAGAAAACCTTTATGTCTTATTTCTACTTTGTAAGCAAATCCATAATCTTTACAAGTCATAAATTTACCAGAACCTGGAAGTTGGTTAAAACCTTCACACGGATTGAAAGAAAAAAGAAAATCATAAATCATAGAATCGATTAAATTTCCTGCTGCACCAGCAAGAATTAAACCCACTGCCATTAGATATTCCGTTCGAACTTCTACTTTTTTCGCCTCACGAATGATGTAATAAATGATAAATCCGATTGCAATAATCCGGAATATACTTAAGGCTAATTTGTGCCAAATAGCAGAACCAAAAGTGGTTCCGAATGCCATTCCTTGGTTTTCAATATAGTGCAATGCAAACCAGTTTCCAAAAACATAACTTACTTCGTCTGATGAGAAAGAGGTTTTAATCCAAATCTTAACAACTTGGTCAATAATTAATAATACGATTACTAGAATAGCTACTAAGCCGAGTTTCCTTTTCACTAATTATTTTTGAGCGTTTTTAGCATCGATGCTCATTGTTGCGTGAGGAACCAATCTCAATCGTTCTTTTGGTATTAAAGTGCCATTTATACGACAAATTCCGTATGTCTTGTTTTCAATTCGAACTAGTGCTGCTTGTAAATTTTGAATAAATTTCTCTTGACGAGCAGCAAGTTGGGCAACTTCCTCACGTGACAAAGTCTCAGAACCATCCTCCATCATATTAAAGGTCCGTCCTGTATCATCCGTTCCATGATCGTCGTTATGAGATAATGAACCAATTAGTAGATTATAATTTTCTTGAGCCTCTTTCAACTTTTCTTGAATGAGAGATTTGAATTCCTCAAGTTCAGCGTCCGAATACCTTGTCTTATCTGTTGCCATAGCAGTTTCATTATTAAATAGGTTCTTAAAAAAGAGCAACAAAGATATAATTTTTAGGTATTCTCAATCAGCATGTTGAAAAATTTACAATTAATAAAAATAATCGTTTGAAAGTGTATGAACAAATACCTCGAGTTATCCACAATTTTACGGTCAAGTTTAAATAAATCAATACTTTCGCGTCATGATTCGGTTATTCATTGAAAATCGTGTTGGAGTTCTATTGATCTTGCCGTTTTTCATCGGGATTTATGTTATTCTGAATGCTCAGTTCCCTTATTATCAAATAATTGAAGAAACCAATCTTGGATTTTGGAGCTCAACTTTTTACGAGCCTATTTGGTTAAATATGCTACTTGGTGCTTTGTTCATCTTAATAAACGCTGTTGGGCTAAATTGGATATTTAATAGTCACGAATTTTTAGATCGCAATTCATACATCGTTTCGCTTTTATACGTTGTTACAATGAGTTTTTATCACTCATTTTACAGTTTGGATGGGTTGTTAGTTGCGCAAACTTGCATTATAATAATGCTTTCTCAATTTTTTAAATTAAAGCAAAATGTGGACGGAAGAAAAAATGTGTTTAATGGCTTTTTCTTTGCAGGAATTGCTTCAACATTTCATCCCTACATGATTTTTACGTTTCCCATTTTGTTGGCCATGACTCTAATCATCCGACCGTTTATTTTTCGTGAGTTTTTCTTGGCTTTAGGAGGATTTTTAATTCCAATAATTTATGCATTGGTATATCAGTGGTATTTTGATTATGATATTAGTTTCCAGATATTAAAAAATTCATCCAATTTTCAGTTACAAACTGACTTCCTGATAACCTTGATTTTCTTTGGTATTCTTTTAGCATTAGGTACATTTAGCCTTAGAACAAGAATGCAGAAATCATCCAGTCGACTGAAAAAGCAAATTCGAATTATTTGGCTTCTCGTTTCTATTTCATTATCATTTGGTTTGATTGATTTTATCTGTTTTCACCAGATAGAACGCTTCAGTTTATTACTTATTCCATTATCAATTTTGTTGACTTATTCCTTTTTACATAAATCATATGGTATAATTTCATCAATTGTATTTTATCTAACGATTATCTATTCAGTGGTTAAATTTTTCATTTTTCTACCTAATGCGCAGTCCTAAAATAACTAACTTTGAAATAAAGAATTGAAATGAAATTTGGAGTTGTAACTTTTCCTGGTTCGAATTGTGATCAAGATATGATTTATGTGTTAAAAGATTTGCTCGGACAGCATGTTGAGACCCTTTGGCATAAGGAAACTGATCTTAAGGGTGTTGATATGGTTATTTTACCAGGAGGATTTTCATATGGTGACTATTTGCGTTCAGGGGCTATTGCTAAATTTTCACCAATCATGAATGAAGTGGTTAATCACGCAAAAAAAGGAGGTTATGTAATGGGTATTTGCAATGGATTTCAAATTTTGACGGAGTCGGGGCTTTTAGAAGGAACACTATTGCACAACAATAACCAACGTTTTATATGTAAAAATGTATTTCTGAAGCCGGCTTCTAATTCTGCTCCAATAAACAAGGATTTGAAAGTATCTGCAACCTATAAAATTCCAATTGCTCACGGTGAAGGACGTTTTTTTGCACCTGCTGAAATGTTGAAGTCAATCGAAGATAATGATCAAGTGCTTTTCCGCTATGCAAGTGCTGAGGGTGAGGTAAGTGATGAATTCAATCCGAATGGTTCGCTGAATAATATTGCCGGAATTACAAACAAAAAGAAAAATGTTTTTGGTATGATGCCTCATCCAGAACGAGCTGCTGATGAGCAATTGAATAACCTTGACGGGAAAGCGATTTTTGAATCAATTTTAAACCATTGTTCATGAAAGTTTTACTGTTAGGTTCAGGTGGAAGAGAGCACGCTTTGGCTTGGAAAATTGCTCAAAGTTCAATTTTGGATGAATTATACATTGCACCTGGTAATGCAGGTACGAGACAACATGGAAAGAATCTTGCAATTTCACCAACCGATTTTGAAGCGGTTAAAAATTTCGTTTTAGAGAACGGAATTGAAATGGTAATTGTTGGTCCTGAAGAACCTCTTGTGAATGGAATTTATGATTTCTTTCAAGCTGATGACAAACTAAGGAAAGTTCCAGTAATAGGTCCAAGTAAATTTGGTGCACAATTAGAGGGAAGTAAGGATTTTGCCAAAGCATTCATGGCTCGACATAAAATTCCAACCGCGAAGTATGCTACATTTACAAGCGAAACTTTGAATGAAGGATTAGATTTTCTGCAAGGCATGAAGCCTCCTTACGTGTTGAAAGCAGACGGACTTGCGGCAGGAAAAGGAGTACTCATTTTGAAGGATTTGAGCGAAGCGAAAAGTGAACTGAAAAGTATGCTGAAGCATCAAAAATTCGGTGCTGCAAGCAATAAAGTCGTAATAGAACAATTTTTAGATGGTATTGAGCTTTCAGTTTTTGTTCTAACCGACGGAGAATCTTTTAAATTACTTCCTGAAGCAAAAGATTACAAACGAATTGGAGAAGGAGATACAGGGCTAAATACAGGAGGTATGGGTGCGATATCACCCGTTCCTTTCGCTGATAGCGGCTTCATGGATAAAGTTCACAATCGAATCATTGTTCCCACAGTGAAAGGATTGAAAAGCGAAGGAATTTCATACAAAGGATTTATTTTCTTCGGTTTGATTAATGTAAAAGGTGATCCATATGTGATTGAATACAATTGTCGAATGGGCGACCCTGAAACGGAAGTAGTTATTCCGCGATTAAAATCGGATATTCTCGATTTGTTTGAAGGGGTTGCAACCAATACCCTTTCTGAACGTGATATTCAATTTACGGATAAAAGCGCTGCAACGGTGATGATGGTTTCTGGAGGATATCCTGAAGCATATGAAAAGGGAAAATCAATTTATGGATTGAATACAATAGCAGAGAGCATTGTGTTTCATGCAGGAACGAGTGCTGATGGACCTTCCATTTTATCTGCTGGTGGTCGAGTTTTAGCAGTTACATCATACGGTAAAAACATTGAAACCGCAGTTCAAAAGTCGTATGAGTCGATTTCAAAAATCAAATTTGAAGGGGCTTATTTCAGAAAAGATATCGGACAAGATGTTATTTAATAAGCTTTTATGAGTCCCGATTTTTTAATGGTATTGTTTTCATTAATTGCTTCGGCTTTCTTTTCCGGAATGGAAATCGCTTATTTGGCCTCAAACCGATTGAAGATTGAAGTTCAAATCAAGCAAGGAACGATTCAAAGTAAAATCATATCCGTTTTCTACAAAAACGAATCGAACATGATTGCCTTGCTCTTACTTGGTAATAATGTCGCCTTGGTTGTATATGGTATGGCTGCTGCGGAAATATTGAATCCATGGCTTCGTGGTTTTGGAATTGGAAACGATGCTTCACTTCTGGTTTTACAAACCTTTATTTCTACGATAATTGTTCTATTTACTGCGGAATTTCTTCCAAAAGCAATCGGTCAAATCAACCCAAATCGCTTCATGAATTTGGGTAGTGTTCCAATGCTTGTTGTATATATTTTATTATTCATACCAACGCAGATTATATTATTTATTAGTTCTGCGATTTTAAAAGTATTTGGATCTAAACATGAAACCTCAGATAAAGTGTTTTCTCGTGTGGATTTAGAGCATTATGTGGAAGACTTGGCATCACGAATAAAATCGGAACAAGAATTAGGAAAGGACATGCATATTCTTAGAAATGCACTTGATTTTTCGAATATAAAAGCTAGGGATTGTATGATTCCAAGAACTGAAATTATTGCAGTGGAAATTGATGAGGAAATGACTGATTTAAAGTCCTTATTTATAGATAAAGGACTTTCAAAAATAATCATTTATAGAGATTCGATTGACAATGTTATCGGTTATGTGCATTCGTTTGATTTATTCAAAAATCCACCTTCCATAAAGCAGATCTTAAAATCAATTCCATTTGTTCCAGAGGTTATAACAGGTAAAGAGCTATTAGAAAAATTCACAACTGAACGAAGTAATATGGCTATTGTTACTGATGAATATGGCGGAACCGCAGGACTGGTAACCTTAGAGGATGTAATCGAAGAAATTTTTGGTGAGATTGAAGATGAGCATGATAAAGATGATTGGTTAGAGGAAAAAATTTCTAACAACGAATATCTTTTCTCTGCTCGCGTTGAAATTGATTATTTGAACGAAACATATGGGTTGGAATTTGAAGAATCGGATGAATACGAAACCTTAGCAGGAATGATCATTCATCATTTAGAATCTATTCCTGAAAAAGACCAAGTTATTGAAATAAATGGTTTTTCATTTGCCATAGAAGAGGTGAGTGAACGTAAAATCGAGAAGGTTCGCATCAATAAAATAATATGATTTGGCGAAAAAGTTTTATTGTTTTATTTCTTAGTTTATTTCAACTCCCATGCCAATCCCAAACCTATAATCTGTCTTCTGAATTAAAGGAAATATCAGGTTTAGAGTTGATTGCCGACTCTATTTTGGTCGCGGTCAATGATGGAGGAAATTCAGCACATTTGTTCCTGCTAAATCAGAAAGGAAAAATCATGAAAAAAGTTTTGATTTCCAATGCGTCCAACGTAGACTGGGAAGACATTGCCGCAGACAACGAATTTATTTACATCGCAGATATTGGGAACAATTTAAATAAACGAAAAGATTTACGTATTTATCGAGTCAGAATAAAAGAGTTACTCGAATTAGAAACGGTTAAAGCCGATGAAATGCTAATTTCTTACAGCGATCAGAACGCTTTTCCTCCGACTAAAGCAAGGCAGAATTTTGATTCGGAATGTTTAATTTCGGCTTACGGCGATTTATGGATTTTCTCAAAAAACAATTCTGATCCCTTTGATGGATACACACAGATTTATCGATTTAATTTCTCGAAAGATACATCTTTAAATATGCCTGTATTTTCAAAAATATATTTTGGAAATAGAGGATATTATTTTGATACTCCGACTGCAGGTGATTTTCAAAATGGAAGATTCTACCTATCAACATACAATCGGTGGGTAATTTTAGAACTCAAAGGAAATGAGTTTGTTTTATTAAAAAAGAAGAAATTTGCGGAATACAATCAAAAAGAGGCATTGACTATTAATGGTTCATTAATTTGGGTCGCAAATGAATACAATAAACTTTCAGGTGGCCCGAAACTCAAGCGAATCAAACTGAAATAATTCAAAGAAAATTTTAGCCAAACAACTTCGATTTATAAATACCCATTTTTGAAAAGAAATAGGCAAAGGAAACCCCTAAAACGCCCATTCCATATTTAGAACTTCTTGTGAAATTTATCGATGATGCTTCTTCAAAATACTTGGTTGGACAAGAAACTTCTCCAATTTCATATCCTAAATAGCATATTTGTGCCAACATCTGATTATCAAAAATAAAATCATCCGAGTTCCTTTCCAGGTCAATTTTTTCAAGAACCTCTCTTGTAAATGCACGATAACCTGTGTGGTATTCTGATAATTTTTGATTCATCAGAATGTTTTGAGTAAATGTCAAAAATCGATTTGCAATGTATTTGTAAACCGGCATTCCACCTCGTAAAGCTCCTTTTCCTAGAATTCGCGATCCAATTGCAACATGATAAACGTCATTCGCTAGTAAGTAACACAAGGAACAAAGCAGTTTAGGCGTATATTGATAATCGGGATGAAGCATCACTATGATATCTGCATCGAGTTCCAAAGCCTTCGCATAACAGGACTTTTGATTTCCTCCGTATCCTCGGTTTTTTTGATGTTCCACAATGTGTTTGATTCCCAGTTTTGAGGCTACTTCAACTGTATTATCCCTGCTTCTGTCATCGACTAAAATTACTTCATCGACAATATCAAAGGGGATTTCATTGTAGGTGGCTTCGAGCGTCTTTTCAGCATTATATGCAGGAAGAACAACGGCTATTTTTTTATTTCCAATCATTTTTATTTAATTTGATTCTCCACATTTTTTCAAAGAACTTATGAGATTTTCTGGTATTCGCTCGTAAAAAACAAAACCATTCGAATCCTTTATTTTTTTAAAATTAGGGTTTTGTGTTTCAAATTCAGTTGCATGTTGAATCTTAGAAACTACATATACCGTTTTATCTACATTTCCTTTCAAAAGCCACTCATTGTCAAAATGATTCAAGTTTTGAGGCAACTTTTTTCGCGTATAAAACAAGTGTGCGTAACTTTTGAAATTAAAAGTTGTAACGTAGCAATCTTCTTCTTGTTTCGAAATGTAAAAGTCAATTGCTGCCCTTTGTGAATAGCCTTCAATTTTAGGAACTATTACAAAACTTAGAACGCTTGTAAATAATGTAAATCCGAGAAATAGAACGATTGATTTACCAGTTAAATTTCTATTGTATTTCAAACGAATTATAAGAAATATGACAAGAGGAATAAGCCCAATTAAAAATTCAAATCCTGTCCAGTGAACATTGGCCTGCAAATTACCTTTTGCAAATTCATCATTAATAAATTCTGCTTTTGATAATGCGTTGGCATTTGTCACAACATATCGAATAGCAATAAAAAGTATAATAAATAAAATTCCCACAAACAAAAACACCCAATCGAACCATTTTCTCCAATGTTCTAATTCGCTTTTCATTTGTGAAATAAACAATGCCCCTAAAAACGTTATTGGAAAATAGGCAAGTGACGAGTAATGAATGATTTTCGTTTTGACAATTGAGAATAAAATTAGAACAACCCAAAATAGGATAACCATCATCAATCGAAATGGAATGGATTGAGCATTTTCTTCATTATTACTAATCAGATTTTGAATAGCGAAAATAGATGCAGGAAGCACACCAAAAAATAGAACAACAAAGTGATAGCCAAAAAAACCGCCATGACCGGCATCTTCAGTTTGAAATAAACGAATTTGGTAAATGATAAAATCATACACAACTGTTGAACTTCCATTCATTATTTGAAGCAGAAACCAAAATCCCCCGAAAAAGGACATTGCCAGAAGAAAAATAAAAACACCAGCTATTAATTTTTTACTTATAAAAGTTTCCAGTTGCTCTTTATTAAACGTAAGCGATCGATTTTGAAAATCTACTTTGATTAATTGAAATAAGCTGAATATGAAAATAGTAATTCCAAATAGTATGAGTGCCACAGGGCCCTTGGTTAAAATGGCAAGTCCGATAAACATTCCTGAAAAAAAACTTGGCCATAATTTTTCAAATTTTTTGGAATACGATTGAAAGAAATAATAAATACTGCAAAAAATAAATAAATTGAACCAGGGGTCAATGATACCTGATCGAAAATAAAAACTAGGTAAAATGCTGCCAGCGTATGCTAAAACCCATAAAATGCCAAATGATGAATTTTGTAGTTTCTTTCCAATGCGATAAATTATCAATAATGAAAAAATTCCACAAATCGCATTTGGGAAGCGAGCAGCGAACTCATTGATGCCAAATAATTTCATACTTAGAACTTGCATCCAAATAAATAGTGGGGGTTTTTCCCAAAACGGCTGAAAGTTGATTTGAACATTTAAATAGTCCTTGGAAACTATCATTTCTCTTGCGCACTCAGCAAAGTTGATTTCATCCCAATCGAAAAGGTGAACTTGACCTAAAAACGGCATGAAAAGTAACGAGGATAATACAAATATGATGAATTCATTTTTGTATTTGAAATTAAATGTTTGCCTCGTTTTCATTTCGTTTTCAATAATAGTATAATTTTTAAATGTGAAATTTAAAATTGAGTTGTAAAATTATAAATTGCTTAGGATTTTTTTCTAACAATTAAATAATAATAAACAATAAAAACCAAGCCGAGTAGAAAAGGTATGAGCGCTAAGTGGACCCATTTTACCCAACTGAAAATTATTAATTCTTCGAATCCAAAAAATTCTGATATCATCCAATAGCTATTGGCAACAATCCAACAAATCACAGCAAGGTTATGATACCATTCAGTTGGATTTCCTTTGAATTTTTCAGTCATATAGATTGAAATCAATAAAGTAGGAATTATCATACTGATTCCAATAATCTTCCACCCCATACTCCAACTCATGTCTTTTAACAGCCAAAAGATAATATGAAGGTTCTCGAATTTCCTTAA
>Ga0315906_10002982_pt1 | contig 22850 bp, 27 predicted proteins | sample LakEriMetagenome_4_FD_203526 | JGI IMG/M metagenome (GOLD analysis project Ga0315906, IMG submission 203526) | Freshwater fungal communities from buoy surface, Lake Erie, Ohio, United States - Buoy 2 MA122 | ecosystem: Environmental > Aquatic > Freshwater > Lake > Lake biofilm | place: USA...
ACTCTCAACTTCCGTTTCTTGCGGACTTACTTGAAGACCTTTGGAAGAAATCCAGTGCTGTGTCCAAGGAAGTGGATTATTGTTTGCTGAAATATCATACTTTGGTTTAAGGCCGATTGCTTTCATACGACGATTCGCAATCCATTCAACATATTGCTGAAGTAGTTTATCATTCAGACCAATCATAGATCCATCTTTGAACAGATAGTCTGCCCATTTCTTTTCTTCGTTTACTGCGCGATCAAACATCTTATAAACCCATTCTTCCTCTTCCTTTGCAATTTGTTGCATTTCAGGATCATCACCTTCTCTCCATTTATTTAAAATGTTCTGAGTAAGTGCTAGGTGTTGGTTTTCGTCTCTTGCGATGAGACTAATGATTTTTGCGGATCCTTCCATAATCTTAAGTTCACCAAAGGCGAAACTGCAAGCAAAACTAACGTAGAAGCGAATACCTTCAAGAATATTAACGTTTGCGATTGCTCTGTAGAGTTTTCGTTTAACATCGTTGAGATTTTCCTTTGCGTAAGTGACTCCCTCAAGTCTGTGCTTCCAGGATTCAGAAGTACCATAATTCTGTGCTGATTGAATAAAGTCATCATAAGACTCTGTAACGCTCTCAGCACGTTCTAGAATGCGCTCATCGTGGATAATAGTATCAAAGACCTCAGAAGGGTCTGAATAGATGTTCTTGATGATATATGTGTATGAGCGACTATGAATCATCTCCATAAATTCCCATACAGTCATACATGCTTCCAGTTCAGGAAGAGAGCAGTATGGAAGAAAAGCCATACCAGGACCACGACCCTGGATAGAATCAAGCATAATCTGATACTTTAAATTAGACGTATAGATGTGCTTTTGTTCTGGACGAAGTGTTTGATAGTCTCCACGATCTTTTTGAAGGGAGACTTCTTCTGGTCTCCAAAAATAACCAAGTTGCTGAGTTGTAAGTTTATCAAAAACAGGGTACTTATATGAATCATATCTTTGAACACCTAAAGGTTGTCCGAAGAACATGGGTTGTTTTTTAGTATTCACTTTTTCTGTATTAAAAACAGTCATTCCTTTAATATTCCTCGGTTCTTCAGATGCCATAAAATTGTACTGCATACTTCCTCTTTTTTACTTTAAACTCAATTCCACATAAAGTATTTAAGTTTTTAAATTGTTATGAAACTTAGATCTTACATGACTCACAATCTTCCTCATCAGAAGTCATAATATCATTTAGGAGAGATTCAAGATTCTCTTTCGTTTCCTCAACTACCTCATCAGTTTTAATATCATAAGTATTTTGATAGTAAGAAGTTTTCCACCCGTACTTATAAGTATTCAAGAAATCTTGTGCCATTACGCTAACAGGTACTTCATTATCGTCATAATTTTCTGGATTATATGACCAGTTTCCAGAAATTGCTTGATCGAAGAACTTTTGCATAACAGCAACAACATTAATATAACCACGATTGCTAGGCATATCCCAAAGAAGCGTATAATTATTCTTAAGAGTTTGGTACTGAGGAACAATTTGCTTAAGAGGTCCTTTTTTGGACTTCTTAATGGACAGGAATCCACGAGGAGGTTCGATCCCATTGGTTGCATTTGACACAACGGAACTGCTCTCTGAAGGCATCTGTGCGGACAGTGTTGAGTGCCTGAGACCATGTTCCAGGATGGATACCCTAAGACTTTCCCAATCATGTTGAAGTGCAATGGATGAAATTTCGTCTACGTCAGATTTATAAGTATCGATGGGAAGAATACCATCAGCATACTTAGTACGACCAAAGTATTCACAGTATCCCTTTTCTTTAGCAAGTTGATTAGATGCCTTGATTAGATAATACTGGAAGGATTCTGAAAGTCCATGAACAGCATCCCATGCCTCCTGAGAATCATAATTGAATCCAAGTTTAGCAAGATAATGTGCAAGTCCAATGAAACCAATTCCAAGAGATCTACGACGTTTTGTAAAGTTTTCTGCTGCCTTTACTGGATAGTTTTGATAATCAATAATTTCTTCTAGAGCACGAACAGAAAGATTGCAAAGTTCCTCAAGTTCTTCATCTGATTTTACTTTACCCACATTAATTGCAGAAAGAATACAAGTTGCAATTTCTTGAGGACCATCATCATCAATGTGATGAATTGGTGTAGTCGGTTCAGTAATTTCCTGACAAAGGTTTGACATTGTAATCTGATCTTTATAAGAACTATGAGAATTACAATGGTCAATATTCATAATGTAGATACGACCCGTCTCAGCACGTTCTTTGAGGAGGTTAAGAATGAGTTCTTGCGCCTTAACAGTTTTCTTCGAAACGGACGAATTGTTTTCGTATTCCACATACAAATCGTCAAACTTGTCTGTTCCGAAAGCATCATAAAGTCCAGGTACATCATGTGGAGAGAAAAGTGTGATCTCACCATCCTGAATGAACCTTTCATAGAAGATTTTGCTGAGTTGAATTGAGTAGTCAAGTTTGCGAACACGATTGTCCTCCGTACCTTTATTATTCTTGAGGACAAGAATATCCTCTATTTCTTGGTGCCAAATGGGAAAATGGACTGTAGCTGATCCGCCACGGATTCCATTTTGTGTGCAGCAACGTACAGTTGATTCAAACTTTTTAAGGAAAGGAACAACACCTGTGTGTTGAACTTCTCCACCTCGAATCTTAGAATTGATTCCACGGATGCGACCTGCGTTGATACCAATTCCTGCTCTTTGAGCAACATACCTACCAATTGCCATATCAGAACTGAAGATGCTGTCAAGGGTGTCATCAACATCAACAAGAACGCAACTTGCAAATTGGCGAAGTGGGGTTCTAACACCCGCCATGATTGGTGTAGGAATGTTGATTTTGTGCTTTGAGATTGCGTCATAGTACCTGCGAACATACGACATTCTTGTTTCTTTTGGATACTCTGCAAAAACTGTCAGAGCAATCATCATATACATGAATTGTGGAGTTTCATACACTCCACCTCCACTACGGTCCTGAACCAAATACTTATCAACTACTTGGCGAAGTCCAGCATAAGTAAAGAGATAATCTCTATCATGATCTATGAAGAAATTTGCTCTATCAATCTCTTCCTTTGAGTACTTATTAAAAATATCATTATCATAAACTTCATGATTAACACATTGATAAATGTGTTGCTCAAGATGAGGTAGTTCTTTCATCTTCCCATAAAGTTGCTTACGAACTGCAAATAGAAGGAGACGAGCAGCAACAAACTGATAATTTGGATGATCAAGATCAATAAGATCACTTGCACTACGAATTAGAATTTCTTGAATTTCATTTGTAGAAATTCCATCATAAAATTGAATACCAGAGGTCATCTCAACTTGACTCGCAGAGACGCCTGCAAGACCCGCACATGCCTCTTCAACCATTACGTGCATCTTATCCAAGTCAAGAGACTCAATGCTACCATTCCTCTTAACAACTTTTGTTCCGTTACTCATATTTTCTTCCAGATAGTAAATTTAAGTTTTGCTTCTAAACCAAGGTAAGTATTTGATTCTATCACAGACTGAACATTAAGTCCAGATAAAACCATATCATTAATATCTTTTTCAGATATTGTCGAAGGCCAAATTACGACTCGTTCACCTTCACTAATTCGCTTTGCGATTCGATTAAGGATTTCTGCATTACGTGGTTCGTTATCATAAATCCACACACGCCTGCTAATACCCCACTTATCAACATCACCGTCTGCACCACAAAGAGCAATCGAGTTGCATATGAAAGTTGAATCAAAGGGACCTTCCGTGATGTAGACAGTTTCAGTTTTTTTGACTTCATCGAGACCATAAATTTTTGGTGCGTCATCATTAAGCATTACAGTAATGTATTTAACCTTTGAAGGACCAAGTGCTCTACCCTGAAACCCGACTAATGTATTTTGATAAAACAAGGGAATGATAATCCTTGGTTCATCTTTATCCGTACTGTCGAATGTTTGTTGAAGAGAGTTAGTCCACTCCTTAAATTTTTCGGTGTAATAATAGTTATCTGGATTTAATTTTCTACTTTCCAGATATCTTTTTGAGGTTGGATCTGACGATGCTTTTTGTAAATTTAACTTTGGTTTAAACTTTGGTGCTTCGAATTTGAACTTTGGTTCATCTACCGCAAACGTCTTTCCAGTATGACCTTCTTTAAACTTTTCAAATGTATATTGTTTATAGACTACAGGATCTATTTGTTTTAGAAAGTTATTAAAGGAGATATTAAGACCACAATTATGACACTTAAAATTTGTATTGTTTTTTACTTGATATAGATATCCTCTTGCTTTATTTTTATTTCTTTGAGAATCTCCACAAATTGGGCAACGAAAATTATAGAGATTATTTTTTACCTTCTTAAACTTCTGAAAGCGTGAAGATATCAAATTGATGTACTTTACATCAACAAAGTCCATAGCAAACACTAATCTGTTGATTCATTCTACCAGACTATCGCGTTTTGTCAAGACACAAGGCAGTTATAATTCCCGTCCACTTTATAACTGAATTTGTTATTTTTTGTAGAGAGTATGTGGACAGTTTCTTTTTGATTTTCATGGCAACTATGTGCCAACACTTAATTATTTAGATTTTTCTATTCTAACTTCAGTATTAGTAGGAGTCAATAAGTCTACAACTATATGCGATTATGATACCGCAAATGTTGCTACATGAATACACCTCACATTCCAATAAAATAAATTTATTATCTTTTAGTTTCTATTCTATAATTTGGTTGATTATCTGGTGTCAAAACATCTACAACCATACTGGATTGAGAAAATACAAAGGAAACTATTACTAAAGCACCTACAACTAACCAACGAAATTTTGTTATTTCATCAACTTTTTTATCAAGATTAATTATACGCTCATCTATTTTTTCTTCCAGTGACTCAAATCTTTCAATTACTCTACCATGATCTTCTGTATTTTTAACTTCAATTGTCTTAATTCGGTCAATAATTAATTCATCATTTTTACTAGTATGTTCTAATTTTTCTTCATGAACTGCCAACATTTTTGAAATATTCTGACTGGTCTTACCCATTATTTGAATAGCCTCGTCAATCTTCTTCATCATAACCTCATAGGATGTAAGACGTTCTTCAAGAACAGCAATTTTGGTATCTGCGGAAGTGTTTAAATTAAACATATCTTTTGTGAGTATTGTTTGTTACACTACCAACCAAATAACTCAAGTAGTTTTATCATTATTTATTATTGAGGGTTTCTCCACCTTTTACGAGAACCTGGTGGGAGTTTGATCTGAGGTCCCTTTCTTTTTTGCATTCCCATCACAGGATCAAATCCTGCAACTGGACCTTTTGCTTCAGCAGATCCAGAAAATCCACCAGATCCACCAGGAGAATTTCCAACCATTTCTTCTCTAACTATAGAGATAATCCAATCAAGTTTCTTCTTTTCCATTGTAGATTTTATTAAGTTCTTCTAAACAATAAAGGTCAACTTGAATATCATGAATACCAGATTTTGGATATTCTGGCAATCTATTTAAAAATATAATGAAAGATTTCAACGAAGACCACAAATCCCTTTCAATTTTAAAAAATAACATAGGGGTTGTTGCTTCACCAAAAATATTATAAAGAATAATAAAGTGATTTAAAAGAAGGTGGGTTTTTAGTTCACCCTCTCTTTTATATCTTTTTAACAATCTTTTAATATACTTAAAATGATTTAAGTCTTTTTCAAAGTCCTCTTTTGTTACCGCCTGAGGGTTTTCATAATTTTTAATTGCAAAAAGAAGGAAGTTATCCTCATTCAACTCATTGAAAATCATATATTAATCAAACAGGAGTTGGATATAGAATTCCGTCAGCACCAGTCGTAATACCAGACATTGCGACTAGAGTTTCAGTTTTTACTCTGAAATTACCCTGACAATCAATGTAGGTAGTAACACCGACCCAACCAGCATGAGCATATCCGTCATAAGGAGATGGTGAGGTTGTTGAAATACCATAAACTTGCTTATCATAACCATCAACATATCTCTTGAAGGTTAAAACATCTCCTGTTGCAATTCCTACAGAGATTGTAGACCCAAGACTAATAGTTGTTGCTCCAAGAATAGAAATTGCTAGATTATTTCCACCATTTACAAGTAAGTCTCCAACAATCAGACCAGATGGAGCAACGACAGGAATAATATTAGTTCCTACTCCAGCATTTGTCGTTGCTGTTCCTGTAATAGTTAAAGTACTTAATGATGGAGCAGCATCATTAGCATTACTGTAAGTACTATCAAGAACTGTATATTTTGGAAGTTCGCTGATGTAAAAACTTGTAGATCCAATTGATGCTGTAGAAAGACCTGCAGTTGTATCGATTGTAAGTTGGGTTGTGCTTGCAATACCCACGATTACAGCATCTCCATAATAAGTCCCACCACTTCCACGAATTCCAAAACGAATTACGTCACCAGTTTTTGCAGCACCAACTTGCCCAAATGTGGTTCCAGATCCGGTCACCACTCCATTAGAAAGTGAAACTAGTCCATCAGATCCTACATTATCATTATTTCCCCAGAGTGCCATGTTCTTTATTCCGTAAAAGTTATTTGCTAAAAATTATTTATAAAAAATAGAGACCCCATATTGAGGTCTCTATTAAGATTTTATGAGATTCAGGGAGTAGGATCTACCGCGCCCTTTTTCTTAAGATGTTGTTGAATTTGAAGAATTACAAATGATGCAATTCCATTTGCCTTAACTTTAGGAATTGCGCCAAGAAGTTCAGAAACAACTAGAAGAATAGTTGCTACTGCTGCTTCGTTAGCAACAATCCAAGCCCAAATAAGTCCTGCAGACATAATAACCTCCTTATGGTTTATCCTACATTATTTAGTATCAGTCATACCTCGAATGCATCATGTCTTGTGCTCTTTGAGTAGCAGCACGACGTTTTGCAACTTTTTGTGCTGGAGATGCTGGTGCTCCATACTCACCAGCCGCTGGTGGTTTTCTTGGAGTTCCTTTTTCTTCTCTCCGTCTTTCATCAATCAACTCACCTTCTGGTTCATATCCAGCAGTAATAGAAGGATCAGTTCCTTTTGGTGCAGAGGTTAATGCTTGAAGTTTTTTCCTAATAATTTGAACTTCTTGCTGCCTCATTCTATCTTGCTGTTGTGCAACTTTCTTTTGTGCTTGATCAGGTTTTTCTTGCGTCTTTGATTGAAGTTCCATTGCCTGCTCAACCATTTTCTTGGCCATTTTAGTAGCAGTCGCATACATTACTTCCTTACCACGACCAGGATATCTCTTTTCAAAGTCTGCTGCCTTATCCTTCATTGACTTTACAATTCTTTCTTTTTCTTTGGTCTCAGCAGCAGTTAAGGTTTTTTCATCAATTTGAACTTGCTCGCTTCTAATATCAGCAAGAAGACTATCTAACTTTGACTTTCTCTTTCTTGCAGGTGGTTTAGCAGTTCCACCACTTACTTTAGTGGTTTTTGCTTTTGCTTTTGGTGCTGCAGGTTTCTTTGCCTCTGGTTTTGCTTTTGGTTTTGCAGGGGTTGTTGCACTACCTTCCCAAGGATCCGCAGGTTTTTCTGTGGTTTTCTTTTCTGGTCCTTTATAAGAACCGCTACTTACTCTTTCCTTTTGACCTGCGCCAGCACCACGATAGGTTGATGCCTTTCTTGTTCCAGTGTGTGCTGCACTTGGAGTTTTATCTCCACCTTCCATTTTACGAGCAACACCTAATGCGCCTTTAGCAACCTTTCTTGCACCAGATGCTACTGCTTGCTTTACTGCCTTTTTAGCACCAGAAACTTTGCTTGCAAGTTTTTGCTTTGCTGCTGCTAACAAACTTCCTCTTTTCTTTTCTGCAGTTGGAGTATCGTGACCAAAAGTTACCTTTCCTTCAGTCAGAGCAAACTCAAGTGCTTCTTCAATATCACCTTCTTCATAACCTTCATCAAGAAGTTCATCATAAACACTCTCAACAATATAATCCATTTCATCAACCTCTACCATTTCAAGTAGAGTACCACCAAGATTTTCTACTGCCTCACCCATATTTGGATTAATTTTGATTTTATTTTTTACAGTCTTCTCTGCAATTTTTTCATCATTCTTTTCTTTAGGAATATCACCTACTACTTCAGAAAGATCTTGTCTCCAGTTTGAGAAACCTTCTTTTGCAATTACTTTTGAACGAACTTTTCTACGATTTAAAAGATACTTATCAGACTTATCAGTATCTCCGTCATTATCAATATCATCATCCTCTTTACCCACAGGATCCAATGCTTCCTTTACTTTCTTTCTTGCAAACTTACCAGAAACTTCACCTTCTTCATATCCTTTACCATCACCATCATCATCCCACCAACGCTTTGCTTTCTTTTCTTCACTTACCGGATCACTAGATCTTGATTTCCATCTTCCACCATATTCCTTTTCCATCTGCTTTTTAAATCCTTTCACTGCTTTTCTTCTTACAGATGCTTTGGGGTGATCAGATACATTTTCTAATGGAGACCTTCCGCTGGGTGCTTCACCCTGCTCTGGATCTACAAATGCTTCTTTAATACGACTCTTTTCCCTCATCGCTTTTGCTTTTGCAAGTGTTCTCTCTCTTGCAGCATCTTGCTCATCTTTAGGAATAGTAGTTACAGCACCAAGTCTTTCTGCTGGTTTACCAGGAACTGCTGATTCAACGATCTGCTCTAGATAAATTGCAGAGATATCTTTTACGTGATTATTAGTCATCTTAACAAGTACTTGCTTTTTTTGCCTTATACTTATTTATGAAATTGATGCCGTATGCCTTACCACCCTTCTGAAGATACTCCTTGTTTGTTCCAATTGCTCCAGGAGTTAAAGAAGCATAGTGCTTGAATGCTCCAGTTGTTCCAACAAGAGTATTAGGATGCTTTGCATCTCTCATTGGACTGTCCATCTTAACTTCCGTGTATTCCATCAGATCCTTAATCCAAGACTTAAACATATATCCTTCTTCCGTTACACAGATGAGATGATTAGTTCCTCTACGCATTACTTCACCAACCAATCCAGTATTTAAGTTTTCAACAATATCGCCAATGTTAAAAATGTTTCCTACCAAATAATTTTCACGAAGAGTTTGTTGGTCACACTTTGGAGCAATTTCCCATAGTGAATAACTCTCCTTTTTAACCTTTGATTTCTTTGCACCCATTCCCTGACGAACTGCATTAAAGAGTGCTTGAGTATCAGCATCATCAAGTGTCTTTGGAGTTCCTCTACGGAATGAATCAAAATCATTATCAAGAACTGCTTTTCTCATCTTGGATGCAGACATTCCTTCTACACCCTCTGCATCTGCATCACGAACACCAGCAGAAACCACGCGGATTAAATCAAAGTTATAAAGATCTCCATTATACTTTTGTGCAAGGTTCTCAAACTCTGCTTGACGATCTGATCCAACAACAATATTTACACTTGTGTATCCATCTTCGTTTGCAGTAATAAGAACATCAAAAATTGACTTCATATCCTTATCATTAATAATGTTCTCCTCAAACTCAGGGAACATTTTCTTCATATACGAAACTTTAGTATTAGGATCTAAAGGATTTTTCTTTGGATCTTGAGATCTTGAAGGATAAATCTTAATATCTCCACCAGCAGAAATTCTCTTTGCAGACTTGAGAAGTTTTTCGTGTCCTACTGTTGGGGGATTGAAGCGACCGAAGACAACCGTGAGTGGTGGTAGTTCTTCTGCTGGTTGTTCTTGTGGCGCTTGTCCTGGTGCTGCTTGAGGTTGTGGAGAAGGTGCCTGTGCTGCTGCAGTTGGTTGTGGGGAGGGTGCTGCTGCTCCTTTAGGTGTCTGTGCTGTTGGTTGTTCTGCACCTTTTGCTTGACGACCCTCAATATGCTTGAGTTTTCCTTTATCTGTTCTTGCAACAACTTTACCAGAACGGTCAATCCATCCACCATGACCGTCTCCAGTCAATCCAAGTTTCTTTGCTTGCATTGCTGCTTGCGATGCTGTTGCTTCAGTTAGAAAATTTAGAAAACTTTTCATATTTTGTGTTGATATACTTTTATTTAGATTATCTTAAAAAGTTAAGGTCTGCAGAAGTAACTCTGCCTCCAGGACCAGATACCCCAAGACTAAATGGAGACTTATTTAATCCTTTAATATACATCTCATAAGCAAATCTATAATTTCCGGAACCTTTTGGTTGAACTCTTACTCTAAAGTATGCACCCTGAGGTCTAAATTTTGGAACTCCTTTAGAAGCAAGTTTAAGTGGGTCAACATTACCAAGAATACATAAACCACAGTCTCCAGTCTGCAAATAAGGACTATCTTTACTTACATAATATGTTGAAATATATTGTGTTGGAATATCAATTTTTATTTCGGGAAGACTTTTTTGGTCTTTGGTATATTGTTCTTTTTTTGATGGTAGTTTTATATTTTTCAAATATCTTTGATTTTCAATTTTATACGGAACATATCCTTCAACAATAGTATTTTTTGTAAACCATTTTTCATTTATTGTCTCAAGAAGTTTTTCTTTTTTAGCCATTTCTTCTATTAACTGTCCAGCCTTAGCACCTTTACCACCATAAACCCAAGGGTCTCTACCTGAGGCAAATCTTACATAATCAAAATCCACAGTTCCGGAACCAAAAGCAGCTTTAGAATCTAACTTTACTTCTACCCCAGCACTTATACCATTAACAGTCATTTCTATATCAGGGCGAGTATCGTCAGATTCCGCTGGTTGATAATTTTGAGGAACATATCCAAATGCTTTTAGTGCTTCAACTAACCCTCTTTCATATACTCTTCCTCCTTCTCCAGGTGCCGCCATAATCCTAAAAAACTCTTTCAAGTATTTATTATTCTCTATAGTGTTCTATGAAATGACAGTTTGCACATAACACTTCACACTTATCAATCTCTTTCATTAAAGAAGAAAGTTTTCTCTGTCCTATTTTAGAAGATACATTAAATTCTTTATCAGAATTTGTATGGTGAAACTGAAGAACTCTATAGTCATTATTTGCACATCTATTGCAGGATAATGTCTTTTTATAATTCAAAAATTCTTCTTTGTAATCATCTCTTCTTTTATCCAATACAACTCTTTCGCAGGAAAAACACATCCATCTATAATAATTTTGCCTCCCTCTATTTGCAACTCTAAACTCTTTTATTTCTTTTGTTTGGTTGCAACACTTACACAATCTATGAGTTCCAAAATCACTCAACTCTCTTGGATTATTTGCATAACGAACTTTGAGTCCTTCACTGATAGTCCTTGATTCTATATCTCCTCTTTTCTTTGCCTTTGCAATTGCTCCAGCACTAATACCATATTTCTTATGCAAATCTCTATATCCTAATCCAGAGTTATAATCTGCAGATATTATAGACCAATCATAAACTTTTTTACCCATTTTAGAATAGCAACTCTACTACTCTCTATTTATAATGGAGTGTAAGGAAATCGAATCCTTATTGCTGGAATGCAAATCCAGAGTAATAACCGTTATACGAACACCCCAAGTTTAGATATTATAAAACCCCTTGACTAAAAAGTCAAGGGGTTAGAGCAACCTTCCGATTTATTTATCAAACACCAAGAACAGCACCGATACTATCATCAAGATCCTGAATGACTGTACGAATATCAGCAATACGAGGAGGAATACTTACTTTATCATAAGTATATCCTTTTTGAGAATCAAAAAGAACTTGACGAACTGCTGCTGCTGAACGAGCATCCATTTTGATTGTTACTTGTTTTTCTTTACTCACAGGTCTCCCTCCACACGATTTTCAGAACGATAAACATCAAATGCTCCCTCAGGATAACGAGCACTCAGTTTCTCATAGTTCATCTTGAGGATTTCTTCAAAGTTAGTATCAAGAGCCATAAATGCCTGAGACAGATACCAACAAATGTCCCCAAGTTCTCTCTTCAGATGAAAGGCATTCTCTTCATTATAAGGTTTTCCCTGAAGGAAAATCTTTTTCACAACTTCAGTAAACTCTCCTGCTTCTGCACTCATACCAAGAGCAGCAGTTAGAAGACGAGGAACATCAGCATCAGCACTTGCTTCAAGTTCAGTCAGACGAGAAAGCAGTTGAGCAAAATCACTGCTTGCAGGACTTGTAGTTTGACGAACGAATTCAATATATTTGTTTGTATCAATAACTTGTGTCATATCAGAATTTAAATCCCTCAAATGATTTTTTAGGTTTCTTATCTTCATAATCATACTCTTCTTCTTTCCCATTGTCAAGAATATCTTGTTGTGCTGATTGTTCGCAGTCATAAAGACGCATTTTTGCACGATCAATACCAACCACAAAACGTTTGTGAATGGTTGGATCATTATATCGGTTTTTCAGTTGTTTCACCAAGATTTGACCAAGACCTTCAAGTTCTTCTGTTGAAATCAGTGCAAACATCAAGTCAGCAGTCGCAGGAAGACCAAAAGATTCAGAAGTATCTGTCAATTCAACGTCAGAAGAACCAAACCCACTTCTTGTAGTTTGTGTTGCACTCATAATAGGAACATTAAACTCTACAGCAAGACCACGAAGTTCTTCTGCAATGGACTTAACCAGAGTATAAGAGTTGATGTTACTTCCACCTTTAAATCTTGAGGAAGAACAGATATTCAAATAATCAATAAAGATAATATCTGGATGAAATGACTTCTTCAATGCAAGTTCATTCAAAAGAGACTTAAAATGTCCAGAGTGTGCTGAAGCAGTTGGATACTCTTTAATAATTAGAGTTCCTTGAGTTTTCTTAGCAAGATTTGTAATCTTGTTCTCAAACATTTGCTTTGGAAGATCTGCGATATCCTGAATAGGAACATTCAGGAGGTTCGCATCAATTCTTTCAGCAATACGTTCTTCTGCCATTTCAAGCGTAATGTACAGAACGTTCCGTCCTTGGAGCAAGACGGAGCTAGCCACATGGCACATGAATAGAGACTTCCCGACGCCCGTACCAGCAAGAGCGATATTAAGAGTTTTGTTAGGGAGACCACCTTTGGTAATTTTATTAAAGTATTCAAGATCAAATTCAATTTTATCCTCCTTTTTGTGATAAGACTCGTAACGTTGTTCATAGTCTTGTAAGTAGTCGTGTCCAATATGGTTATCAAAACTTACAGCAAGAGCATCAGAAAGAATGGAAGGAATACTATCACGATTCTTCTTTTCATCTTTGCCGTCAGCAATATGAATAGATTCCATCAGAGCAAGATAAATTGCTCTATCACGACACCACTTTTCTGTTGTGGAAACTAACCAATTAAACTCTGCAGGAACATTGTCAAGACAAGAAACCAACTGAAGAATTTCATTGAAGGAAGTATCATTAATGTCTTTACGTTTTTCTACTTCAATACAAAGAACTTCTTTGGTTGCTGGTTGATTATATTCTGAGACAAAATCTAAAATTTCTTCAAAGACAATTTTTTGATTCTGATCTTCAAAATATTCAGATTTAAGAAAAGGTATAACTTTTCTGACGTATTCTTCATTATGTAACAGGTTTCTAAGAATTAAAAATTCAACTTTATCCATAATTAAAAGCAAACGATACACTCATTCTAATTTTATTCTCTCTAAATGGAAGAACCATATGGAGAAGATATGTTGGAAACAATACTAAAATAGATGAAGTAGGATAGATGTGATAAAAATCTACATTATATGGAGAAGAAGTATCCTTTAGCAAATGCACTTTCTTTCCATAAGCAGGATCTTGAAGTACTAATGCTCCACCATCATTATTGTTCCAAGTTCCTGCCTTAATTGGGTTCTCAGTAGTATAGTTGAAATTGCAGTTTTCATCAACTATAGATTCAATTGGATAGTAAACACCAGCAAGGGCAGTTGTTCCGTGATGATGCATAAAATTAAGATCACCACTTTGATTTATATTTGCCCAAAGATCAGTACATACTAACCCATCTTTATATCCGTGTTGCTTACAATAAATGTTTCCGTATTTTGTAAGTATGGAAGAAAGTTCAGAATAGCTTTCGTATTTGGTTTCTAAATTTGGTTTACTATGCCAACCACCAAAATTACTATGATCTTCTCCATTAGGATCTTTATCTTTTTCTTGTACTGCATCTTCAACAAGACTTACATTCAAGTTATGTAATTCTTTTCCAAAATTGCAAACAGAAATGGGAATTGGAAATAATGGAAGAGATTTAAGATCCATAACTAAATTCTTCTCTCGCAATCTCATCAAGTTTTTGCATCACTTCTTCAGTGAAATATTCTTCAGGGTTTGCAAGAATCTGCTTTGCATAGATTTTCTTACCATCCATCTCATAGCGTCCTGCTACATTCTTCCAGAGTCCACCAATCTCACCAAGTTCCAAAAGACCATAGTAACGATCAAGACCGCGCTCATCATAATAAAGACGAATCTCTACATCCTTATTTTCTTTACTCAAACGCGATTTAGCAGTCTTAGCCTTGATAATATTTCCGACCACTTCCGTTCCATCCTTTTCTTTCTTTTTGCTGAGATAAATGATCGTAGACGCTGCGTACTTGAGTCCGCTACCTCCCCCCATTTCCTTAGTTGGTACATAAGCTCCGATAACATCATAGGTGTGATTAGTAACGATCATTGGAATATTTGCTTGACCAAGTTTTAGAGTAAGCATACGGAATGCACCTTTAATCAGTTGTGATTTGGTCATATCACGAACTTCTTTATCATTTAGAGCATCATTAATTTCTTTGCTGGTGGAAAGCATCCCCAGAGAGTCTAGCACAAACATACAAGGATTGCGTTCTCCTTCGGGTTTCTTCATATAAAGATCTACTGCCTTAAGTGCCTTACCACGAAACTCTTCTACGGTGACAACATTAACCACGACAATCCTTGATGTGTCAAGGCCACGACTTTCCAAGAGAGATTTGGTAATGGCAGCCTCAGTATCAAAGTAGAGACAATAACCATCGGGGTTATTATCAAGAAAATTCTTAACCACAGCGAGAGAGAAGAAAGTCTTTCCAGTAGAAGACTCTCCAGCAATAGCAGTAATCTTATTGCCAGATACACCACCAAACACACTACCTGAAACCAGTGCGTTAAAAATATACGAACCTGTGTCAACATATGTTTCTGTTTCATCAATTTCGGAAGCGAGTTGTGTATATTCGCCACCAATTTCTTTTACAATATCTTTAAGAAAGTCCATTATTTTGTTCCTTTTTTAAACGGTTTATTTTATAAGACCACAATTTAGCATAAAGTTGAGGATTAGATGCTTTTAATTTTTCAATAATAACATCTAATTCACTTTCAGTAATAGGTACTTCCATTACGCAAAAAATGAATCAAGGTTTACAGTTTTTTCTACACTCCACCCAATCGCATCAAGGATAATTTTGAGTGGTTCTAGAAATGCTTTCTCAAATTGTAAGTCATAATCAATGTATCTGTCAAGGTTAAGTTCCTTCGGAAACTCTTGAATGAATGAAATAATATTCTCGTGAATACTATTTGGTTTTTTCAAATAGACAAATTTGATTTTTTCTCCATTCTGAATAAGAGAATACTTATTAGTTAGTTTATTTTGTTTGATGTAGTGATTGAAAAGAAGTGCTCCGCGAACGTGAATGGGAGTACCCTTTTCATAAATCATAGATGAAGAAGAATACTTCTGAACATCAGACGCTGAACGAGGGAATGAAATTTGTTCTGGTGGAAGTTTCTTAAATTCCTTACGAGCATTCTCAATAAAGTCAATCACCTCATCTTCTGTTCCGCTCATCATCAACTTCAGAGCATCCTTAATCATCTTACGACAAGGAGCTGGAGTGGAAGATTTGACTGCTTCAATACCCATCATCTTGAGTTTGGGTTCTTCATAACGCACACCTTCACTGTCCCAGACATTCAGGATATAACGCTTCTTAGCAGTCCAGATTCCACGGTCAGCGATATTCTCACGCTTCATCTGCATCTTCTGGTCATAAGCATTCACATAGTCCGCCAATTCTTGGTAAGAACCTTCAATATACTTTTCAAGTTCCATACTAGCGACCTTATCAAGGAACGAGACAATGCTTTCAGTAGTTTTCTCTCTTCCCTTGAATACAGTTTCAACCACAGGACCCATATTAAGATAAATGGAATCAGTATCAGAAGCAATAACATAATCAACATTCTCGGTTTTAAGAAGTTTATTTAGATAAGCGTTCATCTTACTCTCAATCCAACGAATGGAGACTTGACCACTTAAAGTGATTGCTTCAGCATTTTCTAATTTGTAATAACGGAAGTACTGATTGCCGATAGCACCATAAGCAGAGTTAAGAGAAATCTTTTTTGCCATTTGGATGTTGTTGCATCTTGCAATTTCCTTTTCCAACTCTTTTGTCTTTTTCTTTTCATACTGCTTCTTTGCTTCAATCATCTTCTTCTTGAAGATTACACGGTCCTCATACATCTTCTCCATAAGTTCTGGAAGAAATCCACGAACATCTTTGCGGAACATTGCACCATTTGCACAGACAGCATAATCCTTATACATCTCAAAACTGATAGATTGGTTGAGAATCTTATCTACACTTGCAGTCGGGTGCTTCTCTTCTAAAAGAGTTTCTGGTGAGATGTTATATTGCATAATCAAGTGAGGATATAGAGAGTTCAAGTCAAAGTTCACTACCCAATCATACTTACCTGGTTTTGGTTCTTTTACATATGCACCAGCATACTTTTCGTTCTTTGAAGACCTGTTCCTTGGAGGGATAACAATATCACGCTTCTTGAGATAGTTGTAGATAATATTATCCCACATACGAACCTGATAAAACACATCAGCATAGTTGACTTTAGCGTCATATGCCATAGTCAAAGCAAGTTCAATCAGTTTCATCTTGTCTTCCAAACGGTCAACAAGTTCTACGTCAACGATGTTATATTCAATAAACTTCTGCCACCCTTTGGTATAGAAGTCCTTAAATGTATCAAACTCAGAGTGGTCTAGTTTCTTTTGCCCAAGTTCAACTTCAGCAATATAATCCAGACGGTATGATTCTTGTGCCTTATAAGTAAACTTCTTATAAAGGTCAAGATAATCAAGTTGAGTTAGTCCACCAACATCAAATGTAGTGTGCTTACGTCCATTGATAAAGACTTCTCCTTCTGTTACAAGTCCCCAGTTGGAAAAACGCTTCATTAATTTTTCACCAAGAACACGATTCAGACGCTTACAGATATATGGAATATCGTACATCTGAATGTTCCACCCAGTCACAACATCAGGAACATCAATCATCCAATAGTTGATAAAGTGATTGAGAAGTTCATACTCTGACGGACAGTAATGATAAGTTACATCACTACGAGTATTCTTGAATGGTTTTACACCCCAACTAATAATCTTTTTGGTTGTATAATCCTGAATAGTGATTGCAAGGATTTCTTCCGAACAAGATTCTACATCAGGGAATCCACCTTCAGATGCAACCTCAATATCCAGAGTTACAAGTTTAATTTTATTAATATCAAACTTGATTTCATCCTCTGGATATTTTTGAGAAATATATTGGTAGATGTAACGGTCGTTTCCGTAGATTTCAAATCCATCTACATTTTCATATTTGTTATAAAACTCACGACAATCCCTAACAGTTCCAGGTTGAACTGTTTCAACAGATTCTCCACTTAATGTTTTATACTTAGACTCTTTTTTAGTTTTTACAAAAAGAGTAGGGAAGAACTCATCCCTGGTTTCAAATCTCTTTCCATTTTCAACTCCACGTACCAGAAACTGGTTTCCAATCAACTGAACATTAGTGTAGAAGCGTAGACTCATTCTTTAATAAGGTCCTGATATTTTTCAATAAGTGTTGGTGTTGGGTCTGCAAGAGTGAGAATCTTGTCAGAACTCATCATAAAAGTATTCTCTTTTGTATATCCAGAAAGAAAAGGTTCTAAAATTTTTTGGTTTTCTGCAATTGGATTATCCTTAACAATAAAAGGATCAATCAATTTACAGTCAGGTTCTCCAAGTTCAGAAGTAACTTCTTCAATCTGCGATATCAAAATTTGCCTGTTCGTCAGAACTATTATCTTTGTCGGTTTCATCTTCTTTAATTCCTAAAACTTCGATTTCATACATTGATTTTAATTCATCTTTTGGATTTGTAATAGTAACAATCCAATCAGTAATTAACTCTATTGTTGTTTCTTTGGAAAAACTAGGCCAAGGTGTGAGAGAAATACTTACCTTATTTTCCCTAGAATCATCTTCACCGACAACTCTATAAGAACCATTAACCGATACTGTGCATGGATTTTCTAGTAGATAACAAACAAGTTTGTCTTCAAAAAATCCTTCTTTAATATCAGAAATTATATTTTCTCCCGATTTAAGAAGAACAAGTTTTACAGTCATTTTTACTCCATACCTCTACATATTCTACCAATAAAAAAAGGAGGAGTCAACCTGGTTTTGACAGGTGCTCCTCGCGCCAACGATAGTAATTCTATTTATCTTTTTCTTTTAAACTTACAAACTTTCTTTCCAGGAAGTATAGCATAAGTTGTGGTTTTTCCATAACATTTTGGTTTTGGTGGCATTGTACCAGACCCAAAATCACCCTTCATCTCCTTTAAGATTTCCATGAACTCCTGAAATGATTTCATATACCTTTTTCTTTTGATGTTCTGGAATAACTCTATTTAGTTTAATAGTGAGTAATCCATCTTCAAAAGAAATATCACCAACAACTACATCATCAGAAAGGGTCCAAGTTCGTGTAAATGCTCTACGAGCAATTCCATTATGCATATACTCATATTCTGTAGGTGCTTTCTTACACTCTACAAAAAGTTTATTCCATTCAGAAGATACTTCAATATCTTCTCTTTTATATCCAGCAAGAGCAATCTCTAAAGTAAACTCTGTGGAACTTTCTTTAATTAGATTGTATGGTGGATAATTGGTAGAAGATTCATGCACCGTTCCAAAACGGTGAAACCATTCATCTGCACCAATAAAATTTTTTTCTAAATCAGTTAAAAATTTTTCAATATTTCCAGTGTTATACTTTGCAAGTGTTGTGTACATAATAGTTCTCCTTAAAAAGCGAGTGTGTTAGTATCGAACCCGAAGCATTCGATACTACTAATTATACAAGATACGAAAAAAAGAGGAAGGGAAAAAACCCAACCTCTTTTTAGGGTGTTCCGACTTTTGTAGAGACCGCACGAAAAGAGTCTCATACTTATTTATTCGGGATCTACACCTTTTCCTTTTTTACCAATATTATACTTTTGTTCCAGTATCCAATCACCCTTATCTTTATAAGCAAGAACTTTAATTTGATTGAGTGGAGCAATATCAGTTACAGAATCAGGCTTCACAACAGTAATAAGTCCCCAATCTGCAAGAAGACGAACAATACGATTTCGTCTCTGAACATCATTTACTGTGAGATTTGCGTGCTTACCATCAAGAGCAAACAACTCTTTAAAGTGAACAATAAAATACCTACCTTGCTTGTGAAGAATGTGGCAGGATTGATAGAGTTTTTTTTCCTTTCTAGAAGCAACTCCGATGCGAGTCAAAGTCTCACGAACCTTAAGAAAATCATCTGGTTCATTGAGAATAACTTCAACCATTTGGTCCTGAGACCAGTTTACCTGAGGTTCAATAGTTTGAGTTGTCATTTTGTTCCGCCAATTTCAAGTCGTTGTTTGATAAAGTTAATTTGCTCTTTTGACAAAATTTTCAGTGCTTGCGATGCCTTCTCGTTACTATAACCATAATAACGCTTCACACATTCTAAGTCTTTGATTTTATCTTTACGGAGCCAGGGAGAAAATCTCTTCCTTTTTCTTATAGTATTTAGAAAAAAAGAATATTGCATATCTTTGTCAAGATGAGAATTGATATTCATCTCATTTGCAAAAAGAATTGTATCAATATGCCCAGATAAGCAGCGATTAATAATATAAGGAGCATACTCCTTTATCAATTCGGGATTTTCCTCAGTCAGATTGTCCTTCGTCTGATTGATCGAGTTTAACCAGTCCTTCAATTCCATAATTAAATAGTAGCAGTTCTTTACGTTGTTTTTGCTCTCGCATATATTCACCAACAGAACGCATCGTATAAGTTAGATCAAACTCAGTAGCGTTCCAGTTCTTAAAACGATCTTTTACAAGTTGATCAGAATTATAACTCACCAATTGATCCATAGGATTAGCATCGCAATCAGCAACAAACTTATCGTGATCAAATCCTTTGTGCATTGATCCCTTATTCCCATAGAGATTATCCTTAATGTCATAAGGAGGATCGAGATACATAAAAGCACTCCTGTTTCCATCCATCAGATAATCGTAGGAGTAATTAGTGATGCGCCACTTCTCAATCAACTTAGAATATTCTGGAAGTTTCTCAATTCCGCGAATACTAAAGTTAGAGTTAGATGCTTGTTCTGAAAATGAAGAAATTTCAGTAAGACCACTAAAGGAGCACTTATTCACAATATAAAATCTAACCGCCCGCTCAAAGTCTCCAGTATTAGGATCATTCAGAATAGTTTTTGATATATCAAAGAGTTGTCTGGCAGAACCTGGATCAGAATGAACACTCTTAAAGTGCAATAGATGATCCTTTAGTTCAGTCCCAAACATCTGGAGTTGCTGCCAGAAAATTACAAGAGGAGAATATAAATCATTCACCCAAATTTTAAGGTTTGGATACTTCTTAGTAATATGAATTGCAACAGATCCTCCACCCAAAAAGGGTTCCCGAAACTCATCATAGTTTCTCAGATCTGGAAAATATGCATCAATTTTAGCACAAGCACGCGACTTGCCCCCTGGCCAACGTAATGGTGTTTTAAGTGATTTCATTTTAATTCATACTCTACACGATTTTTAAATCTTTCAGTCTCAATTAAATTAAAAGAAGAACCATATAATTTACCATGATTAAAATTAACTTTTCTCACTCCCTTTGGGTCTTCTTTTCCATTTACATACCTTTTTTCTACTGGATATTTAAGGATATCTTTTTTCCAAGCAATTGCAAATTTAGTAAGAGAATTATTAAACCACACCATACCAAATTGTGGAAATTTTAAATGTTCATCTTTTCTGGAGAGAAAACTTAAACACCTCCAGTTTGAAGGCCAGTCGTTTTTCCATGTTTTACATCTCTCAAGATCAAATGCACAAACAAGGTCATTATCAAAGAATATTCCAATATCAACCCCATATGGACCATATGGTTTTTGCACTATTTGATATTTTTCCAAAAAATTTGTTTTAAGAAACCTACAGAATATCTCTAATTCATTATCATCATCGTATGAGTTTTTTCTATCAGCAAAACTACCCAACTCTCCAATTTCTTGTCTTGATAGATAAGTCATTTGAATTCACACTCACACATCAATTCAGTTAATGCGGCTAGTAGGTTAATTTCCTGATCAGCCACGAACGCACATTGGTATTGATACTTAGCAATAACAAGAACGGCAGCAGGAATAGATTGGGGTGAAAGGCAATCATAACAGGCGTCGTAAACCCTGCGAAGTAGACTAGTAGCATCGTTGTCCAAGTTGGAGACCACCCACTTACGGACTTCTGGAAAGTTTTTATCTTTAAGGTTCTTGATGAGTTCATTTACAGAGATGTCAGAGAAAGATGCAAGAATGCCCGTGTCGATCTTTCCGCCTGTAGAATATCTCTGGCATTCGTTGAGGACGCGACGAAAATCTGGGAAGTGCTTGGATACAAGTTCTGCAAGAACCTTTTGATCGTACTCAACCTTTTCCACATCCAAGATCGTTTGGAGACGCTTGAAGAATGCTCCTGCGAGTTGTGCTTTCTGTTTCCCCTTGATTGTGAAGTCAATGACGGCACATCGGGAGTGCAGTGGTTCAATGATTTTGTTCTTGTAGTTGCAGGTGAAGATGAATCGGCAGTTGCTATAAAATGCCTCAATATTTGCCCGTAGTAGGAGTTGAACATCATTACCGGTATTGTCTGCTTCGTCAATAATAATTACTTTATGCCTATCGTTCCCTTGAAGTGATACTGTTGAAGCAAAATTCTTTGCTTGATTACGCACAGTATCCAGAAAACGACCTTCATCAGACCCGTTGATGACATAATAATCCGCACCTAATTCATTACATAATGCTTTTGCGATTGTAGTTTTACCAATACCAGGAGGTCCTGCAAGAAGAAGATTCGGAATCTCACCCTTCTCTACAAACTCCTTAAATGTTTTTTTAGTATCATCAGGAAGAATACAGTCCTCAATTACTTTGGGACGGTACTTCTCGCAGAATAAGAATTCACTTGTCATAATTTAGATCCACGAAGGTTTACGTTCTGGCATACGAAGATAATTAGATGCAACCCAAGGTTTGGATGCGATATACATCTTGTAAGCAGTAAAAGTGTCAATGCTTGTGTCAAGTTTATACTCATCAGGCATAGCACGAACAAAGTTTTCTACCTTATTAATTTTACCACGGGGGAACAAATAAAAGGCATCTACAAGAGTCTTGTAACAGGAATGAACCTTACCATAACGGAGAGTGTATTCATCAGAAAGATTAAGTCCGTGCTTAATCAACCAATAGGCATTATGAATACTCTCTGCTGCCCATTTGGTACAAGGATGATTGCGGAAAGCACCCTTTTCAGTGCTGTAGGGCGTGTTGTCTGCCTTGAGAAGCGGTCCATAGTTGTGATACCACTTGGATGCCACGATGGAGAGCATTTGGCAGCACTCCAGAGGCATTTTGACAATGTGCT
>Ga0315906_10002985_pt1 | contig 22836 bp, 18 predicted proteins | sample LakEriMetagenome_4_FD_203526 | JGI IMG/M metagenome (GOLD analysis project Ga0315906, IMG submission 203526) | Freshwater fungal communities from buoy surface, Lake Erie, Ohio, United States - Buoy 2 MA122 | ecosystem: Environmental > Aquatic > Freshwater > Lake > Lake biofilm | place: USA...
CCCAGGGAAGTTTCTTGGAGTTGGTGTTTGCGAGCAAGTTCACTGCTGGTCCGGTGCATTCCGCTGGAAGAAAATCCGGTGAAGAATGCCTCCTGGCCTGGGATACCCTCGGAGGCACTTTGCACCTTGCCGTCTCTAGGCGAGGAAGAAAGCAGGATAGAAGTATTCCATCTTTGCAACTGTCTGCTCATTGCTATCCCTCTAAAAAATCCTGATTCTAGGCTTGCGGTGTACGGCCTCAAGCCAAGACTACTTCTCCGAATTGAGGTGATGGTTTCGGATCCTTTTCCAAAGTGATATCCAGCTCCAAAAACCAAGCCTTGACCAAAACTCGCTTGGTAATCCCCTAGGGTGATGGTTTTCCATTTACCCAGCTGGTATCTGGTGAAGTGAAAGGAGGTAAAATCAGCGCCGTATTGCTTGGTCTTTGGGTTCCAGTTTATTTGTTCGCCAGGATCTTTTTCCAGCAGCAAACCTAGGCTGAAGTCTTTGGGGTGTTGTATTCTAAATTTGAGAAAAAAGTCGCTGGGACTGCCCAGATACTTCCCTGGAGGTAGGCTTGCTGAGGTATCTCTATTCGCATAGCCTTGCCTATTTTCCCAGGTTTGCCTGTGTCTTAGCAGGAGGTAGGCATTTTCTTCCTCCAGGAGCCTAGTTAAAAATGGTTTGATCTTTTTTCCATCCTCTTCTGTGCGAAGAAATGGTAGGAGAAGCTCAATGGTGTCTGGATCTAAACCAGGAATCGCTTGAAGTTCATAGAGGGAGAGAAGTCTCCCGTTTTCCAATTTATACGCTTGAATCGCCTGGACTTGACTGGGCGATAGCAAGTAAGTAGCTAGCAGTTCTTCTGTGCTGGCTTGATTCAGGTCTATGGGATTTTGGTACAGCTCAAAAAATACTTCAGCCAGCTGCTCTCGATCCAATTCCTCTTCTTGAAGAGAAAATAGGCGTTCGATCACCTGTTCTATAGTGGATCCTGAGATGGTTTTTTGCTGTGCTGTTGCATCAAAACAGCAAAGGATACCAAAGGCCAACAGCCAGCACCTCATCACTCAAAATTCAAGGAATAAGGATATATGATGACTTCTTCCCAAGACACTGGTTTGACCAAAGGCATAATCCGCTCCAAAGGAAGATTTTCTAATCCCGAGTCCAAAGTTGATTCGCGCAGGATTACTTTGCATCCCCGTTCGTAGCAGGAGCCATTCTCCAAGCGTGTACTGCACACCGGCCTTGAAAAGTGGGGGAGTTGACAGTTCTTTCTCTACTTCTGAATGAATTTCTACTTGAGGGGAAGCCAGGTACTTGAAGCCAAGAAGTATGCTTGTAGGCAAGCTTATGGGTGAATTTTTACTGATGCGGGCCTGGGTGAGGTTTGAAATTTGGCTACCTAAGAAAAATTTAGGTCCCAATTCTGCCACTCCCCCTAAAGAAAATAGAAAAGCATTTCCGGTGCCAAATCCTTCGATGCGGGTTTGCATCCACTCGACCTTTGCGCCAAAACTCATAATCCCTTTGGTGGTGCCAGCTCCCAGAGCAAGGAGGTGTTGGTTAAATAGCTCGCCTCCAAACCTGGAAATACCAAATCCAATACTCCCTTTTGTTTTATGCAGCACGTCGCTCAAGGCATAGGTGCTTAGTTCCTTTATCCCAAATCGCTGGTCTATTCCCACTGAAATGCTTGAATTACTCAGACGATCCAGGTTTCCAATGGAATTGAATAGCGTCCAAGCATCCTGATGAAAAAGCTTGACCCCACCCATACCCTGGCTTCTGGCTCCGTAAGCAGTACTTAAGCCCTCGCTTTGTGCCCAAACTAGGCACGGAAAAAGGACAAAGAAGCAAAAAATTAAAAAAGGCTTCATGGACTAAAAAAAATATGGATCAAGATAGCACTTATTGCTGCCCTTTCCCTTGAAAACCAGTGGGAATTTGACCCAAAACTCCTTTTTATTTTAGTAAAAAATACTTTTTAAGGGAACTACCTCTAATTTACTTGGAGCATAAAAAGCTGGGATGGAAGCCTTGTTTTTAGTGGGTTTTACATACGAAATAAAATTTTGAAAAATTTTCGCAATCGATTGTTTGTTCAGAATAAAAACATTTTTTACATTTATGTGATATTCATGAATTGAATATTTACAATAGGTTTAATAGGTTTGAGAGCAGGAAAAGGCTGGAATTCTATTCTAGCCTTTTTTATTTTCCCTATTGGATTCCTGCACTGCTTTCCTTGAACTAAAAATTCTAATTTTAAGTGGCCAACGATTGCACAACAATCCCTCCGAAGGGGTAATCTTTGGCCATGACCTAACTCCTATCCCCTGCCTCCCCAACCTAGCATGCACTTAGACATCCTACTAGAGGTGCTCCAGGAAGCATTGAATCGTCCTCTCCCAGGAAGGGAGTCTCATCTACGGATGTCTCCCTTGCCTATAGATGTACGCAGGTTTACTACTCCGCTTCCCCAAGCTCATAAAAAAAGTGCAGTGTTGATATTATTTTATCCTAGGGAGCAGGGAGTGTTTTTTCCCTTGATCAAGCGTCCATCGTATCCCGGTATCCATAGCGATCAGGTGGGATTTCCAGGAGGAAAAGTGGAGCCCGAAGATCCAGACGTCACGTTCACCGCCCTGAGAGAAGCCCAAGAAGAAATTGGAATCGATGCGAGTAAGGTGGAGGTGTTAGGGAGCTTGTCCGATCTCTACATTCCCAGCAGTTCGTTTTTAGTGACACCAGTGCTTGGTTTTATGACCGAAACACCTCGATTTGTACCCGATGAACGGGAAGTTTCTAGAATTATACCCACCCAACTTACTTCGTTATTTCAGCAGGAATTGAAAAAACATACCCAGCTCCAGGTAGGGAAAGGATTAGAGCTTTATACCCCCTATTTTGATATATCGGGCGAGGTAGTTTGGGGAGCTACCGCCATGATTTTAAGTGAATTAATTGATCTATTGGATCAAAAAAGAATGCCATAGGGAGTTTTTTCAAAAATGTTGGTATCCTTGTATTAGCAAGCCCCTAATGGAATGGAACAGCAAAATACCCCTTTTTTCACCAACGACGCGGTAGTACTTGGCCTTTTGATGGCAATTCTAGCCTTTGTATTTGTATCGTCGAATAGCAAGCATCCTTTTTGGGTGAAGTTTTACACCTATGTTCCCACGGTATTGCTTTGCTATTTTATTCCTGCCGTATTCAATTCCTTAGGCTTGATTTCCGGAGAATCCTCCTCCTTGTATAAGGTGGCCTCGAGGTACCTATTGCCTACTTCTTTGGTGTTATTCACCCTGAGTGTGGATTTGAAAGGGATTTTGCGCTTGGGTCCCAAAGCCTTGACCATGTTTTTGACCGGTACGGTAGGGGTGGTGCTTGGAGGACCTCTCGCCTTGAGTATTGTGGGATGGATACAACCTGATATTTATTCTGGCACAGGACCTGATGAAATTTGGAGAGGATTATCCACCATAGCTGGGAGTTGGATTGGTGGGGGAGCCAACCAAACCGCCATGTTAGAAGTCTTTGAAGCCAGCCCAGTCCTGTTTGGACAAATGATTGCCGTAGATGTATTGGTAGCCAATTTCTGGATGGCTTTATTGCTTTATTGGGCGGCCAAACCTGAAAAATTGGATCGCTTGATAAAGGCAGATACCAGTGCGATTTATGGCTTGAGGGATAGAATTGCGAAAGCTAGGGAAGGAAGTGTGGCCATTCCAAGTTTGAAGGACATCATGCTGATTTTGGGCATAGGATTTGGAGTCACGGGAGCATCCCATTTCTGTGCAGACTTTTTGGCACCTTGGTTTGAAACCAACCATCCGGAGTGGAATCAATTTTCCCTCAATTCAGCATTTTTCTGGATTGTGGTCATTGCTACCTCGATAGCGCTGCTCTTGTCCTTTACCAAAGCCCGTGATTTGGAAGGGGTAGGAGCTTCCAAATTGGGCTCGGTGTTGCTTTATATCCTGGTGGCCACCATTGGTATGCAGATGGACCTGGGTGCGGTATTGGATAATCCCATTCTATTTTTGATAGGGATCATCTGGATTTTATTTCACGTCACCTTAATGATTTTGGTCGCCTGGCTGATCAAAGCACCATTCTTTTACATAGCCGTGGGCTCCCAAGCCAATATTGGTGGAGCGGCTTCTGCCCCCATCGTAGCCTCTGCTTTTGATGCTTCTTTGGCTCCTGTGGGGGTGTTACTGGCCGTATTGGGCTATGCTTTAGGTACCTACGGAGGCTACCTCAGTGGCTTGATGATGCAATGGATTTCTTCCATGTAAGGGAATCGATGCAGCACTTGATTCCCCAATGCATATTTCGTTTATTTTTGTACTGCATCTGTAGTCCTACATGAAGTATCTCCTGGGTATTCTTTGTTTTTATTTCCTGAACCTCCTTTCTGTACAGGCTCAAGAGTTTCTCGAAAATAGATCCACTTTTTATGTCTATACGGGGACCTCTGGAGCCAATTTGTCCCAATTCAATGCCCTACTGGTAGATAGGGGCTATTCTCCTCTAGTAAATCGATACCGGTCCCATGGGCTCGGCTATCAAGTGAGGATGAATGATTTTATCGGGGGATTTGAACTCAGCCAACACCAGGGTACTCCCAGTGAAATAGATGGCTTGCGCCTGAATTACCGAAGCTCTAGGGCCATGCTCCAGTTGGGCTACTCCCTGACCGAAGAGGGCAAATTCCAGTTGATCCATTACTTGTCCATGGGATTGGGTTACCTCAATTTTCAGATGCTGCCAAAGCAACAAGGCCATGACTTGGAAGCCTTTTTAACTGATCCCAGAAAAGGGCTTATTCTCCGGAAAAATGACATACAAAAGGGTTCTTCGTATTTCGGAAATTTTCTGACCGAAATCGGATTCCAACTTTCCTACGATTTGCCTATTCCCCATCGGAAAGAAGCCTGGGTCCTGGTCGCCAAAGCAGGATATGCCTTTAGCCCTTTTGAAGAAAATTGGAAGTTGAGTGGGATCAATTTTGACAATACCCAAGCGGGGGCTTTTTTCAGGGTGGGAACAGGAATTTCTCTCCCAGATCGCAACTTTTTTTACAAGGATGCAAGTCTAGGAATTTCTGTCCTTCGAGGATTTCATTTTTCAAAACCTACCCAATTCAATTCCTACTTGGAGAAAAACGGGTACTCCCCCTTGGAAGGAAGGCCTTCTAACCTGGGCTTGAGGATTTTGGGTGAGACAGATGGCTTGCTCTATGGGGTAGATGTATACAACCTGGCCATGAAAGGCAAAGCCAGTAGTACCCAAAGCCATAGTCTAAATAGCCTTCGTGTCTATGCCAATACAGGAATTAAATTTTTCCAGTACAAAAACCTAGCTTTTGGAGCTCTTGGTGGACTTGGATACGGCAACCTCAGGTATACCCTGACTCAGGATCTAAAACCCTCTTTTCCTCAGGCCTTGGATCGCCCCAATTTTGATGGATACCTCAGAAATTTTGGAATATTCCTTAAGCCCGAACTTACCATGGAATATGGAATCCCAGTGACAAAAAGAAAGTTTTTCGATGTTTTGATTTCCGGTTCTCTAGGGTACGAACAGGCATTTCCAGGATTTAAATTGGGTGGACTGTCCATGAATTCTTTTCAGTCTGGCCCATATTACAGCCTTGGGCTTGGGATCAAGCCATAGCCCTACTTGGATAAGACCTCCCTAAACACTTGTTTTTTGTATTATTTTTTAAAAAAACCTACGATTATTTGGTTTTAATCGTACCTTTGCACCAACTTATCGAGAAAGACCGAGGGATGGGCCCTATGACGTCTTAGCAACCTGTAAGCAAGGTGCTAACTCCCATCTTGGATATGCCAAGAACAGATGAGAAGACAAGTACCCACTTTTCTCCGTGTTTTCCTCGACAAGTTTTTTTAACACCTAATCACATGAGGCAAAACAAAACGGAACTTTTACTCCAAGCCATTGAAAAGCGTATTTTAATCCTTGACGGAGCCATGGGCACCATGATTCAGCGCTATACCCTTGGGGAAGATGATTTTCGAACCGAAGCGTTAAAAGGCCATCCCAAAGCCCTCAAGGGCAACAACGATTTACTTTCTTTGAGTAGGCCTGATATCATTCGCGCCATCCACGCAGAATACTTGGAAGCTGGAGCAGATATCATAGAGACCAATACGTTTTCTGGAACTACCATAGCGCAAGAAGACTACGGTTTGTCTCATTTGGCCTATGCTATCAATTTTGAATCAGCCAAGCTTGCCCGCGAAGTAGCCGATGAATACAGCAGAAAGCAACCTGAAAAGCCTCGATTTGTAGCCGGTGCCATGGGCCCAACCAATCGAACGGCCTCCATTTCTCCCGATGTAAATGACCCGGGATACCGAGCCATTACCTTTGATCAACTTACCGAAGCCTATGCCGAACAAGTACGAGGACTCCTAGATGGTGGGGCAGATATCATTCTCGTAGAGACTATTTTTGATACCCTCAATGCCAAGGCTGCTTTGTATGCCATCCAAGAGGTGTACGAACAAAGAGCCATTCCCTTGTCTCCACAGGAGGGAGGAATTCCCATCATGATTTCAGGCACCATCACCGATGCCTCTGGAAGAACCCTCTCTGGACAAACCACCGAGGCTTTCTTGATTTCAGTTTCCCATGTGCCCTTGTTGTCCATTGGATTAAACTGTGCCTTGGGAGCAAAGGAGTTGAGACCCTATTTGAAAGTATTGGCCCAGGAAGCCCCATTTTATGTATCGGCCTACCCCAATGCAGGTCTTCCCAATGAATTTGGGGCCTATGACCAGGGAGCCAACGAAATGGCAGATCAAGTGAGGGAATTTTTAAAAGAAGGAATGCTCAATATTTTAGGAGGCTGCTGTGGAACTACCCCAGACCACATCCGTGCCCTAGCCAAGATGGCTGCAGAATTTACTCCAAGAAAATTAGCACTTGTAGGATCAGAGGAAGAGAGCCATGTCTAGAAAAAACTACCTCAAACTTTCCGGTTTAGAACCGCTCGTATTTACGCCTACCCTCAATTTTGTCAACATTGGGGAGCGGACCAACATCACTGGTTCCAAGAAGTTTGCCCGACTTATTCTAAATGGCAACTACGACGAGGCCTTAGAAATTGCCCTGGACCAAGTCCGCGGAGGTGCTCAGGTCTTGGATGTATGTATGGACGAAGGCATGTTGGACGGAGAATTTGCCATGGTCAAGTTTCTCAACCTCATTGCCTCTGAACCCGAAATCAGCCGCATTCCCATCATGATCGATAGCTCCAAGTGGAGCATTATTTTGGCAGGACTGAAGTGCGTGCAAGGAAAAGGAATAGTCAACTCTATCTCCTTGAAAAATGGAGAAGAAGAATTTATCCACCAAGCCAAGACCATCAAAAAGTTTGGCGCCGCCGTGGTGGTCATGGCTTTTGATGAAAAAGGCCAAGCAGATACCTACGATAGGCGCATACAGATATGTGAGCGAAGTTACCGCATCTTGGTGGATCAAGTTAAATTTAATCCCCAAGACATCATTTTTGATCCCAATATCTTCCCGGTGGCCACAGGTATGGAGGAGCACCGAAGAAATGCGCTGGACTTTTTCCTCGCTACCCAGTGGATCAAAAATCACCTTCCTGGCGCCAAGGTCAGTGGAGGAGTCAGCAACGTTTCCTTTTCTTTTCGAGGCAATGATCCCGTGCGAGAAGCCATGCATGCGGCCTTCCTCTACCATGCCATCAAACATGGGATGGACATGGGCATCGTGAACCCCACCTTATTGGAGGTATACGACGATATCCCCAAGGAACTCTTAGAAAGGGTAGAGGATGTGCTTTTTGACAAAAGGGAAGATGCTACGGAGCGCTTGTTGGATTTTGCTGAAAGCGTAAAATCTACCGGAAAAAAAGAAGTAATCAATGAAAGTTGGAGACAAGAGCCTGTGGCCAAGCGCATAGAACATGCCCTGGTAAAAGGAATCTTGGATTTTATCGTAGAAGACACGGAAGCTGCCCGTCAAGAACTCTTAAATCCCTTGAAAGTGATCGAGGGACCCCTGATGGATGGGATGAACGTGGTGGGAGACTTGTTTGGCGAAGGAAAAATGTTTCTCCCCCAGGTGGTAAAGTCTGCGCGCGTGATGAAAAAGGCGGTGGCCTACCTAGAGCCTTTCATGCCCTTGCCGGAAGAGGGTCAAGAAGCCTCTTCCTTAAAGAAGATTCTATTGGCTACGGTCAAGGGCGATGTACACGATATCGGCAAAAATATCGTAGGGGTGGTATTGGCATGCAATAGCTACCAGATTATTGACTTGGGCGTGATGGTGGATGCGCAGAAAATCATCGATGAAGCCATCAAAAACAAGGTAGATATCATTGGCTTGAGTGGCTTGATTACCCCTTCCTTGGACGAAATGGTGAATGTAGCCTCGGAAATGGAGCGACAAGGGCTTTCTATCCCTCTTTTGATTGGAGGGGCTACCACTTCCAGAATACACACCGCTGTCAAGATAGATCCAGTGTACTCCGGCACGGTGGTGCACGTCACCGATGCCAGTAAATCGGTTCCCATCGCTGGGGAAGCCATTTCTCCAGATACGCGAGAGGCCTACAGACTCCAACTGAAAGAAACTTACCGCATCCTCCGAGAAGAACATGAGGCCAAGCAATCTATCAAGCAATTGATTAGCTATGCCGAAGCCAAATCCAATCCCGTAGCGATAGAATGGGAAGGATATGCTCCCGTGAAGCCGAAGGTGATGGGGAGAACGGTCCTGGAGCAGCTAGATTTATCCGTGCTACGGCACTACATCGATTGGACTCCTTTTTTCAGTACTTGGATGCTGAGTGGAAAATATCCAAAAATCCTAGAAGATCCCGTAGTTGGAGAAGAAGCCAAGCGCTTGTTTGCGGATGCGCAGCGCATGTTAGATACCCTCATTGAGGAAAAGTGGCTTTCCGCCAAAGCGGTGTTCTCCTTGTTTCCAGTACAGCGGCAAGAAGACGATGCCCTGGTCTTGGATGACAGGGGAAATAGCATAGACACGTTTCATTTCTTGCGACAGCAAGGCAAAAAAGGAAAAGATGTTCCCAACCGGTCCTTGGCCGACTACTTGCACCCAGAAAAGGTGGATTACTTGGGTTGCTTTGCGGTGACCGCCGGCCTAGGAATGGAAGGCAAACTCCAGGAGTTTCAACAAGCCGGGGACGATTACAACGATATTTTATTTAAAGCCTTGGCCGATAGATTGGCAGAGGCAGCCACAGAATACGTACACGAATTGGTCAGAAAAAAATACTGGGGATATGCCCAAACCGAGGCCTTGGACAACGAGGCCTTGATTCGGGAAGCCTACACGGGCATACGCCCAGCTCCTGGATATCCCGCATGTCCTGAGCACTCCGAAAAACTCACCATTGCCAAACTCCTAGATTTGGAGCAGACAGTGGGCATTACCCTGACCTCTAGCTATGCCATGTATCCTACCAGTTCGGTCTCAGGATTTTTCTTTGCCCATCCGGAAAGTAGCTATTTTGGATTGGGGAAAATTGCCGAAGACCAGGTGGAAAGCTATGCCTCTCGGAAAGGAATTACCTTAGCCGAAGCCGAGCGCTTATTGTCTCCAAATTTAGCCTATTCCCCCTCTACCACCCTTGTGAATTCTACCCTATGAAAATAACAGAACACCTGGCCCAGGCCAAAGGCACCCTTTTTTCCTTTGAAATCCTTCCTCCCTTGAAAGGACAGAGTTTGAAAGAACTTCTGGAAGGCATCGCTCCCCTGATGGACTTTAATCCTCCCTTTGTGGACGTGACCTACCACAGAGAAGAGTATATATTCAAAAAACATCCCAATGGCTTATTGGAAAAGGTAAGTACCAAAAAAAGACCTGGAACGGTGGGAATTTGTGCCGCATTGATGAATCGTTTTGACGTGGATGCTGTACCTCACGTGCTTTGTGGAGGCTTTACCAAGGAGGAGACGGAAAACTTGTTGATTGACCTGGACTTTATTGGGGTGGAAAACGTATTGGCCCTTCGAGGCGATGCCCCAAAGGCAGAGCGATTTACTGCAGAATCCCAAGGGCACAGTTTTGCGAGCCAATTGGTAGAGCAAATTGTGTCCATGAATGCGGGAAAATACTTGCACGAAGAAACCGAACCCAGCTTCCAAACCGATTTTTGTGTAGGGGTGGCTGGATATCCTGAAAAGCATTTTGAAGCCCCCAGCCTGAAGTTTGATTTGAAATACTTGAAAGAAAAAATAGATCGAGGGGCATCCTATATCGTCACGCAGATGTTTTTTGATAATAAAAAGTATTTCGACTACGTGGCCAAGGTCAGAGAAGCGGGGATTGAGGTGCCCATCATCCCGGGTATCAAACCCATCACTGCCTTAAATCAAATCACTACCTTGCCCCGGACCTTTTTCTTGGATTTTCCGGATGAATTGACCGATGAACTCGAAAAATGCACCACCAATGCTCAGGTAAAAGAAGTAGGGATTGCTTGGGCCATTCATCAGTGCAGGGAATTGGTCAAAGCGCAGGTGCCTTCCTTGCATTTTTATACCATGAGCAAAGCTGACGCCACCCTGAAAGTGGCTAAGGAGGTGTTTTGAATACTTTCAATTCTTTGAAAGGATTCCTGTGGTTTTCCTTTCCTCTTTCTAAGTCCTTATTACTTTTGTATTCCTCATTTTGGGAAATACTAGATTAACCTATGGCAAATCCCACCTATTCCACCAAAGCGAAAAACCTTCGCCTTCTGCGTAGATTTCATCGCTGGTTGGGGATTCCCTTGATTTTATTCTTTTTTCTCATTGGAATTACTTCCATTTTATTGGCTTGGAAAAAAAAGACCGAACTTTTGCCTCCTACCTTGAGCTCTCAACGTGAAGAGGGTACATGGATGTTGCCCAACGACATGGTGAAAGTTGGAGTACTTGAAATGGAAAGTAGAGGTTTAGATGCAGAGGTAGACCGAATAGACATTCGCCCAGACAAAGGAATTGCGAAAATCACCTTTAAAAAGCATTTCACGGAGGTTCAAGTAGATGGATTTACTGGAAAAGTGCTTTCTGTGGAAACTAGACACTCGGATTGGATAGAAAAGGTACACGATGGAAGTATTATCGATTTTTACACTTCCGGAGAGGAAGGGGCCAAATTGACCTATTCTACTTTATTATCCTTGGGAATGATCTTACTGGCATCGAGTGGATTTTACCTTTGGTACTACCCTAAAATCCTGAGAAAGATCAAAAGAAGCGCAGTGAAATAGGCCTGCAAGCACTTGCCTTTTCCCCGGATTTAGCCCTTCTTTTAGTAGAGAAGTTTAAATTTTTTTCCGGGTAGGGGCTTGACTAGCCCCTCAAACTCCAGAGAAAGTAATTTGGAGGACACGGTACTCATTTCCAGTTGGGTGGCTAGTGCAATGTAGTCAATCCCCGCATCTCCTTGTTCTTGAAGAAACTGTAATATTTTCCGTTCCACGTCCTCCTTGCTTGAAAAATCCAGGGCTACTTTTTTGATTTTTTGTTCTCCAGGTTTTGTCCAATTCAAGGCATCGGCCACATCTGAGGCCCGTGTATAGATGGAAGCTTTCATCTGCTTAATTAGCAGGTTGCATCCTTCGGAAAAGGGAGATTGTAAATTGCCTGGCACGGCAAAGACTTCTTTGTTGTAGCCAAAGGCCAGGTCAGCGGTGATGAGTGCTCCCCCTTTTTTTGCTGCTTCCACCACGATCAGGGCATCCGATAGCCCGGCGATGATTCGATTTCTGGCAGGAAAATTTCCGGGCAAGAGTTTGGTTCCAGGTGCATATTCACTGAGTAGCCCTCCTTGGACCTGCTGCAGTTGTTGGGCCAAAGGCGCATGGGCGGCAGGGTAGATTCGATTGAGGGGTGATCCCAAGACCGCCAGGGTAGGCAATCCGAGCTGCAAGGCTGCCTTATGAGCTTCGATATCTATGCCAAATGCGAGACCAGAGAGGATGGTAGGGCGGTAGGGACAAAGCTCTTCAAGGATTTTTATTGTCATTTTCTTCCCATAGGCGGTGGCGCTTCGGGTCCCCACGATGCCTATACTTCTCTCCATATTTAGCTCCCCTGTTCCTTGATAAAATAAAACTACCGGTCCATCGGAGAGGTGAAGGAGGCGTTGGGGAAATTGAGCATCCATGGAAGTAAGTACTTGATAGCCTTCTTGCTGCTGCTCATGGAGCAGGGCATCTGCTTTTCTGAGCAAGTCACCTTGCTGCTTGCGGAGCAGCTCCAATTTCTTTCCTATTCGGGGGATTTTTTTTACTTGCTTGGGAGCTTGGGTAAAAAATGCCAGGGGAGATCCTGCGTAAGCGACAATGGCTTTAAAAAGGGTAGGACCAATGCTAGGGGCTAAGGCCAGGGCGAGGTGGTAGCGTTTTTCCTCAGGGCTGGGATTTGTGCTGGAGTTCATGCTTCAGGTTGATTAAAAAATCCTTGATTTCCTGAAGTTTTTGAACTGCTGCTACCTTGTCAAAGCCTTGCTTCTTTCCTGTCGCGATCACTTCCTGGGCTCCTTGGAGGGTATATCCCTTTTCTTTGACCAGGTGGTATACGTAGCGAATCTTTTGGATATCGTCCTTGGTGTAGCGCCGGTTGCCTTTTTTATCTTTTTTGGGGCGGATGATGTCAAATTCTCCTTCCCAATAGCGAATCAGGGAGGGGGCCACTTTAAACATCTGGGCAACTTCCCCTATGGAATAGTACTTTTTCTCTATTTCTCGCTCTTTGTACGGCACGGAACTTGGATTTGCAGTTAAACTCTTCAGACAAGGCCTCTGGATAGAGGAATGAAAAAAGATGATCTAAAATAGCAAAAGCACGGCTAGTTCCATACATCCCCCTTACTTTTTTTAAGGGAAAAAAGAAATAAAAAATCTTTCTTGCGAAGGGAAGTGCCTGGAAGTTCCTGCTGGATTACCTATTGGCCAGTGTCAAGAGATGTACTGCTGCCAGTCCGGCCGTCTCGGTTCTCAGCCTATTTTTTCCCAGGGAAACGGGAAGGAAACCCTGGGATTTGGCCCAGGCTATTTCTTTGGGGTCAAAATCACCTTCCGGACCAATCAGCACCAGGTATTTTCCTTGGGGGAGGACCAGGTCCATCAGGTGCTGGGTTTGGGTTTCGTCCAGGTAAGCGATAAATTTTTGGTAATCCTGAAAGGAGGGGGAGCTTACTAGCTCTTTGAATTTGCAGCTAGGATGGAGGAGGGGAAACCTCGTCTGCAGGCTTTGCTTGCAGGCGGCTACCATTTTTTTCTCCAGGCGATCCAGTTTCAAGAAGCTGCGCTCCCCGTGTTGGGTCTCCAGCAGGGTCAGTTCATGAAATCCTATCTCCGTGATTTTTTCCACCATCCACTCCATGCGTTCCGGATTTTTGGTAGGGGCGATGGCCAAGTGGATGTGAAAGGGGTCCTCCGGCACTTCTATCGTTTCCAAAAGGGTGACTTGCACCTTTTTGGGATTTGCCTCGGATATGCTGCACATGTACAACATGCCCTTCCCGTCAGTTAGGTAGACTTGGTCTCCTGGTTTTTTTCTCAATACCCGGACGATATGCTTGGATTCCTCTTCGCTCAGAAAGGTATGGGGGAAGGAAATTTGCTCTTGATAAAAAAGCTGCATGGGGTGAGGGTTCTAAGGAGATACAAAAAAAGCACATTTCGAATAGAAATGTAACTAAATCAACCTTATTGCTAAGCAATAGGGTAGCTGGTAGAGTAAAAACTGGGAGAAATACGTTGTCAGTAAAGTGAAAATAAATTGTATTTATCAACATAATGGTTCATGTTCTTAAATCTTGACCATTTTTAATCAAAGGTATACCAATTGAAAATCTTGAATAAATTTGAATTCTTGTTTCACTTTTTTTTTTTTTTAAATAAGTTTAAATTCCAAAGTAATAAAATTTATTTAATCATAAATAGAAGATTATGCCAAAAGTAGTTTCCCTAGTCATTTGTTTTATTCTACTTTCCACAACTTTAAAATCTCAGATTCGTGAATCTGGAATTCCTCTAAAATCTCAGCCTAGGGACCTTTCACCTTTAAGTTACGAGTTTGAACGTTTATCCAAAATAAGATTAGACGATTCAAGTACTGAGGAAGATGCATTTAGTGAATCATTTTGGGGTCCAAGTGAAACAATTTTCTTTGATAAATCAAAAATCAGCGATTATGTAACTTATTGTCTTAATCTTCTCGAAAGTTCAAAATATAAAGAATTAAAGGAAATTCAAGATTTGAAAATTTATTTGAACTCAGTAGAAAAAAAGACCTTAGAACAATCCCCTTATTTTGAAAAACATTTGAAGTGGAGGGAAGAAGAATACCCTGATCATAAACAATTCGAATACGCTTCAACCTTAATGGAAGAAGTTATACATAACGTTGTAAAAATTAAAAATTTAGAGCCACGAATACTTAGGAACCTGATGATTTCATATAATCAACCTGGACGTGCAGAAATGGCTCCTTTAAGTCCTGAGAATAGTTTACTCGTATCAAGTCAATACCTTGAATATATTTATCAGTACGGATTAGGTCAAATTATAGCTTCGAATGGTAAAGCAATTTTAAAAAATACAGATGCATCAAAGAATTTTATTGACATCATTTGGTTGACTGGAAAATTCGAAGTTTCAAACCCAAATCAAAAACTTTTAGCAGAATGTTTTGCACGTAATTTTTCTTTTTTTTCAGAAAGAACCCAACAATTTTTAGTTAATTCCCAGCTGAGTAAACCAAGTGAAGGGGAATGGCGTCCTTTGCCTTTGGATAATGAAAATGTTGATTTATACGGCCAGACTAATGAGGGCACACCATTCAATAAAAATTTTATTTCATACGCTCTAGTAAAAAAATTGGCTACTAAAGGTGCTGTAGAATTTGAGTTACCTGATGAACTTAAAGAAACATATCCCACTCTAAATTTCATAAAAGCTCAAGATTATATCAATTTTTTATCTAACTACGATAATCTTGGTATTTGGAAGAATAGGTATTTTTCTGTGATCTACAAAAACTGGGAACCAAATTATGAAGATACCATATCGCCTTGTTTACAGAAATATATAAATGAAAATTCACTTGGTTCCAACCCCAAAGAACTTGGAATAAATTTTGAATTATGGAGTTTGTTTGATTTTGGTCATCCATTTGACTCTTTTAATCTTCTTGAAAATGATGATAGAAGTGATTTTTATATCGAAATTGAACTTAAGGGAGATAAATTAGTAAGTAGCTTGGTTACCGAACCATTGGCAAGTTATAATTATTGGAATGAAAGATTTAAGAAGGCTCAAGCTAATAAGGATAATCTATCCTTAGAGTCTCAAAATGCGGTGAATTTGTTAGAAAAACGAATTAAGGATTTTGAAATTAGTTTAAATCAATTTATCGAGAATTTCGAAAAGGCAACACCAATTCTTTTTAATGAAGAGAAAGATTTTTTAAGTATGCTTGAAGCTACTTCAAAAGGAATTGAAAAAAGTAAAGTTAAAAAACACTTTGGTGGCGAATATCAAAGCAGTAGGTTTTTTTCTGCCCCTTTTGTGTTCTCAGAAATTGTTTTTACTCCTACTCATCCCTACATAATTAGTGAACTCGAGAAATCAAATGGTTATTCTAAGATTCTGGCAGATCATCTCAAATCTAAAAATGAAACTTATTTACAGATTACTAATAAGTTTAAAGAAGAAGCAAAGGTTCCATTTCAATCCTTCCTTGATAAATACTTCGAAGATCAAGAAGGTGAGGAATTTTCCTATGCCTCACTTTTTGACTATCTTGATTCTAATTTTAAATTGTTGAGTAACTCTCAAGACATGTCATTGAATTTATCTGGAAGATTAATTTATGATACTCCAGATTATTTTGAAGATTTAGAGGGAACAGGAAGTCTTACATGGTATAGTGGTAATTCTCTTCGTTTGGAAGGTGCAATCTATCCTCCAAATGGATCATCAATTACTGCTAGTTATTCAGGGAAAATCAGCAGAACACCAGATAGTGATTCGAATAAGGTAGACTTTCCATTTTTATTCACATCTTCTGAAAATGAGAAATTTTACATTTACACAAATGAGTTTGAATGTTCCCGATCACTCGGAATTCGAGGCACCGGTAAAAACAAAAATATCCTATTTCTCTTTGACTTTAAAAAATGAGGCTAGTTTTGGGATTGCCCTATTTATTTCACTTCCGATAGAGGATTTACTTTTTATTACCAGTCAAAATGTAACAGATTAAATCAACTAAAAAAGCACATCATATCAGATGTGCTTTTTTAGTTGATTTAATCTTTGGGAATTAGCCCTTAGAGATTTCCATATTGACTGTCCTGCCCTTGATGGTGTTGTTTTTCATGATGCGGATCACATGTTCTGCATCTTTCTGAGGCACATCCACAAAGGAGAAATTGTCAAAGATATCGATGCCACCTATGCTTTTTCCAGGTAGCCCTGCCTCGCCTGCGATGGCACCTACGATATCGTTGGGACGGATTCTATCTTTTTTGCCTAGGTTCAAAAAGAGTCGGGTCATGTTGGCATCTCGGGTACGCTCTCCACGAGGGGCAAAATCTCTCGAGCCTTCTCTTCGGTCACCAAAGCGGCTTCCACTATCTCCGAAACGGCTTCCACCTTCTTTGCGGTCACCGAAGCGGCTACCTCGTTCAAAGCGCTCTCCAGAACGGCCACCTTCTCTGCGGTCACCAAAGCGCTCGCCTCGGCCCCCTTCTCTTCGGTCTCCGTATCTGGATTCACGTCCGCCTTCGCGTCCACCATCTCTTCTTCGGTCTAAGTAGGAAGTTTCTATACCAAAATCTTGTTCTTTCATCTCCTTGACCGCATCTCCCATGACCATTTTGAGTAGGGCAAGAGAAATTTGTTCTTGGGTCAAGCCTTCTGAAAGCATTTGGCTAATGGTGGAAGCAAACAAGGGGGCGTCTTCCTCCTTGCTCAATACGCGGTATACGTCTTTGATCAATTGCGTTTTCTTCAATTCTACCAATTCCGCCACGGAGGGAGGAGTCATTTTGGTAATGCTGGCCTTGGTATAGCGCTCCAGGTCTCGCAACTTCATGGACTCCCTGCGACCGGTGATAAAGGTAATGGCAGTACCGGATTTGCCGGCGCGGCCCGTTCTTCCGATGCGGTGTACGTAATATTCTTCGTCTAAGGGAATGTCAAAATTAAACACGGCTTCCACATTGTCCACGTCGATTCCTCTAGCCGCCACGTCGGTGGCCACCAATACGGTGCATAGGCCTTTCCTAAACTTGCCCATGACCTTGTCGCGCTGTGCTTGAGAAAGGTCCCCGTGAAGGGCCTCTGCAAGGATGCCACGAGCACCTAGGGCCTCGGTCACCTCGTCTGTCATGCGCTTGGTATTGCAAAATACCACGCTCAAGGCATAGTTGTGGATATTCATCAATCTAACCATCAATTCCATCTTCAAGGATGGTTTTACCTCAAAGTACACTTGGTCGATTTTAGCGACGGTCAGTTCGTTTTTGGCAACTTTGATGATTTCTGGATCGTTTTGGTACCTGCGGGTCAAGTCCAGGATGGGCTTGGCCATGGTAGCGGAGAAAAATACCGTTTGCCTCTCTTCGGGCATTTCTTGCAAGATCGCTTCGATATCGTCTCGGAAGCCCATGTCTAGCATTTCATCGGCCTCGTCCAAAACGATAATGCCCGCGTCGTCGAGCTTCAAGGTCCCGCGGTTGATGTGGTCTTGTACACGTCCGGGAGTACCTACCACGATCTGCACGCCTTTTTTCAAGGTTCGAATCTGCTTGTCTATAGATTCGCCCCCGTAGATGGCTACAGAACTAATTTTGTGGTGGTATTTGGCTAATTTTTGAATTTCTCCTTCTACCTGCACCGCTAGTTCGCGGGTGGGGCAGAGGATAATGGCTTGTGGCTTATTGAAATCCGGATCTACCAAATCGATGATAGGGATGGCAAAAGCCGCGGTTTTACCTGTTCCTGTCTGCGCTTGACCAATAAGGTCTCGGCCTTGCAATACAAAAGGGATGGCTTGGTGTTGGATGGGGGAAGGTTGGGTATAACCCATCTCTTCCACTGCCCGTAAGATTTCTTCCGAAATCCCCAGGTCTGAGAATTTTGTGTTTTGTTCCATGTATGTTGTCCTTACTTTCTCTTGCCATGGTATCCTAAATCCCAGACAAGTAACAGCAAGGACTCACGGCATGAAAAAAAGCTCTGTCAAAATTGACGCCACAAAAGTAGGTAGAGATATTTTGTAAACCAAGGGCAGGTCCTAAGTTTTTAGAATATTCTGTAGAAATCAGGGGCTTGTTCCGAAATATATTTGGTGGTAGTAGAATGTACATTGTACATTGTACAAAGTACCAAGTACAAAGTACCAAGTACTAAGTATTAAAGTAGAGATTCGTATTAGAACTCGAATTCTGCCTGCCGTTGGCTAACATGCACATTATTTAATGTCTTGATACTTGCTACTTGATACTAGCGTCTTAAAAATCTTGGTACTTTGTACCTTGTACCTTGTACCTTGTACTTTGTACTTCGTATTTCGTACTTCGAAGATCGTACCTCGTATTTCGTACTTCGTACTTCGTATTTCGTATTTCGTACTTCGTATTTCGTATTTCGTACTACAAAAACGCCTTATCCTCCGTTGCTTCTTCCGTCAATTTTTCAGCGAGGTCCTTGCCCAAGTACCGATCAATCAGTCCGTGGGCGATATACAGTAGGGGAGTAAGTGCCAGGGCGACGCCAAACTTGTACACGTAATTGATTAGACCCACTGCGGCAATCTGGTCCAGAGACCAGTTGCCAAAGACATAGAAGGCGATGCCCAATACCACAAAGGAGTCGATGAATTGAGACACGAGGGTAGAGCCGGTAGCACGCAGCCAGATCATTTTTGATCCGGTAAAGGCCCGAAGCTTTTGAAATACGGCAACGTCTATGAGTTGGCCCAAAAGGAAGGCAGTCAGGGATCCCAAGATGATCCCTAATCCCTGCCTAAATACCGTATTGAAGGCATAATTGATGTCGAATTGCGTTCCATCGGGAAGGGAGGAATTGACCTCCAACCAAAAATCCGCGGGAGCCAAGGCCGTCACCAAGCTGATGACCAAAAAAACATAGGCAATCAATCCTGCGGTCAGGAAACTGATTTTTCGAACTCCTTTTTTGCCAAAATACTCGTTGATGATATCGGTGGTGATAAAGACGATGGGCCAAATGACTGCCCCCGCAGTGAGGTTGAAATCCAGGACATATTCACCAAAAAAGTTCCACTGCACGGGTTGAAATCCTAGTGTTTTTTCTGCCGAGAAAATTTTAACTCCGATAATTTCTGCCAGGATGGCATTGGTCAGGAAGATAAATCCTAGGCCAATAAATAAATTGGTTTTCCGGCTATGCTGATGTTCATTCATGGTGCAGCGGTAAGGCGTAGGTTTTTCCCTCTTCACTAAGCAGGGAATTGGAGAAAACGGACTGGGCTTCGGACAGTAAGTTACTCAAATCTACATATCGAGAAGAAAAATGTCCCAAAAGTAGGGTGGATGCCCCGCAGAGCAAGGCAAGGGTAGCGGCTTGCTTGGCGGTAGAGTGGTAGGTGTCGGCTGCCCTTTTTGCCTCAGCTTCCATAAAGGTAGCTTCGTGGTACAGCAAGTCTACCCCCTGAAGGTAGGGGACCAAGCGCTCATCAAAGGCGGTATCCGAGCAAAAAGCATAGCTTCTCAACTTTGGAAGGGGATAGGTAAGATCCTCTGATCTAAACCGTTCGCCCGATGCATCGAGGTAGTCCTCTCCCGATCGCAGGCGCTGTATGGCTGCTACAGGGAGCTTATTTTCCAAAACCTTTTCTTTGATCAGTGCCCTAGGGCCGGCTTTTTCCTGAAATAAAAAACCTGTGGTGGGAATACGGTGGGACAGAGGAAAACTACTGAGGGAATACCTGGGCTGATCCAAGAGGACCTGCTTTTCCTGATCTTGTGTGGGCACAAAGGTCAAGGGATAGCAGAGCTGGGTATGACTCCATCGAAAATGGGTGGTGAGGATCTCATCCAGTCCCTTGGGTCCAAAAAGGCTCAGGGGCTGTGTTCTTTTCGATAAATGAAAGCTAGACAGTAGCCCTAGCAGGCCCAGGTAGTGGTCACCGTGAAGGTGGGAAATAAAAATGGCTGAAATTTTAGAGGATTTGATTTTAAAACGTTGAAGTTGATGCTGTGTGCCCTCTCCACAATCCAGCAAAAAAAACTCCTGCCCAAATCGAAGGACTTGGGCAGTGTGATTTCTTCCATGCATGGGGATGGAAGAGGTGTTGCCTAGGATGGTAACTTCAAATTCTGGACTCAAGCACCCTCCTCGTCTTCTCCTCCGTCGATTTCGTGCATAAAAATTGCCTCACCAGCTTCTTCCAAGGTAGCTACCAGGTTTAGCTTTTTATCCAGCATGGAGATCTTAATGAGCTTCATTACATGATCTCTTACTCCGGATATCACGAAGATGCCTCCATTTTTCCCAAATTCCCTATCGCCTACGAGTAAGGCACTCAAGCCACTAGAATCCACATACTGCACCTGGCTCATGTCCAGCACCATGTTGGCATAGCCTTCGGCATGAATGGTGAGCAATTCGGATTTCAACTTGGGGGCCAACAGGGAATCAATCTTTTCCTCTAGGGGGGAAAGGATCACGTACTGTTCTTTTTTATCGATGGTATATTTCATATGCTTTGAGATGATTTAGCTAAGTAGGATATAATTCCGTTTTCAATTCTTGCGGCCATGTCCTGAGTATTGGCCTTTACAAATGCTTTCCCCGTGATTTGTTCGTAGAGCTCAACGTAGCGATCCGAAATGCTTTCTACCAGTGCATCGCTCATGTCGGGTACTACCTGCCCTTCCTTGCCTTGAAATCCGTGGGCAATCAACCATTGCCTTACAAATTCTTTGGAAAGTTGCTTCTGGGGTACTCCCTTTTTTTGATTTTCCTCGTATCCCTCGGCGTAAAAGTAGCGGGAAGAGTCTGGGGTGTGTATTTCGTCTATCAAGTAAATCTGCCCCTCCGCTTTTCCAAATTCATACTTGGTGTCAACCAGAATCAAGCCCTTTTCCCGGGCCATTTCCTGGCCGCGTTGGAATAAGGCGCGTGTATATTTCTCTAAGATCAAGTAATCCTCTTCGGAGACAATACCCTGGGCCAAAATGGCTTCCCTGGAGATGTCTTCGTCATGTCCTTCGGCAGCCTTGGTGGTCGGGGTAATGATGGGAGAGGGAAAGGCATCATTTTCCTTCATTCCTTCGGGCATAGGTACTCCACAGAGTACCCGCTTTCCTGCGGCATACTCTCGCGCGGCATGACCGGCCAGGTAGCCACGAATCACCATTTCTACCTTGAAAGGTTCGCAGCGCTTGCCTACCGTCACGTTGGGATCTGGGACGGCACTGACCCAGTTGGGAACTACATCGGCCGTGGCTTTTAAAAAATGGGAGGCAATTTGATTCAATACCTGCCCCTTGAAGGGGATAGGTCGGGGCAACACCACATCGAAGGCAGAAATGCGGTCCGAGGCTACCACAACCAAGTCCTTTTTGAAAATGTATACATCCCGTACTTTCCCCTTGTAAAATCCAATTTGTCCAGGGAAGGAATAGGAGGTCTCTTTGATGGCGTTACTCATGGGCGATTTGTTTGAGCAAAAATAGAAAAACCTAATGGGTAACGAAGGGCTCAGGCTCTATTTATTGAGTTTATTTCCAAATTCATAATATTCTGTCTGAATCAGCTGAGCATTTGGGTCAAAATATTCTCTTTTTCCGTGAAATTTTCCTTTATTATAATTCCTGATTTCCAATACTTTACCATTTTCATAATAAAGTATTGCTTCTCCTTCTTCTAAGTTATTTTCAAAAAATACTCGGTAGGAGACTTGGCCCGAAGCATGGTAATGTTCTTCTTTGGTTTTTTCTCCTTTGGAGGAAAATACCTCTTGAGATAGTAAGGCCCCCGATTCGGTATAGGATACAACAGTACCTTGAGGAATTCCCTTGGAGTAGAGGGCTTTCCTCTTGAGCTGCCCGTGGGCATAAAAATCCAGTATTTCCCCGTCGGGATTTCCTTTTTTATACATTCCTGTGCTAGCTATTTGCCCATTGGGGTGGTACAACTCATAAATTCCGTCCAAAATCCCATAGGAATAATTTAAGCTGGATTTGAGTTGCCCTTCGGGATAGAAGCTTTCTTCCAGTCCATGAAGTTGGCCAAGGGCATAATTTGCTCTATACAACAGCCTTTCCCCTACATTGTAATCTTCTCGAAGACCATGAAACTGCCCTTCTTTGTAGTGGATTTTGGTTTGCACCTGCCCATTTTCAAAATAAAGGATGGAGGCCCCGTCGGGTAGGTTGTTTTTGAAGGAGGTTTGCTCTTGTATTTTTCCATCTTCAAAGTAGCTAATCACATCACCCTCCAGGTTATTGCCTACAAAGGTGGATTCTTGCCTGATCTTTCCGCTGGGGAAATAGCCCCAAGTTTTGCCTTCTCTGAGGTTGTTGCGGTAATGACTTAGGCGCAAGGTATCTCCCGTGACGGGGTCCAAATCGTAAAAAGCCCCATTTTTTTGGTTGTTTTTTAGCTGACCAACCTGGATCAACCTTCCCTGCAGGTCGTAGCGCCGTACCGTCCCCTCAGCTTTTCCATGCAGCAGGGGGACTACCTCTTTGATGCGTAAGGTATCCTCAGGGTGGTAGGTACGCAGGGTATCTTGACCATGGGTCAAAAAATAGAAAAAT